>OGRD01000561.1_pt1 | contig 18655 bp, 18 predicted proteins | sample 1553441 | NCBI WGS metagenome assembly OGRD01 (sample SAMEA2580106, study PRJEB22360) | human gut metagenome | biome: human gut; feature: human-associated habitat; material: faeces | place: Denmark | collected 2008/2010
TATTCTTCTTTTGTCTTATTGCCTCTGCAAAGACTTACCATCGTCAGGGCGATCACGTTAAACCCGCTTTTACGACGAAAAAAGTTCCGCTTTTTCCAAATGGTGTTGAGAAAATGATAATTTTATGGTATAATATTGCTAATCTTCCGGAAGGAGTGACAATAATGGCTGACAGAAATAACGATCATGAGCGGGACGAGCTGTTCCGCCGCATCTATAAAATCGCAACCGACCTTGTTCATGCAGGTCATGTGGCGGAGTGGGATTTCAAATCTTATGTGCTCGGCACGATGTTCTACCGCTACATTTCGGAGAACTTCACTGCCTATATCAACGAAGGCGAACACGCCGCCGGGAACAAGGACTTTGATTATGCCAAGATGTCCGACGCCGATGCAGAGCCTGCCCGTGAGGATTTGATACAGGTAAAGGGCTTTTTCATCCTGCCTTCGGAGTTGTTCTGCAATGTCCTTGCTCGTGCGGATAAGGATGACAACCTGAACGAAACGCTGGAGCGGGTATTCAACCACATTGAAGGCAGTGCCGCCAGCGGCGATGCGGAAAACGACTTTGCGGGTCTGTTTGACGATTTCGATGTGAACAGCAAGGCAATTGGCGAAACTGTTGCCAAGCGCAACAAGGTGCTGGTGGAGCTGCTGAACGGCGTAGCGCAGATGCCGCTGTTCTCTACTGATGGCATCAATCCCGACCTGTTTGGCGATGCCTACGAATATCTGATGGGAATGTACGCCGCCAACGCCGGCAAAAAAGGCGGGCAGTATTTCACACCTGCCGATGTTTCGGAGCTGCTCGCCCGTCTCGGTACTATAGGCAAGACGAAGGTCAACAAGGTCTATGACCCCGCCTGCGGCTCCGGCTCTCTGCTGCTGAAAGTGGAAAAAGTGCTGGGAAAAGAGAATATCGAGCGTGGATTCTACGGGCAGGAAATTGACCTGACCACCTACAACCTTTGCCGTATCAATATGTTCTTACATAATATCGAGTTTGACAAATTCAGTATCGTGCGGGAGGATACGCTGCTCAGTCCGCAGCATTGGGATGATCAGCCGTTTGAACTGATCGTGTCCAATCCGCCGTTCTCCGTGCCGTGGCGTGCAAGTGAAAATCCGCTGCTCATCAACGATCCCCGCTTTTCACCTGCCGGGGTGCTGGCTCCGGATTCCAAGGGCGATATGGCATTTATTATGCACAGCCTTTCGTGGCTGGCTTCCAATGGTGCGGCGGCCATCGTTTGCTTCCCCGGCATTATGTACCGTGGCGGCGCAGAACAGAAAATCAGAAAATACCTGATTGACAACAACTTTATTGATTGCATTATCCAACTGCCAAGCAATCTGTTCTTTGGAACTTCTATTGCAACCTGCATTATGGTGCTGAAAAAAGGCAAAGCCGACAACAAAACCCTGTTTATCGACGCTTCCGGCGAGTGCATCAAGGTTACGAACAACAACAAGCTGACACAGGCGAACATCGAAAGAATTGTTGAGACCTTTGCCAAGCGTGCCGAGGAGGCCCACTTCTCTCATCTTGAAAGCTATGAGGAAATTGCGGACAATGATTATAATCTCTCTGTTTCCACCTATGTGGAAGCCGAGGACACCAGAGAGAAAATCGACATTGTAAAGCTCAACGCCGAGATTGAGAAAATCGTTGCCCGTGAACAAGTTCTTCGTGATGAAATAGCAAAGATTATTGCAGAGATCGAGGTAGGATGATGAAGAAGGACAAGCGTGAAATCAGCATCGTTCGCTCCTCCGCTGCGGAATATCTGACATTCATCACCGCCACCGGGGAAAGCGATGTAAATGCAGTATATTGCGATGAAAATGTATGGCTGACCCAAAAAATGATGGGACTTCTGTATAATGTGGAAACACACACCATCAATTATCACTTGAAAAAAATATTTGCCGACGGAGAGATCGACGAGAATTCAGTTATTCGAAAATTTCGAATAACTGCTGCGGACGGCAAAACCTACAACACCAATCACTATAATCTGAGCGCCATCATTGCCGTGGGCAATAAGGTGGATTCTCCCCGTGCGGTGCAGTTCAGAAAGTGGGCAAACCGCATCATTGAAGAATTTACCGTGAAAGGCTTTGCTATGGATGACGAGCGGCTGAAAAACGGCGGCACCATTCTGACAAAGGATTATTTTAAGGAACAGCTGGAACGCATCCGTGAGATTCGTCTTTCGGAACGGCGGTTTTACCAGAAGATCACCGACATCTATGCCACCAGTATTGACTACGATGCCAAGGCAGAAACGACAAGACTGTTTTTCGCACGGGTGCAGAATCAGCTCCATTGGGCAATTCACGGCGAAACGGCGGCGGAGACCATTTATCGCCGTGCCGACAGCAGCAAAGAGCACATGGGGCTGACCACTTGGAAGGATGCCCCCAACGGCAAAATTCAGAAATTCGATGTAGTGATTGCCAAGAATTATCTGACACAGGAAGAGCTTTCTGCGATGGCGAGAATCGTCAACGCCTATCTTGATTTGGCAGAGCTAAGAGCTGAGGAACAAGTTCCTATGACGATGGAGGACTGGGCAGAACAGTTCGAGGGTGTTCTTCGGCTGAGCCGAAAGGAAATCCTGACCAATGCGGGCAGCATTTCTGCCAAAATTGCAGAACAGCACGCCCTGAGCGAGTTTGAAAAATATCGCATCGTGCAGGATCGGTTGTATCAAAGCGACTTCGACAGGATACTGCTGGAGAAAGATTCATACACAAACGAACTGCCGGAAGCGGAGAATGGCGGTGAATAAACTTTATGAGATTATCAGATGTTTTGTCGAAACCGCCCAATAAGGAATACGTTCAAGTTGATGCATTCTTGCAAAACAAAGTTGGAAAAGCAGGTCAAAAGGTTGACATTTCCACTGGAAGTGTTGCATTGAACTACTTTTGCGTTTCATGCGAGGATATAAGGACTTTTTGGTCAAGTCCCAAGCTGACATGTATTTTTGTGAGCAAAAATCTAATCAGTGTTGATTGCGTTTTGACTTGCGGGTGCGGTTCTTCCATACCGGCATGGTTTTTGATAGAGAGCAAAAATGATATAACAGGGCAAGCCCCTGCTATACGCATATTGAAGAAAAGCGTGAAGTTATCCGATATGGTTCGCATTAATGACAATCGCTACGGGGAGTTTACTCCGTTATTAGACAACGCCATGCAGGCATATACCGACGGATTAGGAGCAGGTGCAGTCGTATACCTGAGAAAAATCTTTGAAAAATTAACAGTGAAAACAGCGGAAGCAGTCAATATTGAATATGCCCAATATGACGGCGGGAACCCAAAGAACTTCTCTGAGCTACTAAAAAAGGTGGATGAAAAATGCTCGACAATCCCAAAAGAATTTTCTGCAAACGGATATAAACTGTTTCGAGAGTTGAGCGGCGTCGTTCATGGGGAGTATGATGAAGAGGCGGGATTGAAGAGTTTCGAAGCCCTACATAGGCTTGTAATAGGAATCCTTGAAAATGTAATCAACCATAAAGAGTTATTGGATGCTATTACTGTGCTTGGTTGGAATGAAGAAAGAGGTGAAGATAAATGAGTAGGCTGGATGAACTGATTCAGCAATACTGCCCGGATGGGGTTGCGTATGTTGCATTAGAAACTGTATGCTTGATTTCAAAGGGTATCCAGTTTAATAAAAAAGATATGCACGATGAAGGAACATATCCTGTTATTAACGGAGGTATAAACCCTTCTGGCTATATTGAGCAGTACAATCAAGAAGAAAAGACTATTACCATTTCGCAAGGCGGAGCATCCGCTGGATTTGTTAATTGGCTTGATACTAAGTTTTGGGCTGGCGCACATTGTTATGTACTTAAACCTACGAACAATGTTTTGAACCGTTATTTGTTCCATTTTGTGAAGTCTAAAGAATATAAATTGCAGGAATGTCAGTATGGTGCAGGGATACCTGCACTTGCAAAATCTACCGTTGCATCATTGGAAATCCCTGTACCGCCGCTTGAGGTGCAGAGTGAAATTGTCCGTATTCTGGACAATTTCACGGAGCTTACAGCGAGGAAGAAGCAGTATGAATACTATCGTGATACTCTATTGAAGTCCTCTATTGAAATAAAAAATGTTAAACTTGGCTCTGTTTGTGAAGTGTACGATGGAACACATCAAACACCTAAATATACCAATAGCGGAGTCCCTTTTGTTAGCGTAGAGAACATTGATGACCTTTACGGAACTACCAAGTATATTTCAGCAGAGGATTTTTCAAAATATAGAATCAAGCCAAGAATTGGCGATGTGTTTATGACTCGCATTACCGCAGGTGTTATCGGAAGATGTACGGTTGTGGATAGAAATGATGATTTGGCGTACTATGTTTCCCTAGCATTGCTGAGACCCGAACAATCTATTCTTGATAGCAAATATTTGAAATATTATCTTGAAAGTGGCTGGGGACGTAAAGAGTTAGCTAAGCGCATTTTGTGGGATGCAACACCAACAAAAATCAATAAGGATGATATTGGGAAAGTGTATATTTCACTTCCTCCACTTGAAGTTCAACAACGCCTTGTTCGTGTGTTGGATAACTTTGATTCTATCTGTTCCGACCTGAACATCGGTCTGCCTGCGGAGATTGAAGCCCGCAAGAAGCAATATGAGTTCTATCGTGATGCCCTCTTGACTTATGCGGCAACCGACAAGACAATCTTGACAGACAGACAGACAGACAGACAGACGAGTATAATGCGCTGATTCGGCTGTGTCAATATGTTTTCGGTTATGTTACTGTAACCTTGAATACTATTTCTGAAAACCATGACAGTAGGAGAAAGCCCGTTACAAGTGGAAACCGCGAAGCTGGTGAGTACCCCTATTATGGCGCATCCGGCATTGTCGACTATGTGAGCAGTTATATCTTCGATGGAGACTACTTGCTTGTATCAGAAGATGGCAACAACCTTGTAGCAAGAAGCACACCGATTGCGTTCTCTATTTCAGGGAAAAATTGGGTAAACAACCATGCCCATGTGTTGAAGTTTGACTGCTACGCAACGAGAAGGTATGTCGAGTTCTATCTGAACTCTATTGACCTTTCTCCGTATATTTCCGGCGGGGCGCAGCCAAAGCTGAACCAGAAGAATCTGAACAGCATTCCCATTCCACTCCCGTCTATCAGAGAACAAGAAAGAATCGTTGGAATCCTTGACCGCTTTGACGCCCTTTGCAACGACCTGACTTTCGGCTTACCGGCAGAGATCGAAGCGAGGACAAAGCAATACGAATATTACAGAGATAAACTGCTGACCTTCAAGGAGCAGTAAACGAAGGAGGTCGCCGCATGAGCACCTATAACATTATAGCAGCCAGCAACGAGAGCACCGTAGTGGCTGAATATACGCCGGAAAGCGCACGCTCTGACAGCTTTCAGAGCGAAGTCGCTCTTGAAAAGGAGTTCATCCGGCTGCTGACCACGCAAGGGTACGAGTATCTTACCATCCACGACGAAAACAGTCTGATTGCCAACCTCAGACGGCAGTTGGAGCTTCTGAACGATTACCCCTTTACCGACAGTGAATGGAAGCGTTTCTTCACGGAAGTGCTTGCCAATGCCAACGAAGGCATCGTTGAGAAAAGCCGCACCATTCAGACCGACCATGTAAAGGTACTCCGCAGGGATGACGGAACTTCCAAGAACATTCAGCTCATAGACAAAAAGAACGTTCACAGCAACCGCTTGCAGGTCATCAATCAGTACGAGGAAAACGAGGGCAACCATGACACACGCTACGATGTGACCATTTTGGTCAACGGTCTGCCCCTTGTCCATGTGGAGCTGAAACGCCGTGGCGTTGCAATCCGTGAAGCCTTTAACCAGATCAAGCGCTACCAGAGAGACAGCTTCTGGGCGGCAAGCGGCTTGTATGAGTATGTGCAGATTTTCATTATCTCCAACGGAACCCATACCAAGTATTACTCCAACACCACCCGAAACAGCCACATCAAGGAAATGGGCGAATCTGCAAAACAGAAATCGAAGAAAACCAGCAACAGCTTTGAGTTTACTTCCTTCTGGGCAGACGGCAACAATAAGGTGATTGCCGACCTGATTGATTTTACGAAAACCTTCCTTGCCAAGCACACCATTCTGAATGTGCTGACCAAGTATTGTGTTTTCACAACGGAAGAAATTCTGATGGTTATGCGTCCCTATCAGATTGCAGCCACCGAGCGCATCTTGAACCGCATCGAAATCTCCACCAACTACAAAAAGACCGGAACGATTGACGCAGGCGGCTATATTTGGCATACCACAGGAAGCGGAAAAACGCTGACTTCTTTCAAGACCGCACAGCTTGCATCCGCACTTCCCTATGTGGACAAGGTTCTGTTCGTGGTCGATAGAAAAGACCTGGACTATCAGACCATGAAAGAATATGACCGCTTTGAAAAAGGCTCTGCCAACAGCAACGCTTCCACAAGGATATTGCAGCGGCAGCTTGAGGACAGAGATGAAAAAGGCGGCTATCATCAATATAAAATCATCATCACGACCATTCAGAAGCTGGACAACTTCGTGACCAAGAACAAAGGACATGAGGTGTTCAACAAGCATTGCGTTATCATCTTTGACGAGTGCCACCGTAGCCAATTCGGAGATATGCACGCCAAGATTGTTAAGGCGTTTAGGAAATATCACCTGTTCGGTTTTACCGGCACGCCGATTTTCGCCGCCAATGCAGGAAAAGGCAAGCACATGGAGCTGCTGACCACGCCGCAGACCTTTGGCGACCAGCTCCACACCTACACCATCGTGGACGCTATCAATGACGGCAATGTGCTTCCGTTCCGTATCGACTATGTGAATACGGTCAAGGAAAAAGAAAACATCAAGGACAAGAATGTTTCAGCAATCGACATTGAACGGGCGATGGGTGCGCCGGAGCGTATTCGGGAAATCGTCAAATACACGTTGGAGCATTTTGACCAGAAAACCAAACGCAACAGCTTCTATTCCTTGAAGGGCAAGCGTATGGCGGGCTTTAATGCTATGTTCGCTGTCAGCTCCATCCCCATGGCGATGAAATATTATACGGAGTTCAAGAAGCAGCTTGCCGAAAGTCATCGACAGTTTACGATTGCAACCATTTTCAGCTACGCCGCGAACGAGGATGACCCCGAAGATGTTCTGCAAGAGGAAGGCTTCGACACCGATGCACTTGACCAGACCTCCCGTGACTTCCTTGAAAGCGCAATCCAGGATTACAACACTGCGTTCAACACGAACTTTGATACTTCCTCGGATAAGTTCCAGAACTACTACAAAGACTTGTCCATGCGAGTGAAGAACCGTGAAGTGGATCTTCTGATTGTTGTGAATATGTTCCTCACAGGCTTCGATGCTACAACGCTCAACACCTTGTGGGTGGACAAAAATTTGAAAATGCACGGACTGATACAAGCCTATTCCAGAACCAACCGTATTCTGAACTCCGTCAAGACCTACGGCAACATTGTCTGCTTCCGTGATTTGCAGAAGGCTACGGATGATGCAATCGCTCTCTTTGGAGATAAGAATGCAAGCGGCATTGTTCTGCTCAAGAGCTTCAATGATTACTGGAACGGCTATGAAGATAATGACGGCAAGTATCATCCCGGCTATGTAGATTTGCTTGAAAAACTGGAAGCTGAATATCCTCTCGACACTCAAATTATCGGAGACCAGGCAGAGAAAGATTTTATCAGATTGTTCGGCACTATCCTCAGCATGAGAAATATTCTCTCATCCTTTGACCAGTTTGAGGAAATGGACAGTATTGCCGCAAGGGATTTGCAGAATTATCAGAGCATCTATCTTGACCTCTACGACAAGTACCGCAAAAAGGGCGATGCAGAAAAGGAAGATATTACGGACGATATCGAATTTGAAATCGAGCTTATCAAACAGGTGGAAATCAACATCGACTACATACTTATGCTGGTCGAAAAATACCATGACGGCAACTGCAAGGACAAAGAAATCCTTACCTCCATCCGCAAGGCGGTAGATGCAAGTATGCAGCTTCGCAGCAAGAAAGAGCTCATCGAAGCATTCATCAGTCAGGTCAATGTTGATACGCAGGTTACTGACGATTGGCGCAGATTTGTTCTGGAGCAGGAGGAAACAGACTTGACCGAAATCATCACGAGTGAAAAGCTGAAGCCGGAAGAAACCCGAAAGTTTGTTGCCAATGCGTTTCGTGATGGGGCATTGAAAACTACAGGAACAGAGATTGATAAGCTCATGCCCCCTGTATCACGCTTCGGCGGTGGCAGCAGAGCCAAAAAGAAGCAAGGCATCATTGAGAAGCTGAAAGTGTTCTTTGAGAAATACTTCGGGCTGGGAATTGCGGAACTTAAAGCAGAGGAAGAGCGTTGAAAGAACTCTGCGAAAATGACAAACAGGTATAAACGGGAGGTGTTCAGATGGATGAAAAAGAGCAATCAGTTGAAATTGGCACGGATAAAAGCGAAGAAACCTTGTTGACGCAATGGCAGACCTGCGTTGAGATGGCAAATGCGGTCAGTCAGCGTAGAGATGCGATGAACAATCTTTTTGTTACGCTGAATCTTGCAATCGTTGCAGCTGCTTCCTTTATTTGGGACGCAAAAACCATTATGTTGCTCGTGTCCGGCATCATTGTCTGCGTCGTTTGGATTTTCTTTATCAGAAATTTCAGAGAACTGAACAGGGCAAAGTTTGAGGTCATCAACAAATTAGAACAGAGTTTGCCTGTTTCTGCTTTTTCTGATGAATGGCAGTCCCTAAAGAAAAGCAAAAAATACATTGAGGGCACGAAGTTGGAAAAAGTCTTGCCTTATGCTTTTTGCGTTCTTTATGTAGTGATTTTCATTCTCATAACACTCCAAAGATGTAACCAACCATCCATCAGCCAACCATGAACTCATTCTGATGAACAAATAATTTAGGAGGTACATAAATGATCAATGTCTTTATACCGCACAGATGGAATAATGATGATTACTCTACGATAAGCGCCTTGTTGGATAGGACAAAATACAAAGTCCGCGACTATTCGGTTCCAGCAAGTTCTCCCTTTGATAGTATTGATAGGCGTTACAATGTTGACCCGCAGATTCAAAAGCAAATACGCTATGCAAGCGTTGTCGTTTGCTCGAATCGTCCCGCAAACAATAATGGAATGTCAATCGATGAAATCAAATACGCTATCTCTATCGGAAAGCCCGTAGTAGCAGTACAGGTTACGCCCAGTTCGAGTACGCTGATTGTAGGATTAGGCGTTGAGGTTGTTCCGTGTCGTAAGGATAGTCTGGAAAACTGGATATACAGAAACGTGTAAAGCGAGATACCAATAACCCCAAAGGCGATCAACCGTAAAAAGTTGGTCGCTTTTGTTTTGCCCATTATCAGAAAGGAGAAGTTGCCCGTGAGCGAAGAATTGGAAAAACTGAAACACAAACAGTATGTTGCGGAGCGCAAGCTGACCGCAGCCAAGCACAAGGAGAAGCGGTTGCAGAGCGAATTGAAACGCCTGACCAGAGGTGAGCGCACGCACCGCCTTTGCACCCGTGCCGGGATGCTGGAAGCCTTTTTGCGTGAGCCGACTATCTTGACAGACGATGACGTGATGGAGCTTTTGACCTTCATCTTCCACAGCGAAGCGGTTCAAAAGAAGCTGAATCTGCTGATTGAGAACCGAAAGAACGAGCTGACAACGGACAGTGGCTAAACCCTCGGCTTTGGACGAGGGCGCAATTATACACCACCTGAAGGTTTTGCATTGCGTTCTGCCGAAAGCCCCTTGCAGGGAGCCTGATGATTTCCGCAGCTTTCGCTTCAATCATCCAGTGGAAGCTACACTTCCCCTGCGCCGGCTAAAGCCAGCTACCCCTTTGTGTATTTGCCGTCCAGAAACGATTTCAGAGTAATCATTTCTGACCGACAAGTTTTGTTTGACCGTGCCGAAAAGCAGCGGTCATTTTTTATTGCGCCGAGAAAGGAGGTTCAACAAAATGCCCGTTCCCCATCTGAATATACGCATCGTTCAGCGTAGCAAAGGCAGCTCTGCCGTTGCCGGAGCAGCCTATCAAGCCGGAGAAAAGCTGTTCTCCGAATACGACCAGAAATCCAAAGACCACCGCAGGAAACAGCCCGAAGTTGTTTACACGGAAATCCTGCTTCCGGCAAACGCACCGCCGGAATATGCAGACCGGGCGACGCTCTGGAATGCAGCCGAAGAAGTTGAGAAGCAATGGAACGCACAGCTTGCAAGGCGTTTTGTGCTTGCCCTGCCGAGGGAAGTGCCGCTCGAAAAATGTCCGCAGATGCTAAAGGAATACTGCGAGGAACATTTCGTATCCAAAGGAATGTGCTGCGACTTTGCGATACACGACCCCGACCCACCGGGACACAATCCGCACTGTCATATCATGCTGACCATGCGAGCCATTGACGAAAACGGAAAGTGGATGCCCAAGAGCCGCAAGGTCTATGACCTTGACGAAAACGGCGAACGAATCAAGCTGCCGTCCGGCAGATGGAAAAGCCACAAGGAGGATACCGTTGACTGGAACGAGCAGTACCACGCCGAGGAATGGCGGCACGGCTGGGAGATTGTGCAGAACCGTTATATTGAAATGTCGGGAAGCCCCGAACGAGTGGATATGCGCTCATATGAAAGGCAGGGACTTGATATTGTCCCGACAGTCCATATGGGAGCCGCCGTCTGTGCTTTAGAGCGCAAGGGCATTGAAACCAATATCGGCAATCTGAACCGGGATATAAAAGCGGCGAACCGCATGATGAACGCCGTCCGCAGAACCATCAAAAATCTGCGGAGCTGGATTGCGGAGATTCTGGAAGCTACCAAAGCCGCCCTTGCGGAAACGGAAGCGGATAAGAAAAATACTTTCCCCACGCTTACCGCACTTCTCAGCTCTTATCTGAATCTGCGAAAGGCGGAGCGCAGCGAGTGGTCGAGATACGGACAGCAGAAAGGTACGGTCGATGATTTGAAAGCCGTCTCCAAAGCCGTGAACTACCTGAAAGAGCAGGGGCTTTTCACGCTGGAAGATTTGGATACCGCCCTGCAAGGTGTGAATGAGAAGTCCAAGAGCATCAACGCCGCTATGAAGAAAGCATCTGCCCGCATGAAGGTCATTACCGGCATACAGAACGCCGTGGCAGACTGCCAGACCCACAAAGCGGTTCATGACAAGTATCTGAAAATCGGCTGGAAAGCACGACAGGCAGCGTTTGCAGAAAGCCACAAGGATGAGCTGGACAGATACAACAAAGCGTTTCGCTATCTCAAAAAGCAAGGCGTGGATTTGAATGTCAATCTTCAAGCTCTGCAAGTGGAATATGACCAGCTGCAAGCAACCTACACAGAGCTTGCCGGACAGCTTGCCGCCGCCAAGGAGGAATTGCAGCCGATGAAAGATATTCGCTATTGGGTCAGCAAAGTCCTCACGCCGGAGCAGTCCGAGGTCGAGAAGAAGCCCGAACCGAAGCACTCCATCACGGAGAAAATGAAGTTTCTGCAAGAGCAGAGCAGCAATCAGCAGGAGCAGAAAACCCCGCAACAGAAAAAACAGAATATGGAGCTTTAAGGCACTTGCCGTTTTCATTGTGAAAATGTCGGGTGTCTTTTTTGTTCCCTGAAAGGAAGATGCGATGAATGTTTTTGAAGCAGTAAAAGGTAAAGTTACCGCCCGACAGGCGGCGGAGATGTACGGCGTTCGGGTCAACCGTCACGGCATGGCAGTCTGCCCGTTTCACAATGACAAAAATCCGAGCATGAAGCTGGATATGCGTTTTCATTGCTTTGCCTGTCAGGCTGACGGGGACGCAGTTGATTTTGTTTCCCGCCTGTTCGGACTGCCCGGCAAGGAAGCCGCTATGAAGCTGGCGGACGATTTCTCGATTCCCTATGACGCACGGAAAAAGCCGTCTATCAGACCCAAGATAAGAGCGCCAACCCCGGAACAGAGATACCGACAGGAGGAAAACAGGTGCTACAAAGTGCTGTCCGATTACTTCCATCACCTGAGAACATGGAAACGGCAGTACGCACCGCAGCAGCCGGAGGACGAATGGCATCCGCTGTTCGTGGAAGCCCTGCAACGAGAAAGCCACATCGAATATCTGCTTGATGTTCTTCTGTACGGCACAGCCGAAGAAAAGAAGACTCTGGTTGCCGAGCAAAGAAAAGAGGTGATGAGACTTGAACGGCGATTTGCAGAACACACAGCCGGGCATGACCGTGGAAGAAGTCAGGGGAAGTCTGGACTTGACCGATAACGGAGCTATCCGAAACAGCATACGGAACTGCCTGACCGTGTTTCAGAACGACCCCTATCTGCAAGGAGCAATCCGCTACAACATTCTGACGGAGCGCATTGATATTGTAAAGCCCCTATGGTGGGAGAAGCCCACAGTGACCCTGAACGACACGGACTTCAATTACCTCATGCTCTATCTGGAGGACAAGTACGGACTGACCAGCGAAAAGAAGATTGAAAAAGCCATTTCCATTGTCGCGGACTGCAACAAGTATCACCCCATCCGCGACTACCTGAACAGCCTGAAATGGGACGGCACAGAGCGCATCCGCTATGCCCTTACCCGGTATCTCGGCGCAGAGGACAGCGAGTACACCTATGAATGTCTGCGCCTGTTCATGCTGGGAGCAATCCGCAGAGTGTTCAAGCCGGGCTGCAAGTTTGAGGTGATGCTCTGTCTGGTGGGCGGTCAGGGCGCGGGCAAGTCCACTTTCTTCCGGCTGCTGGCAGTCAGGGACGAATGGTTCTCCGATGACCTGAAACGGATTGACGATGACAATGTTTACCGCAAGATGCAGGGGCATTGGATTATCGAAATGTCAGAGATGATTGCTACCGCCAACGCCAAGAGCATTGAGGATATTAAGTCCTTTATCAGCAGAGCAAAGGAAACCTATAAAGTGCCGTATGAAACCCATCCGGCAGACCGATTGCGGCAATGCGTGTTCGGCGGCAGCTCCAATACTCTGGACTTCCTGCCCCTCGACCGAAGCGGCAACCGAAGGTTCCTGCCCATCATGGTACACGCAGAGAACGCCAAGGTTCACATTCTGGAAGATGAAGCCGCATCGAGGGCGTATATCGACTTGATGTGGGCGGAAGCCATGTTCTTCTATCACAACTTCCCTGTAAGGCTGACCTTATCCAAGGAAATGAACAAGGAGCTGAAGGTGCTGCAAAGGCAGTTCATGCCGGAGGACACCAAGGCGGGGCTGATACAGTCCTTCCTTGACAATTACAGCGGCACACAGGTCTGCTCCAAGCTGATCTATACGGAAGCTCTGAACCACCCCTTTGACGAACCGAAGCAATGGGAAATCCGGGAAATCAACGAGATAATGAACAACAGCATCGAGGGCTGGACGGCGTTTTCCAATCCCCGCATCTTTGCCAAGTACGGCAGACAGCGAGGTTGGGAGCGAGCCGTTTCCGGCAACGAGCCAGCGACAACAGGCTCAATTTTGCCGGACGGCTTTCGTGAGCTGACCGAGGAAGAAACCCGCCAGATGGAGCTTCCGTTCTGAAAGGCAGACCGCGTTGCCGACCCGGTTGCTGTCCCGTTGCCGACCCCGTTGCCGGGCTAACCCCTTGAAAACCCTTTCTCTATAAGGCTTTTTTCTTCTCTGACAACGAAAGCAACAGAGAAATCAAAGAAAAGAATAAAAATAGTATAAGAGCAGGACAGGACGATGTTGCAGGTTTTTTGAAGCCCGTTGCCGGACTTCGTTGCCGACACACACCCTGTCCGGCTTTTTGCGCACACAGGGCAACGCCGGAAATCAGTGGGTCAAAATGAACCACTGATTTTAACCGCAGCACAGGCGGAATCAAATGACAACTTTTGTCACTTGATGTAGGGCGGTTCAAAACGAACCACCCCACTTTGCAGGGCAAATTCCGTAAAATGAGCTGTTGGTCACGCCGTGCAGCAGTTGCCATACACACAAAATCAAGTGGTCAAAATGACCTCTTGATTTTCAGAACCTAATTTGGGAGGTATTGAATGAAAGAAACGCCAAACACAGCAAAGGAACACAAGGAAATTCCGGCAGGAACGTTCAACATGAGGATAGGCGGCACCACCTATGTTGTCTGCGTTCATTTCAGCAAGGAGAGCAAGGACACGCTGGAAGATAAGGTGAAACGCCTGATGCGTGACGATGTAAAAGCCGCCAATTTCTAAAGTGAAAATTATCAGTAATACTTCCGTTTTCTATCTTGACAAAACTGTTCCGAAAGGCAGTATCGTGGTCGAATGTGGAAAATTACTCCAGCGGAACCAGTATAAGATCAAGATACTGAACACGATCAACTTCAAAAAGTCCCATCACTACAACCCCTTCGCGTATCTCCACAGCGAAAAGGACATTCTGAAGCTGGTCACGACCCTCATTGCCAACACGCAGGGCGACGGGAAATCCGGCGACGACTTCTGGCGCAAGGCGGAGACGCTGCTCTACACGGCGCTCATCGGGTATATCTACTACGAAGCGCCGGTGGAGGAGCAGAACTTCGCCACCCTCATCGAAATGATCAACACCATGGAGGTGCGGGAGGACGACGAGGACTTCAAAAATCCCGTCGATCTGATGTTTGAGGAGCTGGCAAAACGGGAGCCGCATCACTTCGCCGTGCGCCAATATGCCAAATACCGCTTAGCGGCGGGCAAGACAGCAAAAAGTATTTTAATTAGCTGCGGCGCGCGCCTCGCTCCCTTTGACATTCAGGAGCTGCGGGAGATCACGGCGTATGACGAGCTGGAGCTGGACACGCTGGGCGACCGGAAAACGGCGCTGTTCATCATCATCTCTGACACCGATGATACCTTCAATTTCCTCGCCAGCATGATCTATACCCAGCTTTTCAATCTCCTGTGCGACAAGGCGGACGATGTGTACGGCGGCAGGCTGCCTGTCCATGTGCGCTGCCTCATCGACGAGTGCGCCAACATCGGGCAGATTCCCAAGCTGGAGAAGCTGATGGCCACCATCCGCAGCCGCGAGATCTCCGCCTGCCTTGTTTTGCAGGCACAGAGCCAGCTCAAGGCACTCTACAAGGACAACTGCGACACCATCATCGGCAACTGCGATAGCTCCGTGTTCCTCGGCGGCAAGGAGCCGACCACATTAAAGGAGCTGTCCGCCGCGCTGGGCAAGGAAACCATTGACATTGCGAACACGGGAGAATCCCGCGGGCGCGAGGTTTCCCACAGTCTGAACTATCAAAAGCTCGGCAAGGAGCTGATGAGTCAGGATGAGCTTGCCGTCATGAACGGCGGCAAGTGTATCTTGCAGCTGCGCGGCGTCAGGCCGTTTCTATCCGACAAATACGACATCACAAAACACCCCAACTACAAGTATCTTTCGGACGCGAATCCCAAGAACGCCTTTGACATTGAAAAATTCCTCTCCACAAAGCTCAAGCTGAAGCCGGAGGAGGAATTTGAGGTCTTTGACACGGGCGCGGCCGCAGGTTCAGAATCCGCCTGATTTGGCGGATTTTTATATAGATCAGACACCCATTCCGTAAAGGAGGACGCCGACAATGCAGCAGACACACGCGAAACGCAAAGTCGGAGGAAAGCACAACCGAAAATTTGAAAGGAGAAGCCGGAATCGACAGCCGCACACGGCAGCCAGCTCATTCCGGCTTTGCGGTTTCCATCGTAAAAACCATAAAGAAACGATTCCGGCACATAAAATATGGATTTCTTCAATAGCGCAGTCGATGTTTTGCAAACTTTGGTCATCGCCCTTGGCGCAGGTCTCGGAATCTGGGGCGTCATTAACCTGCTGGAAGGATACGGAAACGACAATCCGGGGGCTAATGCTCATATACGGTAAAGAAGCAACAACACAAATTGAGAACAGCGTACCCTACTATTCTGTATCAAAGTGGAGCAGTAACACGAAAATGTTGCTGCTCCATTTTCATGCCCCTTAAATAATTTCCTTGAATCTGCTTGACTTATATTACGGTTAGTGATATATTTATTACAGTAATCGTAATATGGAGGCTGGACTATGAGAGACAATGCAAAAAGTGGCGCACTTACAGAAGTGACCTTTTATATTTTACTCTCTCTTTATACACCAAAACACGGATACGCCGTTATGCAGTTTGTTGAAGAAAAAACGGGCGGGCGGCTTTCGTTAGGAGCAGGCACTTTATATGGAGCATTAAACTCTTTGCAGGACAAGAAGTGGATTGAACCTTATGGAGATAGTGAGGGAAGAAAAAAAGAATACCACATTACAGCACAGGGAAAAGAAATTGCAGAAAAAGAGCTTGCAAGACTAAATGAACTTGTAAGCATTGCAAGTGAAATTATTGGAGGTGCAGTATGAGTAAAAAATGTTATCGCTTTTTTGGCGGATTACTAAATACGCAGGAAAAATGGCTAAACAAAATGTCTGAAAAGGGTTATCGACTTGTTCGGACAGGAAAACTGTTATACGAATTTGAAAAATGCAAGCCTGATGAAGTGACCTATTGCGTAGAGTTTATCGGAGAAAAATCAAAAGAGAGTTCAATAGACTATGCTAACTTTTTGGAGGATATTGGATATAAGGTGTTTTTCAAAAATATCAATCTAAACTATTCTGTTGGAAAAGTTCGTTGGCGCCCATGGGCAGAAAGGGGCGGTCGTATTGCGACAAACACAACAACTTTTAATCGAGAAATCTTGATTGTGGAAAAAGCAAATGATGGAAAGCCTTTTGAACTCCATACCTCTTATGACGATAAAGAAAAATATTATCGCAACTTACGCAATCCGTGGCTATTTCTACTGCTCATGTTTGCACTATTCGCAGTTACAAAGCAATCTATAATCTTTGGTATTTTTGCGTTGGTTTCTGTAATTCCTGGCAGTATATATCAAATACAGATAATGAAAATCCGGAAGGAAGCCAAGACACAGGAATGGTGAGGAAATAAATAGCAAATCCAGCCGAGCCAGTCAACGGTCAAGATGAACGGCGCAAATGTGCCACCGTTGACAGCCGCCGCCCGTCCTGCTTTTGTGGCAATCAAGGGAGCGACAGACTAAAGTGCTGTCGCTCCCGCCCATTATGGGGGAAAGACAGTAGAAAATTTCACATCTATGTGCTATAATAATTTCGACAGAATGAAATATAAATATATATTTTACACTACGGTATGGGGAGTATAAAAATGACAGGAGAACAATTTGTTAAATTATGCTACGAAGAAAAGAAAACCATTTTAGCCGAATACTTCAATCCTAATTCTTCATCAGTTGTCGGCAAAAAAATCAGTGCAATAACTGAACAAGGTATATCAAAAGATGATTTGTATGATCTATTGAATTTGGTACTAAAAGAAAATTACTATACTTTGTTGCTTGGATTGGACGGAGAAGCGTCGTTAGGTAATACTCAAATTACCTATAAGCTTTATGATGAAAATGGCAACTTGCTTAACGAATGTGGAGAGCTTGAAGCCGCCGCATACAGATACTTTGTAGAAGAATGATCTTCAAATTTAATCTTGTCAATCATACATAATACAACATAATACACATTTTCACAGGACAGCCAAAATCGGTTGTCCTTTTCTTTTACCCAAAAGAGGGAACGGGAGACTAAAATTGAATACTGCTCCAAACAGCAACGCCACAGATTTTTGAAAATCCGTGGCGTTTTTTGCTCCCATTTTTGGCAAAACGCCCCGTTCCCTTGTAGTAGTGAGTGACGGGGAAGTTTGCCCGAAATGGGCTTGCCTGCCGTAGTAGTGATGAAAAATCCAAATGAGCGTTTGGCATTTTCCGTTTCTGTCCGTAGAGGGGAACAAAGGTGGGCAGGACACGCCTCCGTAATCGCTATATTGACGAAAGCAGCCACACCGACCCTTGTAGATTGCCGCAAAGTCAGCCGCAGAGGAAAGTGGCAGTTTTTCAGAGCAAGATTCTACCGCAGTACCAAAATTCGCTTTTCGCTCATTTTGCCCCTGCGGGAATCTTGTTGGGGAGTGCCTTCCCCAAACCCTGCTTATGCGGCTTGCGCCGCTTAAAAATCCCTCAAAATATTTTTTCGGATTTTTCAAAAACAGTTCCGCTTCACACCCCGTTTTTCTCCTATTAGTGAGAGGACACCACGCACAGAAAGGAGGTCAACCACCTATGAAACGATACAACACGCCGCACCGCAGCCGGGTAGTCAAGACACGCATGACCGAGGAAGAATACGCCGAGTTTGCGGAAAGGCTTTCTGTTTACAACATGAGCCAAGCCGAGTTTATCCGGCAAGCCATAACCGGGGCAGCCATACGCCCCATCATAACCGTTTCCCCCGTCAATGACGAGTTGCTTGCCGCTGTCGGGAAGCTGACCGCCGAATACGGCAGGATCGGCGGCAACTTAAACCAGATAGCCCGGACGCTGAACGAGTGGCACAGCCCCTACCCGCAGCTTGCCGGGGAGGTACGGGCGGCGGTTTCCGACCTTGCTGCCCTAAAGTTTGAAGTCTTGCAGAAAGTGGGTGACGCTGTTGGCAACATTCAAACATATCAGCTCTAAAAATGCGGACTATGGC
>OGRD01000570.1_pt1 | contig 18456 bp, 17 predicted proteins | sample 1553441 | NCBI WGS metagenome assembly OGRD01 (sample SAMEA2580106, study PRJEB22360) | human gut metagenome | biome: human gut; feature: human-associated habitat; material: faeces | place: Denmark | collected 2008/2010
ACCGCCGCCAGCGCCAGCACGCATAAAATCGTCAGCAGGGCGTTTTTCTGTTGCTTGTTCTTCGTCACAGTACAATGCCCCACATTTCTTGCAGCAGGTAGCTTTCGGTGCCGATCATGACCGCATAGGAGATACCGGCCAGCATCAGCCCCACGATTTGGTGATGACGTAGGGCAGCATGGCAGCCAGCTGCGGGGGCCTTCCGAAGCCCTGCACCGCAGCCCACCGCACTGGCTACGCCGAAGATCAGCACCCAGATGGGGGGCAAGACGGGGCGGCCCATGCCAAGGCTCTGGGCCGCGATGCCGATGAAGCCACGACCGGAGATCACATCCCGTGTGAAGGCGTTCAGGCACCGGCAATGTGATTGCCCTCCAGATCGATCACCGCCACGTCCTCCACCTGCATGGTGCATATGATGGCCGCCAGACCCGCTTCTTGCCGACAGATCAATGCCTCCGCTGCGCCACAGGCAACTCCTATGCCGTTCATCATTTGATGCGCCGATTGCAACACATCCGTCAGCATCGGTCAATGACAAACTTTAAGATGGACCGGTTTATTCTGAATTCGTGTTTTGTTGTCTATATCAGTCATTATTGCTGGATATGGCCGATTGGTCAAGCATCTTTCCCTTGGTCGCTTCTTTTGCTTTCAGGGGAAAATGCCTCTGCGATCTCTGCAAAAATTACCAGCCGCCGCATCGCATATTCGTCCACCGCTGGGAAAAGCTATGTGTGCGATACCCAACCAGCGCAAAAGCGCAAATCAGACATGAAAGGAGAACGACACAATGTCCAGTAAGAACAACAACAAGCTGAATATCCCCGAGGCCCGTGCCGCCATGGATAAGTTCAAGATGGAGGCTGCCAACGAGGTGGGCGTGAACCTGAAGGAGGGCTACAACGGCCACCTGACCTCCCGTGAGGCCGGCTCCGTGGGTGGCCAGATGGTCAAGAAGATTTGTCCCGTACGAACTGCGAATTTTACACGCAAAGACAGGACTGCTGTGGGGCATAAGGTTGAGGTTCGGTACATAGCGGCCATCACCGTTTAGGAGGGATATGAGATGAAAAAGCTGATTTCTTGTGAGTTCAATATGGATACGGCCTGCGTGGAATTGAAATTCACCGATGGCAGCATGATCGCCATCGATACGATTGCTGTGGAGAACGAGGTCGTAGACAATATGTACCAGCGGTCAGAGCTGGACTGGCTGATTTACAACAAGCCGCTGGAGTATGCACAGTTGGTGCTTGACGGCGACCTGGAGGGATATCTCCGAGGCGCACCGGAGCATCGATTGATGGATTAACGAAATAAGCGTAGCCCAGCCCACCGGTCAGATGATCGGCGGGCTGTCCTTGTTATCAACCACACAAAGAATCCGTCCATATTTTCTTGTCTTGGATATTTTCCCCATTTGCATCAACTTGGATAATTGAAATGTTTGATACATTTGTCACTTTCAGTTTTCTTGCGATATCTTTTGCAATTGCAGCGTCGGATTGATGTTTCTCTAAAGTCACCACTGTGATCTCTTTGTTGTCAACATCGATTAACGTTCTCAATATTCCGTTAATATGTTCATCATCCGTTCCAAAACCAAATCCAACGATAATAACTCTATCAGAGTTTTTCCATTGTGTATAAGTATCAACATATTTCATAGACATTTCTATGGAGGTCATCGGTTTTGTGCCACTTTGCGTGAACATCAACGGAACCAAAATATGTTTTTCGGATGTAGTCAATTCACTATTTGTCCCAATTCTATTTAGATATGGATCATACCATATTTCTGTAGAACCATTTAGAAAAGCTACATCTGTGCGCAATATGTCGCTTATAAAACGATTATAATTTGTTGTTGCAACCGCACTAACCTCAAATTTCTTTTCATCTATCGATTCTTTCAAAACATGGTAGTATCCATATTTATCTTCAGGTTTGGCGCCGGCTGCTATTTTAGTTATATAATCTCTGACATTCAAAAGGAAAATGCAAATTTTGCAAAATTTAGCCCAGTCAGTGGAAGGACTGTAAAGATAGTGCCAATTTGCATCAATCAAAGTTTTATAATCTAAAACAACAGCATAAATTGCTTCGATAATCTTCTGAGCAAAACGCAGACATTTTCCAGCGTCCGTAGATATATCGGCTTCTCGCTGATCGAGAAGATACTCCATTCCGCTTAATCCAGAAGACGAATAATTCAACTGAATAATTTCACCAATATCATCGAAGATGTCTATTTCATCGTCTTTTTTTGCAAACAATCCATCGTTAATTCGCCTGGATAACGATTCACTTAGTGCGCCCACATGAAGTTGAATGATCGACAGCAATATTTTACCGAACTCGATTCGTTGCTCACCTGTTATAATCGTTTTATTTTTATAAACCATCAGCAAAGCAGAGAAATAAGAGCTATCAAACAAATCATTACCTTGTTTGAATTCATCAATGAAAGAAATAGTTTGTCCCATATGAACATTATCCAGCTCTCTGCCAATTAGCTTTTCCAAAAGAGCATCAATGTCAATGTTATCTCTTTTCATCGCTGATGCCTCGTTTTTTGCGACTTCATCGAAATTGTTGATTCTCTTAATTATATTTTCACGGTTGTGCTCAACAGTATCTTTGATAATATTTTGAAAAACGGTCTTTCCAAATGAACTAATATTTTTATCTCTGAAACCGTCAGGCAGCCAATATGATGCATATCTCGTTGTATAGTCAACATTATCTCGCATTTCTTTGAATGCTTTTTTACTTTCTGTAACATCGTGCCTAAATATGTCCAAAGCAAATTTACCGCCAGATGGTAGTCCGTATCCAACTTCGGCTCCCGCACCAAAAAGAAAACCATATTTCATAACATATACTCCTCCAATCGACAATAGAAGATAAAATCATTCATTGAAATAGTTTCTTAGTAGTATTACGCTGCCTGCACTACATCATGTAGTGTCCGAACCACAGCGATCATCGCAGGCAAATTGACACCGAAAATCTCATTCAAATCGTAATTGTTGAACGGTTCTGTGTTTACCATATCTGCAAGCTCGACATCGCCATTTTCTCTGACATAGTTGATGATTGTACGCACAAACTCCTGCTGCTGAGAGTTCAGCAGGTTTCCGCTGAGATATTCACCGAATTTCACATTGACGGCTTCCTGACTTAGACCAATCAGGCTGCGGATAAATGCCGCCAAATTTCCGATATCGGTTGCCTCATCGTATTCTGCTTTTGTTCCAAGCTCATGCCACAAAATATGTTCAAGTTCCGCCAGGTCAGCATTAGTGATCGGCTCCAAATTATGAATCTTCTTGATTACAGCACTATCCAGATGCTCTGCCAGATAGTCAATGACCTTCTCACGGTATGTCCGAATATCGATCATGGTATCTTCTGGCTGGTATTCTGCCTCTTCCACTTCATCGGCAATATCAATATCAAACGTCTTATGGGGGCCACCAAGAAACTGCATCAAATCCCGCAAGGAAGAACGATATTTCTCCAAATCCTGAACCGTGGCGGTAGTCCAGAAATCCTCGCTCATCACAACTTTCAGTTCCGAAGCTTTTTTAAGGATTTGGGGAACGGATGCCTTTTCCGTCAGCAAATACTGTGCAATTAAGCGGATATTTTTCACATGCTCAGAAACGCTCTTGATGCCAATGCCAGCCAGCAATGCCTTTTCGATGTGATACATCCGCACATCGAACGCCACGCTTAAATGGTCTCCGTTCAAACCGCTGTCAAGAAGCGGAGAGATATGCACTTTTGCCTCTTTGACCATAACCGGCGACAGGGATATCCATGTATCAAGATTATAATACTTGTCCACATACTGCATGGCCTCACGCACCTGGATTCGGTTACTGTGAGACTTGATTTTTACGACCATACCATGCAGCTCTGTCTTGATCTGGTCATAATAGGCATGGAACCACGCCTCCTCCTGATACTCCAGCTTTTGAAGCTCAAACAGCATATCAAGCCGAATCTGGAACAGACGCTGCGACAGCGTAAGCATCTCCTTACCGTCTTTCCCGTCTGGGTGCTCTCCGAAATACTCAAAGTTGCCGCAATAGTCGAAAATCTGGAATCCGCTCTTGTGCTTTCCTAGGCCATAGATGTTCTCGCACAATCTGGTGCCTCGTCCGATCATTTGAACAAATTTGATCTTAGACCGCACCTTTTTGAAGAACACCAGATTCAGCACAGCAGGAACATCCACGCCGGTATCCAGCATATCAACGGAAACCGCAATGCGGAACTCATCGTCTTCTTCAAATTTCAAAACCAGATCGTCGCCATAGTTCACAGAATAGTCTACCAGCTGGCAAGTATTAGCAGGATACTCCGGATATAGCTCTTGGAAGCAATCCACAACCATTTGGGCATGCTTGTGGTTGTAGGCGAAAATGATGGTCTTGCCGAGGGTTTCTCCACCGTCAACACGATACCCCCACTGCATCAGTTCTTCCAGAACTCTGCGGCAGGTATCCTTGTTGAACAGGTATTTGAATATTTCATTTCCGGGGATGTTAAAGTCCGGTGTGGGAGGGTCTTCTTCCAGATACTCATCCAGTTGTTCCTTTTCATCTTCGGTCAGGTCATCATAATCAATACCCTTGGACAGCATCTTGGAAGTGCGGTTGATGACATGATAGCCGACCAGATACTTCTCCTTTACGGCATCCTCCAAGGTATAGTCAAAATTGGGAATTCCGGCTTCACAGCCAAAAATCCGATATGTATTTGCATCAACCTCATTTTTCGGCGTTGCAGTCAGACCGACAAGGAAACTGTCAAAGTATTTGAAAATGGTTCCGTAACGGTTGAAAATGCTACGGTGTGCCTCATCTATGATGATCAGATCAAACCTTCCGGCAGAGAATTGCTTGTCCTCTGCATCTATGTAGTTGATCATTGTTTGATAGGTGCAGAACATCAGGCGAGCATTGAAATCTTTTTCGCCGCCGGCGGACAGCTCACAGACACTCATATTCGGCATCAGCTTTGCGAAGTTGCGCTTTGCCTGATTAACCAGAGATGTACGATCTGCAAGGAATAGGACATTCTTAACCCAATTATTGCGGGTAAGCACATCGACCATAGAGATCGCCACACGGGTTTTTCCGGTGCCGGTAGCCATAACAAGCAGGCCACGGCGGTGCTTGGCGTTCAGCCATTCGCAGATATTGGTGATTGCCATTTTCTGATATGGGCGGTTGGTTATTTCGTCGTTGATGGACAGATCGGTAATATCACCGCGAGTTCGGCGCTGGAGCATCAGTTCCAGATCCTCCATGGTATGGAATGCCATGACAGGCCGATCCGGGTAAATTCCATCTATGATCTTTGTGCTGTAGCCATTGGTGTAATAGAGGACAGGTTTATAGCCGTACACCTTCTTCATGCACTCGCCGTACAAATCCACCTGATGGCGTCCCTTTTCGGGGTCAACGGAGGTTTTCTTGACCTCTATGATGGCCAGCGGTTTGCCGTCCTTGCCGTAGAGAACATAGTCGCAATACCCAACACCGTGGGCATTGGGCATCCCCTGCACTTCAATCTCAATACCGGCTTTTGCTGGCTGGGCGAGATTCTCCACATCCAGAACATCCCAACCGGCTTCTTTCAGGTACAGATCAATGTACAGCCTGCGCGTGGCAGCTTCGCTCATATAAGGCGGTTTCCGATAGGCAGACTCCGTCCCATTTTCCTTGGAGGAAATCAGGCCGATCAGGTACGACATGTTGTCAAAGGCGAGCTTGGCTTCCTTTTTGCGGACACTTCTGCCGTGCTTGGCATTCATGCCGAGAATACGGACATAGTGGAGGGCATTTACAGTGTCCGCATCGTTGATATAACCGGTCACGACAGGGCTGTCGATCAGTTCCAGCAGAGAGGCTTTGGGCGGCTTTTTTGCGCCGACTTTCCCGTAAATAAAGTCAACTGCATCCTCCAAAAGCGCACGGCAAATGAGCGCACGATCAAGGTGCGTTTCAGCTTCCTGTGCTTTCATCAGTTTAGAATTCATTTGCCCTAATGTCATAACGGTTCCCTCCGTTCAGCGTGATATTGAATAGGACATTCATCCTGTGTATTGACTCGACAACTTTTGATTTGTCGCTTTGTTCGGCAAAGGCGGCAAATCGCTCCTGCAACTCCATCGGTGGAACGATAATCTTCTGAACCCGCAAATCCGATAGGTTGATTTGTTGTAGTGTAGCACCTCTGGTATGTTCTTGTATATACCGTTGGCTTTCATCCGCATTGAGAAAAGCATTGAGATACACAGGGTTGATTTTATTGCGGTCATATCGAACAACAGCAATACCACGAGTTACATTCATCTTCTTAAACCGTTCATCGGTAAGAGCAGTGATTCCTGTTGTTCCTCGAACCGTTATCAGCAATTCATCACCAGTAAGTTCAGTTTTTTTGAAGCCATCACCAATAGAACGGTCAATGTACTTAATTGATGTCGTTGCGATTTTTCCATCCACCATATCAACAGGGCGAAGAACACCCATATCGCCAGTACCATCCTCACCTGGCTGCACTATTCCGTAGGACAGACCAGCCCCATCTATTATGAGGTCAATCAGTTCTATTTGGGGGTCATTTCTATCTCCAAACAGTTCGACAAATCGAGCTTTGACGAGGTCGTCCAGCTTTTGGAGTTCCTTCTGCCGCAAAGTAATAACGGATTCAGCATGCTGAAGTACAGATACTATTGCGTTTCGTTCTGACTCGGATTTCATGTCAACTACAAGATTACCGATATCAGATAAACTAATAGATGGATAAGCTGCGTCTTTTACGAGTTGATTTGGTTTATGGTAGTTGAAAAAGTATCTTAAATACTCAGATGCATCTTCGTTTGGCGTTACGCAAGCAAGGTGACTGACCACATACGCACTTTGCGGCAGGACATATACATACCCTTTCATGCAAGACATTCCACTTTTGGCAAATAGAATTGTTCCTTTAGGATAGAGCTTGAGTTTATGCTTTTTTGCGACCTCGTCCGACACTTTCTGTATACTGGTTATCGCTTTTCCTTCAAGTAATTCTTGAAGATTACCTGCCTTAACAAACGGAGTGCCATTTTCACAATAATTATTGTCACCTTGTGGAGCCCCTTGACCTGCGCAAATTACGGCTAAATCTTTCAACAGTTGTCTCATCATTCATCCCCACAAATCCGAATTTGGGGAAATCAGGCGATGTACTTCTGGTGAGAGGTTTTCACATTATTCTGATTGACGATGGCATATTGCATGGTGGTATCAATCTGAGAATGACCGAGGATTTTTTGAACCTGCTCAATGGGCATACCCTTGTCAATAGCTCTTGTGGCCATTGTACGGCGGAATTTATGCGGATGAATGCGGGAGAGCCCCAAACTGCGTCCCAGTTCCCTTAGACGGATCTCCACGCCACTGATTTTCAGCCGGGCGTGAGGTGAATCCAGTGTTACAAAAAGAGCTGGATTGTTATCAGTACGACTGTCCAGATACTTTTGAAGATGGATCTTGGTTTTGGCATCAAAATACACCCGGCGCTCTTTATCTCCTTTACCGTAAACGATGCACTCCCGCTGCTGGAGATTTACATCGGAAATATTCAGATTGACCAGTTCACCTACACGGATGCCTGTAGAGTAAAGCATATCGATCATGGCGACATCTCTGATTTGAGTGCAGTGATCCCGCATCACTTCAATGGTTTCGTCAGAAATCACTTCTTTGACCACAGTTTTGGTCTTGATCTTATGGATGCGCCGCATCGGACTCTTCAGAATGTAATCTTCTTCCTCAAGCCAGGAGAAGAAGCTGGATATATTGCGCCGGACATTATCAACTGTAACCTTGCTGCAATTATTGATTTGCTGGTAATCCACCAGGTAACTTCGCACCTCATCGGTGGTTATTTTCCTTATTGGCGTGGAAATATGCGAGAGTAAATGCTCTACTGTCACTCGATAATACTTGATTGTTCTCTCTGAACAACCCTCAATTTTCTTGGCATCCAGGAACAGTTTCAGATAGTCTGCATTTGCTACCTGCTCTTTCTGCGGCGCATTATCCGATAAATGTTTCAGCAGCACTTCCTGCAGCTTTTTCAGCTGAGAAATATTCAGATATTCAGCCATTTCGTTCATAATGTTGACCAGTTTTTCCTCCATGTTGGCGCACCTATCCTTTCTATGTGTACCAACATCCTGCATCCATTATGTTTTATTAAAATTAGCCAAAATACTGCTGCATCAAACTATCGAACAAAGTCTGCGCTTCATCCAGAGCTTTCTGCACGACAACTTTTGATTTGTCGATTTGTCTGATAAATGCGGAAAACTCGTTCTGTAACTCCAAAGGGGGTAGCAAAACAGGTAGCGCTTTCAATTGTTTCATATTGATGCTTGCAATACCAGTGGTTTGTTTTGCACACCCAAGAAAATATCTCTTTGCTCTCTGATGTTTCAGATATTCTGCAAAATAGTCTGGAAGGATGTGCGACTCATCAAGACGAACACGGAAAATGTGATTTTGATGAATGCAGTTTTCAAGGGGGGTGCGAATGATGGCACCGCGGCCAAGTTTGTCAGGATCGCCACCCTCTGTCATCAGAACATCATCGGGTAAGAGCCGGTATTGATTTATCTCTTGGTCAGTTGCTTCGATTGTTTTGACTGTGGTCCAATCAATATACCCATCTTTAACATTAGAAACAGCCATATATGGTACTTTTGTCAACTGTTTTCCTGCAATCTTTCTCCCTTTTGTAATACCTGAAACGATATCTGCCATTGTTTCTAATTGAAGCTCTCGCCATTCCATTGTATTAAGATACATGTCCCCAAACATCTCGACAAATCGAGCTTTGACGAGGTTGTCCAGTTCGTTGAGTTGCTTTTTGCGAAGCTCAATAAGATACTGCAGGTTATCTAAAGTAGCAACACAGTGTCTCTGATCGTCAAGTGAACTGTCTGGTATTGTCATTTCTTTCAGCATATCCAGTTTCAGATTATCTCGGACGCTTCCTGCAGCTTTCGCCCGTATCATTTGCCGGCCAATATTGCTTTTGAGAAAGTAATACAAAAACTGACGGTCAAGTTCATCAGAAACGGAAAACACGTTGTACAACGGACTGACAATCACCTGTGCCTCACACCGTTGCCAATCCACTGATCCAACATTGATTCTGGATGGATTATATGCAAAGTAACCGTAAGGAACAATTTTGTATGTGGTTTTGTCTTTGCTGGCGACCTCTTTCCCAAAATACTCCCGGCAAAACCCTTGACTGTTTGTAACGCTATATACAGGAATATCCTCGTTGTCTTTGTTTCGGACAGAATACTCTGTAACATAATTCCCCAATGGGACACGGTTCCGCGTCATAACTTCATCCCCACAAATCCGAATTTATAGTCCTAACAGTTTTTCAAGCTCATCCATCGTTTGACCAATTTGCAGCTCCAATTCACGCAGATTGGTCATGATTTCAATCGTGGATGGATACTCAACCGCTTCGTACTCGACTTTCTTGTATTTGTTAATGGAAAGATCGTACCCATTATCCACGATTTCCTGCTTCGGGACAAAAAAGCTCTGCTCGGTACGCTCCCGGTCAGCCTCTGCCTCACGATTATGGAACCGGGCAATGATATCCGGGATATCATTCTCTTTGATTTCAGAGCGCTTATCGTCCAAGCTGTATCCGTCGGCCTTCATATCATAGAACCAGACATTTTCTGTGCCGCCGGCATTGGTCTTGGTGAAAACCAAAATCGCCGTGGACACTCCCGCATAGGGCTTGAACACACCGGAAGGCATGGAGATCACAGCCTGCAACTGCTGGTTCTCCACCAGCTCATGCCGGATCGCCTTATGTGCTTTGGAGGAACCAAAGAGCACACCATCGGGAACGATACAGGCGCAGCGTCCGCCCACCTTCAGCATCTTCGTAAACAGCGCCACAAAGAGCAGCTCGGTTTTTCTGGTCTTGCACAGACCCAGCAGGTCTTTGCTGATTTCTTCCTGGAAGACGCTGCCGGTAAAGGGCGGGTTCGCCATGATGAGGGAATACTGATCCCGTTCGGTGTTCTCGCCGGACAGGGAATCCTGATAAGTGATATGCGGATCTTCCACACCGTGGAGCATCATGTTCATGGCGCCGATTCGCAGCATGGACTGGTCGGTATCAAAGCCGGAGAACAGGCCGGATTTGAAGTAGCGCATGTTCTCGGTTTTCATCAGTTCCTTTTTCTGATGCTCGCTGATATAGGCTGCACTGGACAGAAGAAAACCGGCAGAGCCCATGGCGGGGTCAAGGATGGAATCCTTGAGCGTGGGCTGCATCAGCTCCACCATCATATTGATGATATGGCGTGGAGTACGGAACTGGCCGTTCTCACCGGCAGCGGCAATTTTACCCAGCAGATACTCATAAACATCACCCATGATGTCCTTATTGTTCATATCCATGGCATCGATGCCATCCACGACCTTGGCCAGCACCTTTGCTGTGGGGATCAGGAATACAGTGTCCTTCATGTAGCGGCTGAAAGCAGTGTCCTTGCCTTCACCTATGGTCTTGATGAAGGGGAACACATAGGTTTGGATGTTCGTCAGCATCTCGCCGGGTTCAAAGTTATGGAACACATTCCAACGGAGATTTTTGTATTCCGTTTCTACGCGGGGATTCTCGCTGATCACGCACATTCCATCCTGAAACACTTTGTTCTTCAGCGGAACGCCAAGCAGATTGGCATTGGCCTCGGCCTTCAGTTGATTATCGTCCAACAGCTTCATAAACATCAGGTAGGTGATCTGCTCCAGCACGGTAATGGGGCTTGTGATGCCGCCTGTCCATATCGTATCCCAAATAGAATCAACTTTGTTTTTCATTTCGCCTGTAATCATATTGAAATCCTCCAAGGTTGTTTTTGTATTTCTCTGCCGCGGTAGAAGCTGATAATCAGAAATTGCACTATAGCCAATTTCAGATTATCGGCACCAAAAGGAAGATTTGCGCCTTCACGATCCTGGCGCAGATGCTTCCTTTTGTTTTTTCTTCGCACCGGTGTCAAACTGCATTTTTACAGTTTGGGTACCAACCTGCGAAGAAAACATGGGGTGTCCAGAGGGGAATATCCCCTTGGCTCTGGGTTTCCAATAGGGGCGAGCAGCATCCCTGTTGGCACACGATTTTGCTCTGCAAAGTCTAGTGTGTTATACCTTTTGCGACCGCTGACGCGGGAAAGGGACTGTCGCCGTATCGGACAGGCCGTTTCCAGTGGCAGCAGAAGGGCGAATATTTGCAAGCACGGGAGGCTTGCGGATATTCGTTCTTCGGGTGTAGGTGGTGCAGCATTGCGCAGGTCAATGACCGAAGCTATGCTGTATCACCGGGGGAGCAAGAGGTATATAAAGCCCGCCGCAGCGACGCATCCCCGTTCTCCTAATACCACCACGGCAGTTCCAACCACACGTTATCCAGGGCAAGCGCTTCCGTTTTCTTCGCTCTACTTTCGGACAGATGAAAATGCTTCGCCGTTTCCGTCAGCGGATGCTCCATATCGTCGTCAAATCCAAAACGGTAACGCAGATACTGTTCCTCTCTGTCCTCGATCATGTACAGAGCGTGGTGAATATCATCAACCCGTTCCTGTGCCAGATAGATCTGCTCCGGCGTCTGTCTGGTGGGGTCCGCAATGAAATGATGCTTACTCCGCACCTCGTCCTTTGCGAGTTCATCCAGTGAAATGATGCTGCTGACATTCTTCGCTTCAAAGGACACATTCTGTGAACGGATGTAATCGATCATGGCGTTCCGTATTGCAGGAGCAGCATAGGTCAGAAATAGATTGCCGCTCTCGGGGTTAAAACTCTCGATGCAGCCGAGCAACCCCAACGCTCCTTCCTGTACCAGATCATCAAGGGCAATATGTAGAGAACAATTCAGTTCGGGCTGCGTGCTCCACACCTCATGGGCTGTCTTTTTGATGAAGCGGAGATTATTTTCAATCAGCAGATTCTGCACATCGGCATCGCCCTGCTTTACCAATGCACAGAGCTGCTCATTGGTCATTTGTTCCCTTTTCATTGTCCGCTACCGTGCCGGTCATCGCAAGGAACATCTGCTTGACCAATTCTGTATCGACACCGGGCAGATGAGAAACAGACTGTGCGACCGCCTCACCGATCTGCTCCGGCGTGATTTTACGGTTTGGCTTATGCTGTCCCTTGGTCAGCTCGGCATAAATCTTTTTCGCTGCTTGTGCGGTCAATTCCCGGGATGCCAGAAGATCATTGCCGAATTCTTTCTTTACGGCCTGTATCGCAGCCATGAACGAGCGCTGGATTGCTGTCAGGTCTGCCTGATATACCGGGGTCTGCAATTTCTTTATGTCATCGACAGCGTCAGGCTGACCCCTCAGCATACCGGCGACGGTTGCGTACAACTGATTCTGCGCGGCAAATCCCTTGGCGAGTTCGTCATCCAAATAACCGGAGATCAGATTTGTGGTGTTGGCAAACTCCGGATTTTCAAGCAGCGCATTGACCACCTGCGGATTGACTCTATGGGTATACAGATTTCTCGCTGCCTGCACGGACAGGCCAAGCTCGGAAATGTCATAATTCAGGCGGTCAGGGACATCGGCTTCCCCAAGCAGGAAGTCGGTGGAGACGTTGAACACCCGGGCAATACGGATGATATTTTCGTCGCCCAGCTTGTCCGTCTTGCCGCTGATGAAACGGCTCAGCATACTTTCCGAACAGCCGATGCGAGCAGCAAGCTCGGCCTGCGTGACCTTATGGGACTTCATCAAATCCTGTATGCGGTCACGGATTTTACCGGGAAGATATACGTTTTCATTGCTCATGCACCACACCTCCTTGCTCTATTTACGGTATCAATTACCCGTTGTTACTTTCGGTACATTTCATCAAGTGTTTTGCCGTCTTTGTTTTTCCATTCGATCCATCCGTTGGTGCTTCCACCAAGCACAAACATTGCTGCCGAACTGGGAGAAGTAAACGGGACAGAAACATTCAGGATATGTTTGTCACCGCTGCAAACTATGTTCCCGTTTTGAATGGCGGTTTGCCGAAGCTTCTCAATATTATCTGAATGGCACTTGCGGCTCATATCAATTTCAGAACCTTCAAGAACTTCAAATTTTTCTCCATCATACACACCAAGTGCCTGGACACCATTGCGAGTAGTATGCAATGTGTTGGCTTCATTCAGAGTTGTTTTGGAGTTTTCCATTTTGTAACCCTGGGTTGCCATGATGAATTTGATTTCTTCATACACTTCCTCAATCAAAGGAAGATCGTATTCATCAATCTCGTATTTGGGATTCACCGTGTTTTCAACCTTGTAGCGCTTCGCTTCAATTGCCTTACCGATGGCAAAAGCCTCAAGACCGCTGATCATGTCCAGAGAAAAGGTCTTGTTGTCAGCAAGGAACATGATTGCTTTGTTCCAGAAATCTTTTGAACGATTGTGATCATCCAATCTGCTGACTCCGTTTCTGGTCTGCCCAACATAGATCTGTGCAATCTTGTTGTCATCCGTTTCGCTGATCAGATAATAAATGCCAGGCCGATTGATACCGGTCAGCTTCTTGGCTTCCGAAAGCAACGGGCGGGGGATGACATAGGTAGTCATTGTTGATAGGTGACGGCGGATGGAGCGAATCCCATCCGGCTGACCATTGTGATATATAATCTCAAGCTTTTTACTGATGGCCATAGTATACTCCCCTTTACGCTTTCTTCTCCAATGCCAGTCCGATCAGCCGGTCTGCCTGATCTGCCATGAACAGCGGAATATTCAGCACATCATCATCCAGCTTCAGATTGTCCAGGGAGAAGCGCACGCGGAGCTTTACCTGCCCCGGGAACAGCTCCTTGAATTTTCGCAGACTCCGGCTGGTGGTATTGGCTTCTGCCTTGACCTCCACCGGGAAAATATCATTCTCGCGCTGGATCAGGAAATCGACCTCATAGGGAGGATTGTTCTGGCTCCAATAACGGGGCATCACCTCAAATTGTGTGATGAGTGTTTGCAGCACATAGTTTTCTGTCAACGCTCCTTTGAACTCGGTAAACAGACGATTGCCCTCACCAAAAGCAGTCGGTGCAAGCTGCGCCAGACGGCGAAGCAATCCCACATCCACCAGATAGATTTTGAACGCCGACAGATCGTCATAGGCCGACATCGGAAGTCCCGGCGCGGTGCTGCGATATACCTTGTGGACAAGCCGGGCATCCACCAGCCATTGCAGCGCGTCCTCATACTCACGCGCCCGCGCGCCCTCTTTGACAACCTTATAGATGAACTTTTTATTCTCCCGGGCAAGCTGCGACGGAACAGACTTCCAGATCATTGAGATTTTCGGGAATTCGCTGACATTCGGATGTTTGGCAAAGTCGCGCTCATATGCGCCGATAATTCCGGACAGCGCCTCCTGCATGGCCTCCACGTCGCGCGCCTGCGTCCACATGAGCACAGATTCCGGCATTCCGCCCGTGACATAGTACATTTTGAGCTTCTCATACAGCGGATTGAAAAAAGCATCCGGAAGCGGTTCAAGTGTATCCACAGCATCCAGATAGTTTGCAAGATTCTCATCGCCGTTGGCCAGCAAAAACTCCGTAAACGTCATTGGATCGATCTGCATGAAGTTGACCTTGCCCACCGGGAAAGAGGACGGCTTTGCCAGCGCGATGCCCAGCAGCGAACCGGCGCAGGCAATGTGATACTGCGGCGCATTCTCGCAGAAATATTTCATGGAGTTGATGACCTTCGGGCAGTCCTGTACTTCGTCAAAAATGATGAGTGTCTTTTCCGGCGTGATCTTCTGTCCGCTGGCCAGCATCAGGTTTTGCAGAAGTCGGTCAACGTCCTTGGTCGTTTCAAAGAACTGCTTATACTCCTCGTGTTCATCGAAGTTAAAGTAGGCTGTATTATCATAATAACGTCTGCCGAATTCCTTGAGAATCCACGTTTTGCCCACCTGCCGCACTCCTTTGAGGATCAGCGGCTTGCGGTAAGGCGAGTTTTTCCATTCCAGCAGTCGTTTCAGGATCAGTCGCTCCATAGAATCCCTCCGTCACACTTTTCTTGGAGATTTCGCGTTTGATTTCACACTATTATTATACGCTCCTCGGATCAAAATAGCAATGGTATCACAAAAATTTTGGGTTTTATGATAACGGAATCACATTTTTATTGATTCTCTTCCGTTCTTTCACTCTATCTGGGTGAATTTTCACTCCAAAAGGTGAATTTTCATGTTTGCCAATCAGCAATCTCACATTATTATAGCATGTTCTACCATTACACATCACACTTTTATGTGCCCGCCCTTCCGACTTGCATTTTTGCAAGAATTTGGGCGGGCTTTTCTGTTTTCTTGCACATCCGCCTGATTTATCAGGTCTAAGACTTTTTCTCCGTATATTCAGATGACAGAGAAATTTGTCAGAAAATCGAAAGGAGAAATGCCTATGACAATTTTTGAAGCCGTCAAATCCACGGTCACGCCGAAAATGGCGGCGGAACACTTCGGGCTGAGCGTCAGCCGCAACGGGATGGTCTGCTGTCCATTCCACAATGACCGACACCCCAGCATGAAGCTAAATGAGGATTACTTCTATTGCTTCGGCTGTGGTGCCAAGGGAGATGTGATTGAATTCACATCCAAGCTGTTCGGTATCACAGCCATGGAGGCAGCGCAGAAACTGAGGGCAGACTTCGGTGTTCAAGAGGACAAGCCGTCCATCCTCACCAAGCTGAACTTGTACAGGACGCAGGCAGACAACGAGCGTCTTTGTTTCCGCGTTCTACGGGAGTATCTGCAAATCCTGCAGGATTGGAAGGTGCGCTTTTCGCCTCAGACACTGGAGGATGATCCGGATGACCGCTTTGTGGAAGCCTGCCATATTCTCGAATGTACGCAGTATATGTTGGATTTACTGACGATAGGTTCGCCGGAAGAACGAACAGAGTTGGTAAACGACATGATGAAAGACAACAAAATCACGCTCCTGCAGGATCACCTGCGAGAGATCAAGGAGGAATCGAATGAACAAACATGAATACACCGGCGAAAGGCCCTTTTGGTACGACGGTAAAATGGTAAATGAGGTCGGGTTCTGCGAGGACTTTCTGCAGAAGCACCCTATGGTGCGGGTGGGCGGCAGTTTCTTCACCAAGGATGGCCGTATCACTGACGAGGAAAGTGTCCGCAAGGAAATCTATGAAATGCTTCGTCCTTATCTCAACTGCGGTCTTGCAAAACGGGCATCGGGACTTCTGGAAATGGTGAAGCTGGAAGCCTATGTACCTAATCTTCCGGTACACGAAGATCGGCTCCATGTTGCCAACGGTACGCTGTTTCTGAACGGTGAGTTCACCGATCAAAAGGAGTTCTGCCGCAACCGCCTGCCCGTCAAATATGATGCCAACGCTCCGCAGCCTGTGACATGGCTGCATTTTTTATCGGAACTTTTGGAGGACGAGGATGTGTTGACCCTGCAGGAGTATCTCGGCTACTGTCTACTCCCCACCAACCGAGGCCAAACCATGATGCTGCTCAAAGGAAACGGCGGCGAGGGCAAGAGCCGAATCGGCGTGGTGATGCAGAAGATGCTGGGCGATAATCTGAAAAATGGCAGTATCGCCAAAGTAGAGCGCAGTCCCTTTGCCAGAGCTGATCTGGAGCATCAGCTTCTGATGGTTGACGATGATATGAAGATGGAGGCGTTGAAATCCACCCACTATCTGAAATCCCTTATCACCGCCGAAATGCCCATGGATTTGGAACGTAAGGGTGAGCAGAGCTATCAGGGGCAGATGTATGTCCGCTTTCTGGCATTCAGTAATGGCGATCTGGAATCGCTCTACGACCATTCGAACGGCTTTTACCGGCGGCAGCTGATTCTGTCGGTGAAAAAGAAGCCCCTTGACCGTGAGGACGATCCTTTTCTTGCGGACAAGATCTGTGCCGAAATCGAGGGGATCTTCCTCTGGTGTCTGGATGGTCTGCGGAGGCTGATTGGAAACAACTACCGGTTCACCGAAAGCGCCCGCACCCGGGACAACCGCACGGAGGCCAAGCAGGAGGCGGACAACGTGCTGCTGTTCCTGCGCTCGGAGGGGTACATCCGACTGAAAGCCGACAGCACTATTACTTCGGCGGATCTGTACGCCATCTATACCATGTGGTGCAATGACAACACCTACAAGCCGCTGGCGGTGCGGACGGTGAGTATGACCTTGAAAAAGCACGCCGATGAATTTGGCATCGAGCACGACAACCACATCACAAACCGGCTCGGCAAACGTGTCAACGGCTTCTGGGGTATCGAGGCGCTGGTTACGCCTCCAATTCTATGAGATCAAACACAAAAAGCCCTATCCCATCCATCCCAAGCATCCCAAATGGGATAGATGGGCGGATGGGATGGATTATTTTAAGTTCAATTACAAAAAGGGGGAATCCAATGAAGAAACCGTATTACAAGGAACTGCCGCTGTTTCACATTTATGACAGCAACCTGTCCGGAAGCCAGAAGCTGTTGATGACGCTGCTTCTGATTGATGGCACCTACGATATTTATACGCTCGGCTGCCTTGCCAAGCTCCGAACTGAGGATGTGATCTTTAATCTGCAGGAGCTGAAAAAGCGGGGGTATTTTCAAGACAGATGAAAACAGGAAAAATTATATCCACAGGGCGAAATGATTTCACGGAACCGCGCTTCTCGGAAACGAGCACCGGCATTCCCAAAGAGTGTGCATCTGCACGGTTTTGTGAACTGTCCCACGGTTCTGCAAAGTCGGATATACCCATTTGTGGCCAGGAGTTCACACCGCCCAATCTGAACGGATTTGCAGTCAATCGAGATTTACACCATACAGCGAAGTCGGTTTGCCAAAGAGTGCATCGGCTTCGCTGTTTCCATTACTAAAAGTCAGGAGGAACGAAATGAACATCAGAAACGAGATCAAAGCACAGATCGTCCGTGCCGGTTTTACCATGCAGGAACTGGTGGACAGGCTGTCCGATGAATACGATTGGAGCGACAGCGTTTCCAATCTTTCCGCTAAACTGCAGCGGGAAAGCATCCGATACAAAGAAGTCGTGGAACTGGCCGATGTGCTGGGCTATGACATCGTATGGCAGAAGCGGAGGGATAACCGATGAAAGCACAGTACGCCATTCTTCGCTTTGCCAAGTACAAGGGACCGGAGATCGGGCATATCGAAGCGCACAATGAACGCACAAAAGAGAAATACGTCAGCAACCCGGATGTAGACACTGGCCGCAGCCACCTGAATTTCCATCTGGTGCCGCCGGAGCGCAAGTACCGCGCCGAAGCTGAAAAGCAGATCACCGCGGCAGGCTGCC
>OGRD01000571.1_pt1 | contig 18431 bp, 10 predicted proteins | sample 1553441 | NCBI WGS metagenome assembly OGRD01 (sample SAMEA2580106, study PRJEB22360) | human gut metagenome | biome: human gut; feature: human-associated habitat; material: faeces | place: Denmark | collected 2008/2010
GTACCAGCCTGCGCCGCTGCGTATCCGGCAGCCGTGCGATGGCTTTATGTAATTCCTCATAGAGGAGCACCCGGCCGATTTCTTCCTCCAGAGATTCTTTCGGGAAGGCCGCCCGATGCTCAATCTCGGCTTCGGTCAGGTCAATGTGCTCATAATGCCGGTCTACCTCATTCAGAAAGCGCTTGTCCTCCAGTTCAAATTGGTCAAACAGTTCGTAGAGCGCCTGATCTATTTCAAGCCGCTGCGGCCGCTTCTGGCCGTCTGAAAATTCCAAAATGTACTTCGGATGGCCGGTATCGGAGCCAGTCGTGTAAATCGTGTAGGGATTGTCCTTTGCCTTTGCACGGCGTGGATGCGTGCCTTTGTTTTTCGGATGGTTTCCATCCATAGTCTTTTCCTCCGTTTCAATATGAATTTTGGGTTTCATATTGAGGGAGGAGGGCCACGGCACCTATTTGCCGCACAGTTTTCGGCTGCTATGGGACAAAATACAGAAAAATTAGATAATTTTCTGCATTTGCCGTGGCCTGTATGGAGCGACACAGACGGAAGGAATTCCTTGCGCCGAAAGGTGTGAGTGCGCACGCCCGTTCTAAACCGAGCGGGGAACCACCTCAGAGTTCCTGCAGCAAAGACAAGAATCGGGCCCGGCCTTGCCAAAGGAAAGCAGAGCCATACGCAGAAAGGCATAGCAGAGCCGATTCAAAGCGTAAGTGCAGAAACCGCACCATTCGGGCAGTTTGCGCTACATTCCAATATGGATTTCTATGATGGGTCTTAGGGACGTTGCTCTATCGACATAAGACACCTCATGAAAAGTGATTATAGGTTACTTCTCCACCGGGAACCTTGTAATGTTGCCCAGGTAATACTGGCAGACCATCATGGCGTCGGAGACATCCATGGTGCCGTCGCCGTTTACATCGGCGGCTTTTTTCTGCGTATCTGTCGGGGTAACATTGCCCAGATAGATTTGGCAGATCAGCATGGCATCGGAGACATCAATGATGCCATCTGCATTTACATCTCCATATTTGACTGCACTCTGATCTGCAATGGTCAGGGTCAGGGTGGTCATGGGCTTGTCACAATGGACGCCGTATTCCATCTCCAGGGTGTCGCTGTTTTCTCGGTTTTGGTACATGGCGTAGGGGAAGGTGATCTGGAAGTCGGTATCACTGGCCTTCAGCGGCTTTTCGGACCAGGTCACATACTTCGTCACATCACGGGTCTTACCGTTGGCGTAGTAGGCCGTTACCTGCATACCGGTGGGGTCAAAGGTATCCTTCGCATTGTACGTCGTCTTATCCGGCAGCTTCGTGACCTCGATGCGTTCAATGGTGCTGCCCACAGCCATCAGGTAGGCGGAGTCGTTCTTGAAGTAGATCGTGCCGTACTCGTCCATGATGGGGCTGCAGATGGCGTATTGTGCCTGTGCGCCGCTGGGGGTAAAGATGTTGTAGGGCGTTGTATAGGTCTCCGACTTGCCGCTGGCCGTGTAGGTCTCCATCGTTTTCAGGGATACCTCGGTCTGACCGGGCTTGTCCTCCAGCACCCGGAGCTTGCCGGGGGTGAAGTTATCGAAGAAGTACACATAGACGCAGCCTGTCTCCTCCATATAGGCCGTGGTCAGAACACCGCTGGTCTGGGGATAGCCGTGGGTGCGTACCGTATAGGCAATCTCCCAGTTGGGGATGTCGATGACCGTAAGGTTATGGCCACTGTATGCGCCGAACTGTGCCGTGCCGGAGATGCCGATATAGGCCCGCCCATTGTAAATGGTGGGTGTGCAGGTGGACATGGCGGGATTGGCGGGATCGTCCGCATAGTTGTAGAGCTTCAAGGTGCGGACATCCTCAATGGTACCCTTTTCGTCCACAGTGGCCTCGTAGAAGTAGCCGCCCTTGCTGGTGAAGTAATACTTGCCGTTGTAATGGGTGATAGAGCTGCGGATGTCGCCGGTCACATTCATCTTGTAGGAGGACAGCAGTTCGCCGGTCTTGGGATTAAAGGACAGCAGACTGGGCTTGCCGGTGGTGTAGCCGGAAGCGCCGTCATCCGTGCCGATCAGCAGGAAGTCGTCGCACACATAGGCACCGGCCCAATAGAAGCCGCCCTTGCTGGTGTAGTACCAAGTGGGGAGCTTTTCTTCCATCGTCTGCGTGGGGTCCTCGTCGGTGGCGCTCAGGCACACATAGTGGGCCTCGTTGATCTCGCCCACCCAAAAACCGGTGTAGATGTAGCCATCGTGATAGACAATAGAGCTGTTGGGCTGACCGCCGATGGAGTCCCGGTAGATCCACAGGGAGTCCAGGGTATTGGCGTCGAACGCCTGGATCGTGCCGTCAGACAGGCCCACGAAAATCATGCCGTTGGCGTAGGTGGGCGGGTTGATGGCGAAGCTGGAGTTGTGATCCATGGGCTTATCAATGAGAATTTCGCCGGAGATAGCATCCACCTTGTAAATGCGGGAGCCGGAGTAGGTGTAGATGGCACCGTCCACCAAAATGGGGCAGCCGCAGGCGTTCACATCGTAGCCGGATCCAATGGAGGTAGCCCAGTACAGCTCGGCATCCTTGGCGTAGACCGGCGTCTTGTAGTCCACCACACCGTTATTCTCATTGTTTTGGCGTAAGTGGGGCCACGCAGAATCGAAATTGATGAGCTTGTCGTTGGCTGGAGCCTTCTTTAGCGTAATGGTCAGTGTACCGTCCTTGTCGGGGGCGGTATAGTGCTCCACCGTTTGACCGATGTACCCGGCGCAGGTGGTAGTGTAGGAATAGCTGGCACCGGGGGTCAGGCTGTAGGTGCCGTTTTTCTCCACGATGCGCTTGCCGTTGAAGTCATTGGTCAGGAACACCGTGGCATCCGCCGGGGTCGTTTGGATGGTCAGCTGAATGGGGTCACTCTTCTGAACATGAACGGTATAGGTCAGTTCGATGCTGCCGGTATCTGCGTGGCAGACCTGTACCGAAATATCCTCATTATAAAGGTCTGTATTCAGTGCTGCCTCTGCATTTTCCAGCGTATCATAGCGCACACCGTTGACCTTGGCATAGTACCCGCCGCAGCAGGCCGTGTCTGCGCTGCTGTTGGGATAAGTGCCGGAGAGGTAGAGAGCGGTGGTCTCCCGGTCTACCTTAACATAATAATCCGTGGTATCTCGATCAAAGCGGGCCGTTGCGCCCTTTGGAGTTACAAAGGGCAGTGTCTCGTCCTTTGTGGCAACAGTCAGGCTGGACAGGTGCAGCTGCCGCAGCAGCTGAACATCGTAGTCCTGGTAGTAGGTAGTGCCGTTTTCTGTCTTGGAAATGCGGATCGTCACCGTCTGGCCGTAACCGGCCTTGGCCACGGCATAGGTCAGATTCTGGGCAAGTCCCGTCTTGCTGACAGGCGTCGTGACCGTTACCGTCTGTGCAAGGTCATGGGTCTCCGGGACGGTGCTCTGGGTCTGATACAGAGCCGTCACGGTCCCTTCTGCCGTGGCCTGCATGGCAACAGAACTGTTGCAGTCGGACACCGTATAGTGGTAGGTGTGGTCGGCGGCAGAGAAGGTCTTGTCGGCGGCGTAGGCGATCCGGCTGGAAGCGTAGGTGCCATTATAGAAGGCCATGCTGCTGAGCCAGTCGGTGGTAACAGGCTCCGGGACGGACACACTCAGTCCGCTGGAAGCCGTGAAGGTGATCTGCGTGTGATACCAGGTATTCTTCGTGGCGATGCAGGTATAGCTTTCGCCGGGGACCAGATGATAGGTCCCATCCACCGGTGCGATCTCGGAGCCAGCTCCGTTGAAAACCTGCACCGTTGTGCCGGAGGGCACAGCCAGCGTCACCGGTACGGAAGCTACCTTCTGAATGTGGAGGGTATAGGTGCTCTGCTCCCCGTTGGGCGCTGCTACCTGAATCGTGTGATCCTGCGTGTCTCCGGTCAGCTGCACCGCCCCGGTCCCGGTGACGGTGTAATCCTCCCCGAAAGGCTCAGCGGCAATCTCCAGCGTGGAGGAAACGGTCGTCAGGCTGTACTCCCGTACAGTCGGCTCGAAATCCAGAGGCAGCTTGGTCCCTTCCGCCGTAGCAGTCAGCGTTTTCAGCGTGGGGACACGGGTCACGGTAACATCGTAGGACTGGATCTGCGTGTATCCGTCTGCACCGGAATATTGGGCTTCCAGAGCGAAGGTCTTGCCCTCCATACCGGCGGCAAGCAGATAAGTAAGCGACGTGGCCGTGCTGTTCCAGCTGCGGGCCAGATTGGACATATCCTTGCCGTTGGTGCCGGTATAGATGGTGCGGAGCTTGGTGGTCTTGGTATCCGGGACATTGCCCATCACAACATTCAGATACACGCTGCTCAGGGCGTTGCCTGTGTCCTCAATCCAATACTGCGCCGTATGGTCCGCCTGATTTTGCTTGAAACGATAGGGTTCTTTCTCCGCATCCAGCAGCCGGATATTGCCGAACCACTGGCCGTAGGGCAGGGTCACGGAGACCTGTGCATCAGCGGAGACCGTCAGTGTACCGTCCGTGCGGTTATGGCCGCCGTCGGATACGCTGAGCTTGTAGTCGCCGGCAATGACCTTGGCGCTGCCGGTGCCGGTGGTGACGTTGCCATAGGCATCCGTCAGGGTAATGACTGGTTCCGCCACAGCGACTCCGTTCTGAGTCGCCGCTGCGGAGACGGTGTATTGGGTGCCGTCCAGAAGGGCCGCATATTCGGAAATGGCATCTTTCAGGGCTTGCAGCAGAGGCCCTGCCGAGTCGGCAGTCGCCGTCCGCAGGCCCTTCAGCGCCGCTGCATAGGCATTGGCCGCTGCCGGATAATTCTGCACATGGTTGGTCATGTCCAGGTAATCCGCCATCTGGAGGATCAGCTGGATGGCATCATCCGAATACGTCGAAGATACGTGGAAGCAAAGGGCCTTAATGGAAGAAGCCGGAGCGTCCAGCTTGTAGCCGCCTTTGTCATAATAGAGCAGATAGTTGGCGGAAACGCCGTTGATCTCATAAATGAATCCCTGCTCCAGGCCGACAAATTCAACGTCTGAATCAGCCAGCGCCTGTTGAATGGTCTGTCCGGCCTTATACTGGATACGGGTCGGCTCCACGATGGTGCTGTTGGCGTTCATGGCAACGAACACGAAGCTGCCGCCCTCGTCCTCTGCGGCCATTGCCGTGGTCGGCATGATGGCAGAAACCAGAAGCACCAGACTCAGAAGCAGAGCCATTACTCTTTTGTGCATTTTCCATCCTCCTTTAATTTCTCAGTACAGGCAGTTCCAGAGCCGGTACCGTATTCTCTCCCACGGTGTCCAGCTGTCCTTGCAGGCATCCAGTACACGCATGGCAAACGAGTCAACCTTCTTGCGCTGCTCCGGAGTCATCTTCTGGGTACTGAACAGCGCCTTTTGATTCAGCTCTGCGGCTTCTGCCGCTCCTTCCGGGGGCCGGATCGTGCTGTGGCGCAGCAGGTAAACGGCGTAGCCATAGCGCATGGCAATGGCCTGCCGGTCGTTTGCGGCGTCGATAGCGGCCATCTTCTTCCGAAACACCCTGCGGCGATGGAAAATGCACCCGGCCAGCAGCAAGATCAGCAGCAAGGGAAGAAGCAGTAGGTAGTGGGCATTCAGTGAGAAGGTAAATCGGTCCTGCTTGTGCTCGTTGATCTCCTCTGGCTGCTCCACCTCTACAAATTGCTGGGTGTTGTTCTCATAGGTATTCTCATCCGGGCTGTCGCCGCCCAGGGACAGTTCCTCGTCGTCTATGTAGCCGGGAGTCACCTCGAACGGCACAAAGCCGACACCGCTGACATAGTATTCCGCCCAGGCGTGGGCGTTTTCCTCTGTTAAGGTGATGGCCTCGCCGGCCTTGTAGCGGGCGGCATCCTCCGCCGAGAGGTAATATCCCTCCACATAGCGGGCTGGAACGCCCATGTAGCGCAGCATCAGCACCGCTGCCGTGGCGTAATGGACGCTGTAGCCGTGTCCGCTGCGCTCCAGCGTATATTGCAGGAAGTCGCCGCTGCCGTTCATGGTCCGGGCAGTCTCATCGTAGGTCATGGCTTCCCGTAGATAGTCAAAGATGATGGTGCGGATGTCGCCAATGGTCCGGGCCTGGGTGTCCAGCTTCAGCTGCCGCCGGAGGACGGCCCAGCTGTCCTGAGTCATTTGCAGGTCGATGGCCCGGAGATAGTCGGCGTATGCCTGCTCCTTGGATAGATAGGTCTCGATGTTCTCCCGGCCCTGGGCCGTGGAGAGGTTTCGCTGGATCTGGTACCAGTCCGAGACGCTGCCTTTCAGATAATACAGGCTCTCTGCCGGGGGCAGACCCGTGTCTCCGATGCGGTCTGCCTCCAGCGTTTCACTGCCGTAGACGGCGTAGGGATAGTAGCCGTGGGCGGAACAGGCGGAGAGATTCTTGACGGTCATGGAGAGGGGGGTGGCTGTCTCCGTATAGCCATCCGCCAGAGCGATCTGGCTCTGGCCGTAGAAATTCGCCTCATGGAGCCAATAAAAAAGGTCCTCATATTGGGCGGTTCCTTCGGTATCGGCTGGGTTTCCCCCCGCGCCCGGGGGGGGGGGGGAGCCGTAGTCGAACATGTTGTCGATCCACGCGCCCCAGAACAGCGAGTCGTTTTGCAGGTTTTTGGCATACTCCTCGTGGAAACGCGTCTGCTTCTCCTCGGGCATCCAGTTCGAACGAGGCTCGGACTGCGCCGTGTAGCTCTTGTGGCCGATGAACCCGCTGCCGCCGTAGCAGACGCCCGAACGCAGGTGGGACCAGTTTTTTTGCAGCTGGTCGCGCCATACGATCACATCGTCGGTCGAGCCGCGCCGCCAGCCGACGTCCTGCTGCCAGACGATCAGGTCGGTGATGAAATTGATGTCGCCGTTCTGGTCGCTGCAAGCGACCGTCGGGCGCGAGGGGCCCATCGTGCGGGCCGCCTCGTTCAGCCGCCGGATGTAGGGCGTCACGTCGTCGCCGCGCATCCAGAGACGCGAGAAGATACCCCACATCACCACCGACGGGTGGTTGATGTTCTGGGCTACGATCTCCTGCAACTGGTCCAGTCCGTTCTGTTCGAAGGCGGGCGTGGCGAAATAGGAGACGTCGCCCAGAAACGACGAGCGGTGCAGCGGGGCGTCGATCCAGACGAGCATTCCCTGTTCGTCGCAACGGTCGTAGAGGTACTGCGCGTGCGGCATTACCGCCGAGCGCAGGGCGTTGGCTCCCATCGTGCGGATGATCCGCAGGTCGGCGTCGTAATCCTCCGGAGTCAGCGTGCCGCCCGAAAGGGCGTTGTCGTGGTAGAGCGTGACGCCGCGGACGGGGGTGCGTTCCCCGTTGATCGTCAGCCCTTCGGCCGTGCTGGCGCCGATCGAGCGGAAGCCCGTGCGGACGGCGACGCGGTCGGTGATGCTGTCCTCGCCGATGGAGGCCGTCACGGTGTAGAGCGCCGGGTCGCGCAGGCTCCACAGCGTCGGATTGTCCACCGAGAAGGCCACGGAGACGGGTTTGCCGTCGAGGCGCGCCTTCTGGCGTTTCGAGAAGACCCGCTCTCCCCGCGGACTGGTGATGTCGACGTTCAGCGTGCAGCTGTTGTCGCCCTTCGAGGTGATGTGCACCTCGATCTCGCCCTCGACCTTTTCGGGACCGACCGTCTGCGGGTGTACGAGCACGCCGTCCGACCCGAGGTAGAGCGGCGAAATGGCCGTGCGCTCGGTGAGGATCAGTTCCGCCTCGCGGTAGATGCCGCCGTAGAGGTTCATGTCGGTCGAGGTGGGCAGCACGTCGTCGCGGCTGCTGTTGCTGACCACCACGAGCATCGAGTTGTCGCTTCCGAAACGGATTTTGTCGGTGATTTCGAACGTGAAGGCCGTGGCGCCGCCGCGGTGCGTGCCGACGTGATAGCCGTTGACGAAGAGGTCGGCGACCGACTGTACGCCGTAGAATTTCACGAAAAGGCGTTTCGAAGCCCATTCGACGGGGATATACATGCCGTTCTGGTAGCTGCCCGTGGTTTCGAGCCAGTAGCCCTGGGCCAGCGGATCGGTGTTCCAGCTGTGGGGCAGGGTTACGTGGCGGGCGTTGTCGGAGGTTTTCTCCGATTTGAAGAAAAAGCGCCACCCTTCGTTGATCGGGAAGACCTCGCGGGCGCTGGCCGTCGTTGCGACGACGTTCAGCAGCAGGAGAATCGTTAGGTATCTTTTCATGGCAGAGCTGGTTAAATGCTGTATGATGCAAAGATAATACAAGCCGGGCTGAAAATCAAACTTATCTGTCTTTGCCGTTGCGCCGTTTGTGTTCCGAAGGGGAAATGCCCGCCGGGCGCAAAGCCGGAACGGGGTCCGGTTTTACGCCCGGCGGGCATCGGGGCGGCAGGTACGAAAAAATGGCGGACCGCGCCTCTTCGGTCCGCCAAAAAGCAGGGGATGGGTGTGAAACTTGTTAACTAAAAAACAACTCCTTGGGGGTCATCCCCTGCCGAGGATCGCTTTTGCGGAGCCGGCACAGCCGGTTGCCGTGCCGGACCGCGAAGCGTGTGAACTTTAGCGTTTGATGGTAATCGTCATCTCCTCGCCCGTGATCTCGCCGTACTGGTAGGTGAAGCTCGGCGTTACCTTGATGATGATGTCCTTCAGCAGCGTGGCGCTGTTGTTCTCGTAGGTCAGCGTATTGTCTGTGATTTTGATATATGCGGAAGCATCCTTGTCGCTGGCAGGGGTATCGGCATACTCGGCCGATTTCATCTTGAATACGATACCGGCGGTATTTTTCGCTGCTTCGGGTTTTGCCTGGAATACGTCGTAGGCCGTCTTGCCGTCGCCTACCGTAACGGCTTCCCAGGCCTTCGTGTCTTTGTTGTATTCGATCCACGACTTACCGTCGGCGTCGATCAACTGGAGGTTCTCGAACATATTGGCCGTAGTCGCCTCGTTGGTCTTGTAAGCGACCTCGATAGCCTTGGTCTGTGCCAGCGTCTTGATCGGGGTCTGGATCTCCACGCGCAGCGGCTGGGAAGCTACCTGGATGTTCGTGCCCTTGATCTTAACGACGGCCTTGATGTCGACATAGTTGCGGTTTGCTGCGCTCCAGTCGAGTTTGTCGCCGTTGACGACGGCGTATTTGTCGCCCTTGTTCGGTTTGTCGTCTTTGGAGGTCACTTCGAACGTAAAGTCGTACTTCTCGGCGTCCACCTCGTTGAAGTAGGTCGGCAGTGTGATGTTGGGCCACTCCCAGAGGTTGGTCGTCCCGTTGACCAGGCCTTCGACTACGGTCGTCTTCACGCCTGCGATCTCGGTTACGTGTCCGACATTGTACCTCAAGTTGAAGTCGGGGATCGTGACATTGTAGTTGAACGTTACGGAAATCTTCTGGCCGTACCAGGTCGTCCATTCGGCTTTCTGCTCGAACTTGTCCTTCGTCGCGGTGATGTCCTTGGCATTCAGCACGCCCTTCAGGGTCGATGCGGTGACGGTCATTGCCGTGCCGTTGGTGTTCTCGATCACCGTGCCCTTCTCATTTGCTTTGTTGAAGAGTTTCGTTACGCCTGCGGGCGTTGCGGGATCGGTCGTAGCTGCGAAGATAGCCTCGGCGAACTCCGCTTCGCTGGCGAATCCGGCCTTGTTGGCTGTGTAAACGTCCTTCCACGTCTTGCTGACGCTCTTCGTCTCGTAGCCGATGGCGTTGTCGACGATGTAGTTGACGGGCGCCGGGGCGGCTCCGAAGGCGATCTGGCCCTTCAGTTTGTAGTCGACGTTCTGGTATACATAGACATACTCGATGTCATAGGCCTTGCCCCACTCGTATGCATCTGCCTGAACGGAGGCTTTCACGCCCATGGCGATCTGGCTGGCGAATGCGGTGAATCGGATGCCGAGATCGTTGTCGACCTCCTTGCCGGCGACCTTGACCGTCGAACGGTCCGTGTCGAGGTTGCCCAGCGTGATAATATCCTCGATGGTGACCTCCTTCGGCAGGTCGATGTCGTTCACCAAAGCGATTTCGCCGAAGATGTTATCGGAGATTTCCGGAGTGGCGGTCTGCCCGGCGATGCCGTTCTTGACGAACGCATAGCTCCATGCCAGCGGTTTGGGAGTCTCCTTGAAGGTGAAGGTCGCGCCGGCCTGGTTGGTGATGATGTAGGTCTGCGGCGCCTCGATCGTTGCCGTCGTGGCTTTCCCGTCGACGTTGATCACGATTTTGTGTGCGCATACGACGTTCTTGCCTACGTCGCCGGAAACGCCTGCTGCACGGAAGTCCACCGTAGCGAGTTTCGTGTCGTAAACGAGTTTCGAGTTGTCGACGCGCAGGATGAATTTGCCGATCTCGGTTTTGTCCGTAATCTCGGCCGACTGGCTGGCGTCGGCGTAGTATTTGGGCGTTACGGTGTAAGCGCCGATGCTGATTTTCGAGCCAAGCAGTTTGTTGACGTTGTCCAGCGTCATCAGGGTCTTGCCTCCGTCGAGCGAAGCCAGCAGCTGCGTATTCTCCAGCAGCGTCTTCTTGCTGACGGCCTGCTTGTTGAACGGCATTTCGATGGTGGCGTAGTCGTAGGCGACCGGCTCCTCGTCCTTGGTGTAAACGCCGAGTTCGATCTCTTGGGCCTCGTCGGGCATGATGCTGGCGAAGTTCGACAGCACGTTGTTCGTTACCTCCGAGGCGGTTTCGTCCTCGGCGCCGGTTCCGGGATTCACGGTGTTCTCGATTGAAAGGGCCAGCGTGATCCATTTACCCTCTTTCTCATAAAGCTCACCAAGCTCTTCCGCCGACATGGTGGCGGTTACGGCGAACTTACCCTCCTCGATAAACCGAGCGTCGGTGATGGTGGCTGCGGGAGTTGCCGTTGCGGCACGGGTTTTTATCTGCTCGGAGACAATAGCGAACGTCGCTTTTCCGTTAGCATAGGCATCTACGAGGTCTTTGGCCAGCGAGGCAGGCGTGACGCGGTAGGTCAGCGTGACCATTCCGTTGCCGATGGGGGTGGCTCCGACCTTGTAGAAATCCATCGTCGTATAGGCTTCGCCATAGCTAAAATCCATGGTTCCGGGAACGTTTACCAGCGACTGGATGCGGTTGATCAGCGCAGCGACATCGGCCTGAAGTTGGGCGATGGCCTGCTTGAAGGCGCCGAGTTTCGCAGTCAGGTCGCTCTTCTTCAGGAAGCCCTGTGCCGAAATGAGGGTGATGATCTGCCTGCTCAATGCGGATTCGGCGTTCTTTACCGCTTCGGCGGCTGCCGAGTTCACGTTCTCGATCCAGGCTTTGTTGTTGACGTCCATGTATTCCTTGACGAATTCGGAGGCCTCCTCGCCGGCGATTTTGCTGATGGCGGTCTTGATGTCCTTCACGGCCGGGTCGTTGGTGATGGCGGCCAGGACGGCTGCGACAGCCTGATTCTTCACGGCAGTGGTCAGCTCGCTATTTTTGGCCAGCTCTTCGAGGATGCCTTTCTTGACCTCGCCGCCGATTTTGGACCAGAGGTCAGCGGCTTTGAGCTGATTCTCGATCAGGGTCTTCACCTGCGCTTCGTTTTGCAGGCCTTTGATCAGATCCTGCACCTGTGTCACGGTCTGGAACCCGAGGTCTCCGACTTTCTTTTTGAGGTCGGCGTCCTTGACGTAGGCTGCCAGCTCCTGGCTCAATTCGGCATCGGTGACGAATTTCGAGAAATCGACATCCTTCAGTTTGTCTGAAATTGTCTGAAGGGCGGAAGCATCGGCCTTCAGTTCGACTTTCGCATTTAGATCGTCGATCTTTTTGTTGATGTCGTCGATGTCGTCGTCGTAGTCCTTACACCCGACACCGGCCAGCATGGTTCCGGTTAAGAACAATGCCAGGAATTTTCTAAACAAGTTGTTGTTTTTCATAGTAAAAATGGTTGAAATAAAGATGTGTTTGTATTTAGTTTTCAATTTGTTATTCGGACGACCCTCTTTTCTGTTGGTATCATATATGATACGCATGGTGCAAATATATATATAAAAATTTGCACAGCAAAATTTTTGTCCAAATTTTTGAAATGGGAATGAACTATCAAGATGAAATCCTTTATATCTCTACGAGGATCAAGGAGTTGAGGAAGGAACGCAAGCTGACTGTACAGGAGCTGGCTTACCGGTGTGACATGGAAAGATCCAACTTGAGCCGCATCGAGGCGGGGCGGACTAATCTTACCGTAAAAACCATTTGCAGCATCTGTAATGCGTTGAGTGTTAATATGCGCGATGTAATACGTTAGGACGATATACCTATATTTATATATATTGCGCCTAATCGTTCGTTGTATGCTTTTTTTGGGCCGTTTCCTTAAAATTCGTATCTTTACGGTGATAATTTAACGGCTTATTGAACACGCTTGATTTAATCGTCTGCCTCGTGCTGGCGCTGGCCGTCTGGAACGGATGGCGCCAAGGCTTCGTCGTGCAGATATGCTCCCTTGCAGGGATTGTGGCGGGCATTTGGATCGCGGCGCGTTTCGGCGCGCAGGTCGGCGGATGGCTGCGGCTCGATGACGAAGTGGCCGCCGCGGGCGGTTTCGTCACGGCGCTCGTCGCCGTGATCCTCGTCGTGGCGATCGCCGGCAGGGTGGTGCGCAAGGTCTTTCACTTTGCGGGACTGGGCGTTGCCGACACACTGCTGGGCATTGCCGTATCGGTTTTGAAGTACCTGCTCGTGTTGAGCGTGCTCTTCTCGGCCTTCGATGCGCTGAATGAGGATTATTGCCTCGTGGGGCCGCGGACGATCGAGCGGTCGAAAAGCTACAAGCCTGTCCGGTGGCTTTCCGAATCCATTTTCCCTTTTCTGGAGTGGGTCGGCGAGCGGGTTCCCCGGCAGGAGGAAAAAACGGAGACCGATGGATAGAAAGTTTACAGCCACAGTGGTCCGGGCGACGGGCAGTTGGTACGACGTGCTGCACGACGGTGAGACGGTGCGCTGCCGCATCCGGGGCAGACTGCGCCTGAAAGGGGTGCGTTCGACCAATCCCGTGGTGGTGGGCGACGAAGTGGCGTGCGAGGCCGACGAGGGGGGCGACTATGTGATCGCCGACATCCTGCCGCGGCGCAACTACGTGATCCGCCGGGCTTCGAACCTTTCGAAAGAGTCGCATATCATCGCCGCCAACGTCGACCAGGCGCTGCTGATGGCGTCGCTGCGTTCGCCCGAGACGCCCACGGAGTTCGTGGACCGGTTTCTGGTGACCTGCGAGGCCTACAAGGTCCCGGTGACGATCCTCCTGTCGAAGCTCGACCTGCAGGACGCGGAGGCCGTCGCGGAGTTCCGCGCGGTCTACGAGGGGGCCGGCTACCGGGTGCTGGAGGTGTCGGTCCGGGAGGGCCGGGGCGTGGAGGAGGTGCGCGAACTGCTTGCGGGGCGCACGACCCTCGTTTCGGGAAATTCGGGCGTCGGGAAGTCGACGCTGATCCAGGCCATCGACCCCTCGCTGGACATCCGCACGGGCGAAATCTCCGAAAGTCACCACAAGGGCCGCCATACGACGACATTTTCGACGATGTACCCCCTGGCCGGGGGCGGCGCGGTGATCGACACGCCGGGCATCAAGGGGTTCGGACTGATCGACATCGACGAGGCCGAGCTGTGGCACTATTTTCCCGAGATGATGCGCGTTGCGCCCGCCTGCCGCTTTTACAACTGCACCCACACCCACGAGCCGGGCTGTGCGGTGACCGAAGCCGTGAAGGCGGGCGAAATCGCCTGGCCGCGTTACGAAAGCTACCTGAAAATCCGCGATGAAGATGAAAAATACCGCAAATAACGACTCCCCGGGACCGGACTTCGATTTCGGCCCCGATGCCGCACACGCCGCTGAGCGCATCGCCTGCCTCGCCGGGTTTATGACTCCGGAACGGTATGCCGTTTTGCGGAAGACGGTCTCCATGCGCACGCGCTACATGACGGTGCTGGCCGAGAACATGTACCACGGGCAGAATGCCGCGGCGCTGATCCGCCATTGCGAGGCGTTCGGCGTGCAGGAGATGCACACCGTGGAGACGCTCTGCCCGTTCGAACCCAATCCCGACATTGCGCGCGGCACGCACCAGTGGGTCGACGTGCGCCGCCACGCCTCGACGGGCGAGGCCGTCGCCGCCCTCAAGGGGGCGGGCTACCGGATCGTGGCCACCACGCCCCACCGCGAGGACGCGACGCCCGAGACGTTCGATGTCGGGCGGGGACCTTTCGCGCTGGTCTTCGGGACGGAACACGCCGGGATTTCCGACGAGGTGATCGCTTCGGCCGACGAATTCCTGCGCATCCCGATGTGCGGCATGGTCGAGAGCCTGAACGTCTCGGCCTCGGCGGCGATCCTGATCTACACGCTCTCCGAGCGCATGCGCCTCACGGTCGGCAACTGGCGGATGTCCGACGCCGAACAGGCCGAAACGCTCTGCCGCTGGATGCGGCGCAGCGTGAAGGATTCCGAAGCGATTTTGCAACGCCGGGGTATGGTCCCGGATTTATAGGCGGCTTCGGCGCTCCTGGCCCGAATCCGCGCAAATGGATAAAATAGTATGATTCTCCGCAAACAATTTCTGGCGCATGTCGCCCAGACCTCCCCTTCGCCGATGCTGGTGGAGGTCGCGCGCGCCGAAGGCTCGTTTTTCTATACGCCCGAAGGCAAGCGTTATTTCGACCTCGTGGCCGGGGTTTCGGTCAGCAATGTCGGTCACGGCAATCCGGCCGTGGTGCGCGCCGTGCAGGAGCAGGCGGCGCGCTACATGCACGTGATGGTCTACGGCGAGCTGGTCGAGACGCCGCAGGTGGAGTATGCCGCCAGGATCGCGTCGCTGCTGCCCGCGCCGCTCGAAAGCGTCTATTTCGTCAACTCGGGCGCCGAGGCGGTCGAGGGGGCTTTGAAGCTGGCGAAACGTTTTACCCGGCGTACGGAGATCGTCTCCATGCGCCGCGCCTACCACGGGTCGACGCACGGCGCGATGAGCATGATGGGTGCGCCCGAGGGCGAGGAGTGGAAGGGGGCGTTCCGGCCCCTGCTGCCCGACGTGCAGGCCGTGGAGTTCAACGATTTCTCCGAACTGGAGCGCATTACGCGCCGCACGGCCTGTGTGCTGGCCGAGCCGGTGCAGGGCGAGGCCGGCGTCCGTCCGCCCCGTCCGGGTTATCTGGAAGCGTTGCGCAGACGCTGCGACGAAGTCGGCGCGCTGCTGATTTTCGACGAGATACAGACCGGCATGGGCCGCACGGGCCGCCTGTTCGCCATGCAGAAATACGGCGTCACGCCCGACATCGTCTGTCTGGCCAAGGCCTTCGGCGGGGGCATGCCCCTCGGGGCGTTCGTCGCGCGTCACGAGGTGATGGACACCCTGCAGGAAAATCCCGTGCTGGGGCATATCACCACTTTCGGCGGCCATCCGGTCTGCTGTGCGGCGGGACTCGCGGCGCTGAATTACCTGGTGGACAACAAGGTGGTCGAAAGGGTCGAAACGAAGGGCGCGTTGTATGAAATGCTGCTGAAGGATCATCCCGCCGTGCGGGAAATCCGCCGCAGCGGCCTGCTGCTGGCCGTCGAGCTGGGCGAATCGGCGAATCTTTACCGCATCATGGAACTGTTCCGGGAGGCGGGCATCCTGAGCGACTGGTTCCTGTTCTGCGACACGGCGTTCCGCATTTCGCCGCCCCTCACGATCTCGGAGGACGAAGTGCGCGAAAGCGCCGCGCTGATCCGCAGTTGTTTGGACCGGTTGTAAAAACAAAAGGGAGGCTTCGGAGCCTCCCTTTTCTATGCCTCTTCGGCAAACGCCTTCAGTTTGGCGATCTCCTCGCTCCAGCGCGCTTCGTCGGGGGTTTCGAGGATCAGCGGAATGCCGTCGAAACGCTTGTCGGAAGCGATATAGCGGAAGCATTCCATGCCGATCATGCCCTCGCCCAGCGGCGTGTGGCGGTCGACGCGGCTGCCCAGAATCTTCATCGCATCGTTCAGGTGCATGCCTTTCAGGTATCCGAATCCGACGACGCGTTCCAGCTCGGCGAACGTGGCGTCGCACGCTTCGCGCGTCCGGAGGTCGTACCCCGCCGCGAAGGCGTGGCAGGTGTCGATGCAGACGCCCACCCGCGATTTGTCCTCCACGCGCTCGATCAGGTAGGCGAGGTGCTCGAAGCGGAATCCGAGGTTCGAACCCTGCCCCGCGGTGTTCTCGATCACCGCCGTCACGCCGTGCGTGCGGTCGAGCGCCATGTTGATCGACTCGGCGATCCGGTCGAGCGACTCCTCGGGCGCGATCTGCCGCAGGTGGCTGCCCGGATGGAAGTTGAGCCGGTCGAGTCCCAGCGCCTCGCAGCGCGCCATCTCCTCCTCGAAGGCGCGGCGCGACTTTTCGAGCGCTTCGTCGTCGGGGTGGCCCAGATTGATCAGGTAACTGTCGTGGGGCAGAATCTGCGCAGGCGCATAACCGCACTCGTCGCAGGCGGCGCGGAAGGCCGCGACCTGCTCCGCCGTAAGCGCCGGAGCGCTCCACTGCCGCTGATTCTTGGTAAAAAGGGCGAATGCCGTCGCCCCGATGGCACGGGCGTTGCGGGGTGCGTTCTCGACGCCGCCCGCAGCGCTCACATGTGCTCCGAAGTATTTCATAACAACTCTTTTACCGACAAATATACGGGATTTCCTGAATAATTTCCTATTTTTGCAAAAAATAAATCGCGTATGAACAAGTGTACGACGCTTCTCCTGACCACGGCGATCCTGCTCGCGGGACCCGCCGCCGCGCAAATCTCCATAGACCGCGTGGAACCCCAGTCCGGAGAAGTCAGTTTCGCCGACTCGATCCGCCGGCAGCAGGTCGAACGCGACGCCTTCTCGCTGGCCAAGTACCGTGCCGAACGGGCCGCTATCCGCAAGGAGCGCAACTACCTCGAAATATCGGCTTCGGTGCAGGGAACGCTCACCTCGTTCAACGACCCGTGGATCGAAGTGTCGGGCGGCGACAACTCGATCGCCGCGATCGGGACCTTTTTTCTGGATCATATCTTCACCAAGGACAAATTCTCGATCGAGACCAAGGCGAGCGCCAAATTCGGCTACAACCGCATCAAGGCCGTCCCCGAAGGCGAAGAGGGCGAGGTCGGCATCTGGTACAAGAATCAGGACGAATTCTGGGTACAGACCGCCCCGTCGTTCAACTTCTCGAAGAACTGGTCCTACGGCGCGATGCTCAAATTCCGCACCCAGTTCGCCAACGGCTACAAGGCCCGCACGCAGCAGAAGGAGATCCACCGCAAGAGCACCTTCATGTCGCCGGGCTATCTCGACCTGTCGGTCGGTCTGACCTACAACTGCCCCAACAAGAGCTTCCCGGTCAAAATCAACATGTCGCCGGTGGCCCTGAGCGCCGTATTCGTCGAGAGCAAGCAGATCCGCGAAAACTTCGTCTACGATTTCAGCGAGGCCAACAAGGAGGCCGGCACCCGCAAATACGTCGAACCCTACGGCGTGCCGTCGAACAAGACGTCGAAGTACGAAGGCGGTTCGTCGATCCAGATCGATTTCGACCGCAAATTCGGCAACCGCGACGTGCTGCGCTACCGCACGACCTTCTTCTCGTTCTACGGCTGGATCTCGAACCTCGGCCAGAAAAACAAGATTGCGAAATTCTCCGACTACATCGCCGCCTACGACAAGTGGGAGGCCGACGGGAAGGATCAGGAGACCAAACCGACGCTGCCGATCCACCCCACCGTCCGCTGGGAGAACACGCTCGACATCAAAGCGACGAAATACCTCACCACGAGCATCTATTTCCAGCTCTACTACAACCGCGCCCAAAGTTATGCGGTACAGACCCAGGCCATTCTGAGCGTCGGACTGAGCTACACGTTCCAGAACAAACCCAAACCCAAGAAATAAGCGCTGCGCATCATGTACAAAAACTCCCGTTCCACCGTTTTGCTCCCGCTCGTCGTGGCAGCGGCAGTCGCCCTGGGCATCTTCCTCGGACAATTTCTGGGGAGGTCGTCGGCCGAATCCGACATCAAGGGCATCCTGCGCTCGCTGGCGCTGCCTCAGAACAAGGTATCGCAGACGCTGTCGCTCATCGAGACGCAGTACGTCGACTCGGTGGCCATCGATTCGCTCGTCGAACGGGCGCTGCCCGTCATCGTTTCGGAACTCGACCCCCACTCGGTCTATATCCCCGCCTCGGAGATGGCCGAAATCAACGAACCGCTCGACGGCGAATTCGACGGCATCGGCGTGGTCTTCAACATGGCCACCGACACGGTGATCGTGCTGAACGTCATTCCGTCGGGGCCGAGCGACAAGGCGGGCGTCGTGGCGGGCGACCGCATCGTGCGCATCAACGATTCGCTGGTGGCCGGACAACAGATCGCCCAGCGCGAGATCATGCGCCGGCTGCGCGGCAAACGCGGCTCGGAGGTGCGGCTGGGGGCCGGGAGGGCGCCTGGTCG
>OGRD01000575.1_pt1 | contig 18399 bp, 22 predicted proteins | sample 1553441 | NCBI WGS metagenome assembly OGRD01 (sample SAMEA2580106, study PRJEB22360) | human gut metagenome | biome: human gut; feature: human-associated habitat; material: faeces | place: Denmark | collected 2008/2010
TGCTGGCCGTATTTTTTTTTTTTTTGACGGAGGGGTTGTCGTATGACGGACAATCCCCCAGTCAGCTTCGCTGACAGCCCCCTTTACACAAGGGGGCCGAGTTGCGGATTTCCGCCAGTTACCTTAATAATTGTCCTTCTGGAAGATCTTCAGGATATCGTTGAAGGACTTGTCCATATCGTCGTCGGCCTTCTCGCCCTCGGCAGGCAGGGGATCCAGCTTGACGGGCTGGCCTGCCGGGGTCTTTTCGGCCTCGGCGGTCTTGGCCTGCTGGCCCTCGGCAAAGCCGGTAGCGATGACGGTAACGCGGATCTCATCCTGCATGGACTCGTCAAAGGTTGCACCGAAGATGATGTTTGCATCGGGGTGAGCAGCCTCCTGAACGAGGTTTGCAGCTGCTTCTACATCCTCAAGACCCATATCCTCGGAGCCTGTGATGTTGATAAGCACGCCGTGTGCGCCATTTATCGAGGTCTCCATAAGGGGGCTTGCAACTGCCATACGGGCTGCATCCTCTGCCTTGCCCTTGCCTGCTGCGCGGCCGACGCCCATGTGAGCAAAGCCTGCATTTTTCATGATGCAGGTAACGTCTGCAAAGTCGAGGTTAATGAATCCGGTGTTCTTGATAAGGTCGGAAATGCTGGTGACGGCCTGACGCAGAACGTCGTCCGCTATCTCAAACGCGTTTGCGAGAGTTATCTTCTGATCGGTCGCGTATTTCAAGCGGTCGTTCGGGATGATAAGCAGAGAATCGACCTTGCCGAGCATCTCTTTAATGCCGTCGTTTGCCTGATCCATGCGGCGTTTACCCTCGAACTTGAAGGGCTTGGTGACGACGCCCACGGTCAGCACGCCCAGCTCGCGGGCGATCTCGGCCACCACAGGAGCCGCGCCGGTGCCGGTGCCGCCGCCCATACCGGCGGTGACGAACACCATGTCCGTCTCCTCCAGGGCCTTGCTGATCTGGTTGCGGCTCTCCTCGGCGGCCTTGCGGCCGATCTCGGGATTGGAGCCCGCGCCCTTTCCGCCGGTCAGCTTTTCGCCGATCTGCAGCTTATAGTTGGCGCTGGAAGCGTTCAGCGCCTGCTTGTCCGTATTCACGGCGATAAAATCGACGCCCTTGGCTCCGCTGCGCACCATGCGGTTGACCACATTGTTGCCGCCGCCGCCAACGCCGACCACCTTGATACTGACTACGTTTTCCACGCCTGTTTCCAGTCCAAAAGCCATGTTCGTTCCCTCCGGTAGAAATGGTATAAAAACGAAAATTCGTTATTTGCTAATACTACATCTTGTATTATATTGCGGAATAGGCCGCAGGTCAAGTGGTAACGGCCTTTTTTCAAAAAAAGTTCATGGGAAGGCCGTCATCCGGGGATAAAGCTGGCTTTTCCTTCCTGCGTCATGTCGATGGTGCCCTTTTCGTTGACCTCCAGGCGCTCCACCACCGCCAGCAGATAATCCAGCTTATAATCGAAATCCGCGTCCCAGCGGAAGGTCACGTCGAACCTGTCCAGATACCGCATCACCACCGAGGCGGTGTCGCTGAGGTCGATGGTTTGCACGTCCCCCAGCATGTCTTTGTCCCGCAGCAGACCCAGCAGCGTCAGCAGCAGGCGGGCGGAGGGCTGCTGCTCCTCCGGCACCTGAAGGTCCGCGCCCACCTGGGGCTCCAGCAGCGTCAGCCCCTCCACCACGGCGTACTGCTTGCCGTCGCCGGTCTTGGCATCCACGATCTTGCCGTCGCCGGACAGCAGCCACAGCTTGCCGTCCTGCGACACGGCGGCAGGCGCGGTACACTCCGTCACCGTCACCACCAGTGTATCGGGCAGCTGGCGGCTGATGCGCACCGTCTCCACATAGGGCAGCGCGGCGGTGATCCGCTCCGAGGCGTGGTACTTGTTCAGGAAGAACATATTGTCCCCCGTCTCGATGCCGCTGGCCTCGATGATCTGGTTGGCGGTGTAGCGGCTGTTGCCGGTGACGGTGATGGTATCCACCTTGAAGAACAGCGCCAGCGCCACGGCGATGGCGCCGCAGATGGCCACAAAGATCAATATCTTATACAGGAATGAAAACCGTCCCTGACGGCGTTTGCGGTGATAGCTGCGTCTTCTGGCCATAGTGTATCCTTTCTGTATCCGTTACACCTCCACGATGGCGTCCGCGCCCAGCGCCCGAAGGTCGCCAGCCATGTCCTGATAGCCCCGTTGGATGTGGTAAATTTCGTGTATCAATGTGGCGTCCGGCGTTTGCAGCGCCGCGATCGCCAGCGCCGCTCCACCCCGCAGATCGGTGCAGCGCACCGCCGCGCCGTGGAGCTCCCGCGTGCCGTAGACCACGGCCACCCGTCCCTCCAGACGGATATCCGCGCCCATCCGCACCAGCTCCGGCACGTGGCGGTAGCGGCTGTCGAACATGTTCTCCACGAACATGACCGCTCCCTCAGACCGCAGCAGCGCCGCCATCAGGGGCGCCTGGGCGTCGGTGGGAAAGCCGGGATAGGGTGAGGTGCGCACCGGCGGGATAGCCCGCAGACGGCCGTCGCTCTCCAGCGTGATGGAATCCTCCGTGCATTGCAGGCGGCAGCCCGCCTGCCCCAGCGCCGTAGTAACGGTGGCAAGATGGCGGTAGTCTACGCCTCGCAATGTCACCTGTCCGCCGGCAGCTGCCGCCGCGCACAGGTATGTAGCCGCCGCGATCCGGTCGCCGATGCATCGGTGAACGCAGCCGCGGCGCACGCCGCCGCCCCGCACCGTAATGGTGGAGGTGCCCGCCCCGTGTACATCGGCTCCCAGCTTTTGCAGGAAGTCCTGTAGATCCGCGATTTCCGGCTCACGGGCCGCGTTGGAAATGATGGTAGTGCCCTCCGCGCCGCAGGCCGCCAGAATGGCGTTCTCCGTAGCGCCCACGCTGGGCAGCGTCAGCAGAATGTCGTCGCCGCGCAGGCGCTCCGCCCGGCACAGCAGACTGCCGATGCATCGCCCCCAGCCCCCCCCCCCGGCCCGGCAGACCCCCGCCGATCTCGCTGATCTCCGCGCCCAGCGTCCGCAGGGCGGTAAGGTGCAGGTCGATGGGCCGGGGCCCCAGCTCGCAGCCGCCGGGATAGGATAGCTCCGCCCGGCCGCACCGTGTCAGGATCGCCCCCAGAAAGATCACCGAGGAACGCATTTTCCGCATCAGCCCCTCCGGGATATCCCAGCGGGTGACGCAGGCGGTGTCCACCAGCAGGTCGTTTCCGTCCCACTGTGCCTGACACCCCAGATGCCGCAGGATCTCCGCCGCCGTCTCCACGTCGCTGAGCCGGGGACAGTCCGCAATGCGGCATTCCCCGCCCGCCAGCAGCGTGGCGGCCAGAACGGGCAGGACGCTGTTTTTCGCCCGCTGCACCGTAAGATGGCCGCTGAGGGGGCGGCCTCCCTGAATCCTCAGATAAGACATATCGCTCCGCCTTTCCCAATGGTTTTACCCATCCTATGCAAGACGAAGCTTGCCCCGTTACAGCAGGGCCATCAAGGTGTTGTAGATCCGCTCCGTGGCATCGGGAATACCCAACTCCGCCATGGCCTTTGCCATGGACCGGCGCTTCTCCGGATTTTGCAGAATGTCCTTCGTGCTCTCGTACAGCGCTTCGCCGGTGGCCTGCTCCTCCGTCAGCATCACCGCGCCGCCGTGGGACTCCAGCAGCCGTGCGTTCTTCTCCTGGTGGTTGGCCACCACGTAGGGAGAGGGCACCAGTATGGTGGGCATGCCCAGCGCCGTCACCTCGCTGAGGGTGCTGGCTCCGGCGCGGCTGATGACCAGATCGGCGGGGGGCCACCCCCCCCCCCTTTCCACAGACGAAGCAGATCGGCGGCGGCCATCACCACCGCCATGTCATAGATGTACTGCCGCACATCCAGCAGCGGACTGCTGAGACCCAGCCTCTCCAGCTCGCCGGACACATGGGGCCAGTCGCTCTTTCCGGCGGCGTGGATGTGGTGGAAGGGAAAGCCGTCCGCCTGCTCCCGCCGGAAGAAGTCCAGCATCCGGGCGTTCATGGTGGACGCACCCAGACTGCCCCAGAAGGAGGCCACCAGCGGCTTATCGTCGGTATAGCCCAGCTTTTCACGGGCCTGCTGCTTCGTCAGAGCGAAGAAATCGCCCCGCACCGGCGTTCCCGTGACCACCACCTTTTCGGGGTGCTTATAGTGGCGGCGGCAGTCCTCGAACCCCACCATCACGCAGTTCACGCAGCCCTCCAGCAGCTTGGTGGTCAGGCCGGGGATCATGTTGGACTCGTGGACGGCGGTGGGAATATGCCGCCGGGCGGGGGCCCCGCCCCCAGCCAGTCTCGCATCCGCGATCCAGGCCATACCTCCTTGAAACAGAGGGCGCTCGATTCCGAGCAAGTCACATATAACACTTTTAATCATATTCTTGCAAATATACTAATTAATGTTCAGATTACCATTCAACCACGGCGGCTCCTGAAAGAAGTCCGGCTCCGAATGCGCTGAAGACCAGGATGTCCCCCTTTTTGAACATTCCTTTCCTGTTGCATTCGTCAAGAAGGATAGGGCAGGAGGCCGATGAGGAGTTGCCGTGGTCGGTGATGTTGACAGGGAATTTCTCCGCCGGCTGCCCCATGTATTTGATGATGGCGTCGATGATCCTTTGGTTGGCCTGATGGATCATGAAGTAGGCGACGTCGCCCTTGTCGATGCCCACCTCGTCGAGAAGATCCTCCACTCCGTGGGTGCAGGCGTTCACGGCGAACTTGAAGACCTCGCGGCCCTTCATCTGCATCGGGACGGTCTCCTCCTTCTTCGTGATGTAAGGCGTGTCGTTCAGCGTGATGGTTTCCCAAATCTCTTCCTTGGACGGCTCGGAGTGCAGTTTTATGCCTTTGACGTTGTCGCCTTCGGTCAGCACCACGGCTCCGGCTCCGTCGCCGAACAGCACGCATGTCCCTCTGTCCTTCCAGCTTGCCATCCTTGTCGGTTCCTCGACGCAGGCGATGATGGCGTTCCTGATCTTACCGGCCTTGTAGTAAGCCTCCACCATGTCCAGGGCGTAGACAAATCCCGGGCAGGCGCAGTTGATGTCGAACATTGGGCACTTGAGCCCCAGTTTCTCGCCGATTATGCAGCTTATGCTTGGGGTGACATATTCGGAAACCACGTTCGAGACGACGAACAGGTCGATGTCTTCGGCATTGAGACCGGACATTTCGAGAGCCTTGCTGACAGCCTCGGCTCCGAGGTCCTCCAGGTTCTCGTCGGTGATCACGTGCCTTGTCTTGATTCCCGTGCGAGGGTAGATCCACTCATCGCTTGTGTCAAGGAATCCGGCAAGCATCTCATTGGTCACAACCTTTCTTGGAAGCGCGCTTCCTGTACCGATGATTCTCATAAATAAAATTCCTATAATTAAAGTATTAACCAAACAAAATTATGAATATGCCCATGCCCCTCAAAAATTAAGTGGTGAATAACCGTCCGGAGTCGGCGTCTTCGTGTTTTAAGTGGCGTTTTTTCCGAATATGTGGCGAATCGCCGCTCTTTTATAATCCTAAAAAGTGTTATATTTGCCACATAAAAGAGAAAAGGATGAGTTTTTTCAATAAGCCGGTTCCGGGGTATCTCCGGGGGAAGAACCAACTTATCTACACCGTGACGTTCACGGCGTTGTTCTCCATCGTGTTCCTTTTGGTCAGCCTTCCGTTCTCGCATAGCAGCTGGATGGCGCTGGGCAACTCAAGGTTCTTCGTCTTCACGGTGCTTTTCGCGCTTGGCTCGCTTATGATAGTAATCATCAGCAAGTACATAATGTACAAGACCAGAAACAAGATCAACATGACCATCCTGGGCTACATCATGTGGTGCGTGTGCGAGATTGTCGTGATCTGCCTGGCATATTCATTCATCACCGTGCCGATCACGGGCATCGGTTGGGATCAGTTTCCGGCGACTCTGGGAAAGGCTTTGTTGTATGGAAACACTTCTTTGATAATTCCTTACATCCTCGCCGGGATGTACTATGCCATTCAAGACAAGAATCAGATCATTCGTCTGATGAACTATGATAATGTCGTCTCGGACGAGGCCATGCCGGTCTCGCGGCTTGAGAAGATAACCCTTTTCGACAACAATGGCGACCTCAAACTGTGCGTCAGCGCGTCGAACCTCTACTACATCGAGTCCGACGACAACTACATTGTGGTCTGGTACACGGACAGCAAGGGGGACTTGAAGCGTTACATGCTCCGTTGCCGCCTGAAGACCGTGGAGGAGAGTTTCCGGGGCAGCAGCCTCGTGCGGTGCCACAGGAAATACATCGTGAACATGGACAAGGTCAAGGTTCTGCGCAAGGAGAAGGATGGCTACGAGCTGGATCTGGACAATGACGCGATCGCCCCTATTCCTATCACCAAGACCTATTCGGAAAACGTCCTGGGCCGTTTCAACAACAGCGCAGGACGTCGTGTGGAGTAAAGTTCTTGTTCGCGGATTATTCGCAAAGCCTGTCGAGGGCGAGCTTTACGACGGCGCGGACTTGAGGCTTGTAGTCCGGATTGCTGCTCTTGAGGTAGCGGTTCGCTATCGCGCAGCAGATTGTACCGGCCTCGTGGCCAAGGCGTTTCGCCATTCCGGCGACAGCCGAGCTTTCCATCTCGAAGTTTGTGATCCTGTACTCTCCGAAGCGGAACGACTCGAAATCCTCAAGCATGTTCGGCATGGCGAGGCCTTGTCTGACGACCCTGCCCTGCGGCCCGTAGAACCCTGACGCCGAGATGGTCGTGCCCTTGACCGTGCAGTCCTCGAATTTCCTGATGAGCTTCTCGCTGGCCTTCACGAAGTAAGGCGAAGGAAGGTGCCTGTCCCAGTGCGTGTGCTTCTTGAACGCCTCCTCCATCTCAAGGTTGGAGAGTTCGTCACGGCCTTCGTACCAGTTCATAAGGCCGTCACAGCCAACGGAATAGTGGGAGAAGATAGGGGAGCCGAGAGGAATGTCGGCCTGTACCGCGCCGCAGGTCCCGATGCGCAGGACGGTGAGCGTCCGGTGTTCTTTCTTTGGCTCGCGGGTCGTGAAGTCAACGTTGGCGAGCGCGTCCAGCTCGGTCATCACGATGTCGATGTTGTCGGTGCCGATGCCTGTTGACAGGACAGTGACTCTCTTGCCGTTGTACTTTCCTGTCGTGGAGACGAATTCGCGGGACTGGTGACGGAACTCGATGTCCGTCAGGTACTCGGAGACCATGTCAACCCTTCCCGGGTCGCCTACGAGGATGACGATGTCCGCCAGCTCCTCCGGTCTGAGGTGGATGTGGAACGCCGACCCGTCGTCGTTGATAATGAGTTCAGATTCTGCTATTCTCATATTCTCTGATTTTTAAAATTTAATGTCTTATCTTGCCAAAGATAGCAATATTCAGCGGAATTAACTATTTTTGTGGAATATGTGGCAAAGACTTCAAACTTTATACCTGTGCATCGCCACAGGTCTCATCGCGGCGCTGTTCTTTAGCGTCAAGGCGTTCGCACTCGGCCCTGGCGGGGTTCATGCGGTTGAGCTGACCTACGTCAAGTACACTCCGTACCTGATTCTCATGATTCTTATCACGCTTCTTCAGTTGCTGGCGGTGTTCTCGTTCAATGCCCGCGTCTTCCAGATGCGCACCGCTGTGCTTTCGGCCATTCTGATGATAGTGCTCCAGGCTTGGTTGGGCGTGGATTATTTCACGGCTGACAAGGAGTGGATATTCAAATTCACCGCCATATTCCCCCTTCTCTCCGCGATCCTGAACTTCATTGCGGCGAGGTACATCCTTAGGGATCAGCTCCTTGTGGAGAGTGTCACACGCCTCCGCTCGCGGAAGAAGAATCACAAGATCTGACAGGATAACCAATCAATTAAGGTGGTGCAAGCCCTTAAGGCACAGGGTCATAGCCGCTGCCGCCCCAAGGGTTGCAGCGGAGGATTCTCCAGATTGTGAGGAACAGGCCTTTGACGGGTCCCCATTTCTTGAAAGCCTGGATGGCGTAGGTCGAGCAAGACGGCTCGAAGCGGCAGGTTTTGGGGATATAGGGGCCGATGCAGGTGCGGTAGAACCAGATCAGCGCCAGGAACGGCGCGATGCACACCTTTCTCAACTTCTGCCTCCATGGAGGAATGTTTCCGCTGGGCCTCATGATTCCGCGATTTTTTGCAGGATCGCACCCACCTGCTCCCGCACGGCGGCGTAGTCCAGAACCTCCTTCGTGTTGTAAAGGAAGAGTATTGAATATCCTTCCGGCGGCAGCAGCCCTTTCTGCGTCCTGTAGGCCTCACGCAGCCTGCGCTTCAGCAGATTGCGCTTCACCGCCCTCTTGAACAGGCGCTTCGGAACTGAAACTATGATGTTGTTCGGCGAGAGCCGGACAACATCATTTTCAACTATTTCTCGCCGGACAACATCATTTTCTACCATTCTCCCCCCAGTCACTTCGTGACAGCCCCCCCCGGGGCACTGGGGACCGTATTCCCCAGACCCCTTGCGTCGCTCCGCGCTTGGCGCGCTGTCCCTCCTTGCCTCTCGCTGGACAACATCATTTTCAACCTTACTAGGATCCGGACTCTTGAGGAAACAGTATTTCAGACCGGGCGTGAAGCCCCAGCGGCCCTTGGACATCAGAGCCGAAATCTTCAACTTCCCGTGAAGCCGTTCGGATTTCGGTAGAGTGAGCATCAGGGACTATTTTTGAGCGGCGAGGTAGAGTTCGATGGCGCGGGCCACGGAAGGAGCCTCCGGCGTAGGAGCCTGGATCTCGATCTTGAGGCCGGCCTCGTCCATGGCCTTGACGATGGACTTGCCGTAGGCCACAAACTTGATGTCGCCCTGCTGGAAATCAGGGAAGTTCTCGTACAGGGACTTGACATCATAGGGGTTGTAGAAGACAATCATGTCGTAGTCCGTAAGGGTGATGTCTTTCAGATCCTGAGGGACGGACTTCACGAACACGGCGGTCTTGTACTCAAGGTTCTGAGCCTCCATCAGATTGGTCAGAGGAGAACTGTTTGAGGAATCGGACTGGGTCACGAGGAACTTCTCGTCCCTGTGCTTGGTTCCGATCTGCTCGATGATGGACTCCGGAGTCCCGTTGCCGAAGAAAATCTTGCGCTTGCGGTAGACAATGTGCTTCTGGATGTACATGGCCACGGCCTCTGTGGTGCAGAAGTACTTCATAGTCTCCGGAACCTTCACCCTCAGTCCGTCACACAGTCCGTAGAATGCGTCGATGGTGTGGCGTGAGGAAAAGATGATGGCCGTGTAGTCAAGTATGTTGATCCTCTGTGTCCGGAATTCTCTGGAAGAGAGTGGCTCGATGAGAAAGAACTGTTTGAATGTGATGTCAACGCCGAACTTTTCCTTTAGGGCGACGTAGGGTGCGTCGTTGAGAGGTGCGCGCTGTGAGATTAAAATCTTCTTTATTGTCATAGTCCTACTTTTGTAATCCTGCAAGTCCGTGGCGTTAGAGCAACTTGGCTGAAAGCACCAGAACGGCGGTTGGAAGTAATTCAAGGCCGCAAAGATACAAAAATGTTGTGAAAGGATTGCAAACTGATGCGAAAATCTGTCCTCTCCGGATGATGTGGAACAGGTAGGTGAAGGCCGTTATGTACAGTATGACGGTTCTTGTAACATATTCATTGCCAATCAGAACCTTGAACGCCGCGCCGATCGGGAACACTATGAGGAACAGGAGTATCAAATAGTTGTAGAACGACCTGTTGGCGGCTGTGAAGGTCTTGCTTCTGTAGGCGTCCATCTCAAGCTGCCAGTTCAGGAACATCCTCAGGATGAGGTAGGCGAGCATGGTGCCGCAGACGGCGGCCAGTTGAAGCGCCGGCGGCATCCCGTCCATGTAGTCCGTGTGGTAGAGATTGTGTGAATATGCCACCATGCACAGCGGGACGAACAGGACTCCGGCGACCAGGTTGCGGCTTCCGCTGAGCTGGAGGCTGTCCTCAAGGTCAAGGTTACCCTTCCATCGCTGTACACAGTACCAAAGCGACGGTAGAATCTTGAATAAACTCCTGGCACTCAGCAGGAGAAGGAATGTGAATATGACAGCGAGGCCACAGAATACCGGATCGTCGATCATGCTCGTCAGTTCCCACGTTTAGCGTTGTAGCCCATGTTCCTGAGCAGTTCCGTCACCTTGTCCCTCAGGTCACCCTGGATCGTGATCTCGCCGTCCTTGGCGGAGCCTCCGACCCCGCATTTCACCTTCAGCGCCTTGCCGAGCGCGGTCAGGTCGTCCTGTGTCCCGACGAAACCGCTCACCAGCGTCACCTGCTTCCCTCCGCGGTTCCTCCGGTCGATCGTGACCGTCAGCCTCTGCCTGGACGGCTCAAGGGTTTCCGCCTCGGGAGCCTCCTCTTTCGCGTAGCTGAAGTTCGGGTCTGTCGAATAGACAACCCCAAGTCTTTGTTTCCAGTCGTTGTCGGCTTTCATTATTTAATTGTCAAAAACACTTTTCCAGATCAGCGGCGGCTCATTTTTTGCCGCTTATCTGTCATATTTTTGCAAAGATAGCGAATCCTTTTGTATCTTTGTCTGATTGTCAGCCGGATTCGGCCGATTTACGAACATTAGTTTATGGACATAAAGAAATTCAACCTGTGGAACAAGGTGACGGCGCTGGCTGTTCTGGCCATCTCCGCGTTCACCTATCTCTCCACAATCGAGCCGACAGCCTCTTTCTGGGACTGCGGAGAGTTCATCGCTTCATCGTACAAACTGGAGGTCGGACACCCGCCGGGAAACCCTGTGTTCCAGCTCATAGCAAGGTTCTTCACCATGTTCACCGGCCCGGACAAGGCCGCGGTGATGGTGAACTCGATGAGCGCCCTGTGTTCGGCGCTGACCATATTCTTCCTCTACCTTACGATCGTCTTCCTTGTCAAGAGGGTGGTCGCGCCGAAGAGGGAAGGGGAAGGCGGGACGGAAGAATATTCACCCGGCCAGGCGATAGCCATCTATGGAAGCGGCGCCGTCGGAGCTCTCGCGTATTGCTTCTCCGACACCTTCTGGTTCTCGGCGGTCGAGGGCGAGGTCTACGCCATGTCGTCCCTGTTCACGGCGATGGTCGTGTGGGCGATGACAAAATGGTACGAGGAGACCGACCGAAGGTATGCGAACCGCTGGATCGTGCTGATCTCGTTCCTGATGGGACTTTCCATCGGAGTCCACCTGCTGAACCTGCTGGCGATTCCGATGCTGGTCTATATGTACTACTTCAAGATGAGGGAGGACAAGCCATATTCATTCTGGGAATATGTCAAGATCATGGCCGTCTCGGTGGTGATCCTGGCGTTCATCCTGTTCTTCATGGTGCCTTACATCCCGAAGATAGCCGCCTACTTCGACCTGTTCTTCGTGAACACGCTGGGGCTTCCGTACAACACCGGAGCGGCGTTCTTCATCGTGGCTCTGCTGACCGCATGCTTCTGGGGGCTTTTCAAGACCTTGAAGACAGAGAAAGTGTTCTGGAACACGGCCCTGCTGTGCTTCACGACGATCGTGATCGGATTCTCGGTGTTCAGCATCGTGATCATCCGCTCCTGCGCCAAGACCCCTACCAACGAGTACCAGCCGGACAACGCCTTCACCCTCGTGCGCTACCTTTCCCGCGAGCAGTACGGCTCGACCCCTCTGCTCTACGGACAGTACTACGGCGCTCCGTACGAACTCGACCAGAAGTACTACTGGGCTCCGCTGAACGGAAAGTACAAGAAGGCTCCGGCTCCGGTTGACGTGAAGTACGACCGCGCCGGCAAGATGCTCTTTCCGAGGATGTACAGCACGGATGACAGGCACATCAGGTTCTACGAGTCCTACACCAACGGCAAGGGGACCCCTGTCCAGGGCGCTCAGTACAAGAAGCCGACGCAGGGAGCCAACCTTTCCTATTTCTTTGACTTCCAGCTTGGCTGGATGTACTGGCGGTACTTCATGTGGAACTTTGTGGGCCGCCAGAATGAGATCCACACTCCGTCCGCGGACCTGTTCACCGGCAACTGGGAGAGCGGAATCCCGTTCATCGACAAGATTCACCTCGGTGACCAGAGCAACGCTCCGCAGTGGCTGAAGGACAACCCGGGCAAGAACCACTACTATTTCCTGCCGCTGTTGCTGGGGCTTCTTGGGCTCTGCTTCCAGTTCGACAAGGATCGCCGGGGCTGCTGGCTGACATTCCTGCTGTTCTTCATGACGGGAATCGCCATCGTGCTGTACCTGAACCAGTCACCGTATCAGGTGCGTGAGAGGGACTACGCCTACGCGGGCTCGTTCTACGCCTTCGCCATCTGGATCGGATTCGCGGTCGCGGCATTATATTCATGGATAACTTCCGCCTTGAAGGGAAAGCACGCCGTCGCCGTTGCCTCCGTTGCCTCCGCCGGGTGTCTTTTCGTGCCGGCGCTGATGGCCGAGGAGAACTGGGACGACCACGACAGAAGCAACCGCTACACCGCCGTCGAAGTTGCCAAGAACTATCTCAACTCCGTGGAGCGGAATGGTTTGCTCATTACCCACGGCGACAACGACACCTTCCCTCTCTGGTACGCCCAGGAGGTCGAGGGTTTCAGGAACGATGTGAGAATATGCAACACCTCCCTTCTGGGAACAGACTGGTACATCGACCAGATGAGGTACGCCATCAACAATTCCGCGCCTCTGAATCTGTCGATAGGCCAGGAGCAGTACCTCTACGGGACCAACGAGTGGGTGCCGATCGAGGACAAGCGCGGCCAGGCCCTCCTGCTGTCTGACTGCGTCGCCGTGTTCAAGCACCCGGACGCCAAGCTGCTCTACCAGGACGGGAGGAAGATGGACTACTGGGTGTCCAGGAAGATGATCATTCCGGTCAACAAGGAGAACTGCCTGAAGAGCGGGATCGTGAGCGAGAAGTTCGCCGGACAGATCCCGGACTCCATCGTCATCGAGATCCCGAAGAGCAAGAGCTACCTGAGCAAGCCGGAACTCTTCGTCCTCGACTTCCTCTCCACCTACCAGTGGGACAGGCCTTTGAATATGCTCAACATGGGTGGCGACCTCAACATCGGCCTGAAGGACTACCTCATGTACGAGGGATTCTCCTACAAGTTCACGCCGATCCGCAACAAGGTCCAGTCTCTTGAGGTCGGTCTGGTGGACACCGATGACCTCTACGACAAGATGACAGACAAGTTCTGCTTCGAAGCCGTTTCCCGTGAGGACTATTGCGTTGACTACCAGAACACTTACACGTTCCTTGGCGTGATGTCCCTGAGGAATATGTTCGTGTCAGCAGCCAACGCCTTCATCGCCGCCGGTGAGAACGACCGTGCCGAGGAGATGCTGGACAAGTGCCAGCAGGTTCTAAAGCCGAAGAAGTACCCTTACGACAACTCCATTCTGGGCTGGGGATCCAACGCCCTCTTCCCGATAGAGATGGTCAAGGACTACTACGCCCTCGGCAGGCAGGATAAGGCCAGGGCTCTCGCCCGTGAACTCTCCTCCGAGCTGATGGAGTCCGTCAGGTTCTATCTGGACTTCTACCCGATGTGCAAGAACGAGTTCGAGTACAACTGCAACCTTGTCTACTACATGACCAACGACATCCGCAAGGCTGGCGACAAGGACTTCGCCGACGAGATAGAAAAGACCCTCGCCGGCTTCCTTTCCGTTCAGTCATAAGATGTTTCGGAAATCCCGATAGCAGTTATAGAAACAAAGGGATGATTATCCATCCCGAATCGCAGGTGGTGTTATAATTTTGCGCCGTTAAATAATAGAGCGTAAGATTATGTCACCACTTGAAATTTCCACGGCTGCCATGAGCACCAATTCCGGATCGCTGATCATCGTTTGCGCGGTCGCAAGCGCGGTGATCCTTGTCATTTCCTTTTTCCGTGAGAGACTGAAGGCCTTCAACGCCAAGCACAAAGTCATCACCTATTCCGACACCATCGTAAGGCCGGTGTCCTGGAACGGCGGCAAGGACGGCATCGACATCGACGGCATCCCTTACTACGGTTCCTACGAGGACGAAGACGAGGACACCCCGGTCGACAACGTGATGTCAATCCCTACCGCAATTAAGACAAAGGAGGCAAAGGAGGTGAAGGAATATGGAGACTCAGGAAGTCACGCTGCATAACGAGCTGAAGCGCAAGAGCATATTCCTGAGAGACTTCACCACTGAGCTCTACGCCAGCGGGGCGACTACGATCCGGATTGAGAAGAATCTCGGCAGGATCGCCGAGAGTTGGCACACGAAGGCTGACTTCTCCGTCCTTCCGACCTGCATTGTGCTGAACCTTTGGGACGAGAGGGAGGAGAGATCCTACTCCGTGACCGGGAAGATCCCCGCCGACAGGATCAATTTCAACACCGTCTCCGACCTCAGCGGACTGAGCTGGAAGATTGTGGAAGAGGGGCTTGATGTGACGCAGGCCACGGGCATATTCAAGAATATTCTTAAAAAGAAAAGGTTGAACCCTTGGCTTGTGCTGGTTCTTGTAGGGCTGGCGAACGCGTCGTTCTGCGAGCTTTTCGGAGGGGATCTTGTCTCGATGCTGATAGTGTTCATCGCCACGATCGACGGTTTCTTCCTCAAGCAGAAACTGCCCGCCAAGGGGATTGACTATAGGGTGGTCATCGTCCTGGCCTCCTGCCTTTCCGCCGTGATAGCCTGCTCTGGCTTCGTCTTCGGATGGGGCAGGACACCGGAGGTCGCCCTCGCCACCAGTGTCCTTTACTTTGTCCCGGGAATCCCGTTCTGCAACGCGGTGTGTGACCTTCTTTACGGCCACTACATCTGCTGCATCAGCCGTTTCCTGCACGCCGTGATGATCACGGTCTGCCTGTCGCTGGGACTTTGCATCGCTTTCGGACTTCTGAATATTCAATTTCTATAATGGAACTTTTCTTTCTTATCATAAAAGACGGTATCTTTGCCGCTGTTGCGGCGATAGGTTTTTCAAGCATCAGCAATCCGTCACCGAGGGTGTTTCCTCTGTGCGCCCTGATCGCCGCCGCAGGACACATGACCCGCTACGTGTTAATGAATATCTATGGCTTTCAACTGGCCACCGGCAGCATGCTGGGCGCGCTTGTCATCGGTTTTCTGGCATTGCCGGCAGCCAAGATGATCAAGACCCCGGCGGAGTGCATCTCGTTCCCGGCACTGCTTCCGATGGTTCCGGGGATGTACGCCTACCGGACGATACAATCCTTGCTGCATTGCCTGGGATCTTATTCGGAGCCGACTTTCATGCACTACCTGTACCTGCTGAGGTTCAATTGGATGACCTGTCTGGTGACCATCATCGCGATGGTGGTCGGTGTGATGCTGCCCATCCTGCTGTTTCAGAATTATTCTTTTAAGGTGACAAAGTAATGGAATTCAGACAACTACGCTATTTCGTCAAGGTCGCGCAATTGTGCAGCTTCTCCGAAGCCTCAAAGGCTTTGTTCATCTCCCAAAGCACTTTGTCCCAGCAGATAAAGCAGCTTGAGGATGAACTTGGGGTGGAACTTCTTGTCCGGGACTCAAGGCACGTCGCCTTGAGTGACTACGGGGAGCAATACCTTCCGTACGCTAAGCAGGTTCTCAAAGATGTGGACGCAAGCGCCGAGAGGATGAAGGATGTTCGTGAGTTGAGCATCGGCACGTTGAACGTCGGAGCCACCTACACGTTCTGCCCCTTGCTGGCTGACACCGTGAGAGACTACATGAAAAGATACCCGGGAATAAAGCTCAAGATCTTCTGCCGCTCGATGGAGAACCTTATGGAGATGTTGGAGCATGGCCAGTTGGATGTGGCTTTGTCCTACAAGCCACTGCAGAGCTACGACGACATCGACTCCCACATCCTGTTCAACAGCAAGCTTTGTGTGATCGCCGGCAAAGACAATCCCGTAGCCCGGATGGAGAGCATTCGTCTGACGGAATTGGAAAAGCTCCCGCTAGCGCTGCCGGCCAGAGGATTGCAGGCAAGGAACGCTTTTGACAGCCTGCTCTACGGCCAGAACTTCAAGTTTGATGTCCGTCTGGAGATCAACGATCTCAGCATGCTTCTGGACATGGTCTCCAGCACCGGCCTTGTGACGCTCCTTTCCGAGGCCACTGTCCGCGGCAACAAGGATTTCGTCGCCCTGAGTCTTGATCACCCGCACTCTGAAATGCAGGGATCATTCCATCTTCTCAAAGGCTCCTATTGCAAAAACGCCACGAAGGAGTTCCTCAAGATGCTGGTAGAGAACAATTCCTTCACGCTGGCCATGGACGCCATAGCGAACAGGTAGGGAATCGCCGTCAGGCATGGGATGCGCAGATGCTTCGACCGGATCTGCGACAGGGGATCACCGAAGGAGTGCGCGGCGGGTAATGAGGCGAGAGTCAATGAAATAAGCATTCTCGTGGTGGGGTATTGAGTGCCACGGGAATGCTTATGTTGGTTATTGCCAATGGGCTAGGTGCCACGGAGTGGATCGCTGCCTTTAGACCAGGGCCTTCACCTGTGCCGCACCGAGGGAGAGAAGGTCGGTGATCGGCTTGTACTGGTACTGGTCGAAGTCATTGATCTGGGCGAAGCCGGCTGACTTGTCGCGGCGGTAGTAGATGTACATCAGAAGGCCGCCGGGAGCCTCTGCTGGTACCTTGGTTGACCTGCCCTCAAGGAAAGAGATGACCTCCTCCTTCTTGGTTTTCGGGTAGTTGGCGGTCTTGCGGCGGAAGGAGCCTTCCTTGCCTTCGATCACATAGGAGGACTTCATGGCGAGGAAGAGGATCACGGCGAACGCTATGAGAGTGCATCCGAGGATGAACATAGAGTCGGAGCAGAAGAGCAGTCCGACTCCTGCGGCAAGGAACAAAAGTGTGATGATGAAGTCCTTTGCGGATCTTGTTTTCTTGATATTTACGGTTTCCATTTTTTTCTGTTTTAAAAGTTGTCCTTTAATAATATAATGTGGATCCATTGCCGGATAACGCAATGATCCGGTGAGCCGCTCAAAAAAGAGGGGAGCGGCACCCTTCGGGGTGCGGGGATCAGGAATATGCTGGATCGCCTTCATACACACCGTTGTGCCACCGGAAGAAGCGGCACTTTTGTGGAATTGGAATATGGAAACCGACCGCTATAGACGCAGCTTCCGCAGCGTAGGCAGGGAATGCTTAAGGATGACGGAACCGGTCAGGATCCTGGAACCCAGGATTCCGATCAGGATGTCTGTCCTGCGGGTGTGTCTGCACACGTTGCCGGAAGCACCTGTGACTGTGCGTACTACCGTCTGCCCCTCGGCCGTCGGGCTGGAGAGGCAAGGCGTGTTGAACTTTATGAATGAATGATCAGAATTTGCCGGATCTGAAATACTTCCGGAGGAAGCAGCGGCAGAAACCCCGATGTGAGCCTTGTCCTGTGGCGAGGAAAGGAAGTTGACCCGCAGCCCGTCGCAGAAAAACGCAAGGGCGGCGAGGACAACGGAAACCAGGCATAATCTGACGAGCGACTTCATGACCGGTTACCTTTTAAGTCGTACGAATATGCTCAGCGGCAGGTTCTTGCCGAACCTGTCCCTAAGTACCAGCTCACCGGATTCCAAGGAGGCGTCGGCTGGAAGACCGAGAGCCTGGCGGACAACGGTCTCGCCCAGAATGGCCGAGAATCCGTTGGAGTAAAGGTTCAGGACAAGGAAACTGTTTTCAGGAGCGAGAATCCTCCCGACGGTCTTCATCATATCGAAAAGACATTCGTCCAGTTTCCATTTTTCCCCGTCCGGGCCGTGGCCGTAGGCCGGAGGATCGAGGATGATTCCCTGATAGAGATTGCCTCGTCTGGCCTCGCGGCCGGCGAACTTCATCGCGTCCTCCACCACCCAGCGGATGTCCCGGAGGCCGCTGCGATCCTGATTCTCATGCGCCCAGGTGACAACCTGGCGGACGGAGTCAAGGTGTGTGACATCCGCTCCTGCGCATTTGGCGGCAAGCGATGCCGCTCCCGTGTAGGCGAACAGGTTCAGGACCTTAGGGCGTGAGCCTGTCTTCGCGGCGATGTCCGATGTCTGTCTGAATATGTAGTCCCAGTTAGCGGCCTGCTCCGGGAAAACTCCCACGTGCTTGAAGGACGTGAGTCCGAGGCGGAGGCTGAACTTCGGGCCGCCATCATAGCGGATCCACCACTGATCCGGCATATTCCTAAGCCTTTCCCACGTCCCGCTGTCCTCCTTCCCGGCCTTGCCGAATCCGGCTCCCGGCGTGAAGCGGGTGTGTGCGAGAGTGTTCCATTCGGCATCGCTCATGCTCTTGTCCCACAGAGCCTTAGGCTCCGGACGGGCAAGAACATATTCACCAAACCTTTCAAGTTTGGCTCCTTTGCCGGAATCCA
>OGRD01000580.1_pt1 | contig 18290 bp, 19 predicted proteins | sample 1553441 | NCBI WGS metagenome assembly OGRD01 (sample SAMEA2580106, study PRJEB22360) | human gut metagenome | biome: human gut; feature: human-associated habitat; material: faeces | place: Denmark | collected 2008/2010
TCGGACGGGGAGGCGTAGACGGTGGCACCGTAGGTGTTGATGATGGTCTTCCTAAGCGGCTTGGCCATGAAACTTCCCTTGACCATGAAGACGGTGGTCTTGATGTCGAAAAGGTTGGAGACCATGGCGAGGGCGGTACCCCACTGTCCCGCACCGGTCTCGGTGGTCAGGGTATGGATGCCGGCATTGGCGTTGTAATACGCCTGTGCAAGGGCGGTATTCCCCTTGTGGGAGCCGAGAGGACTCATATCCTCTCTTTTGAAATAGATCTTCGCAGGGGTCTTGAGATACTTCTCGAGTCTGTATGCCCTCTGGAGGGGAGAAGGTCTGTTCAGAGAGATCAACGCATCCCTGACCTCCTCGGGGATGTCGATGTACCTCTCCTTGGAGAGCTCCTGTTTGATTATGTCGTCGCAGAAGATCGCTTTGAAATCCTCTTCCTTCACCGGCTCTTTGGTGACCGGATGGATCATGGGCTGCAGGTTGGGCAGGTCTGCCGCGATGTTATACCATCTCTTGGGGATGTCCTCGGGAGACAGCTGAATTCTTGCATCTTTTGGAATTGCCATGAACGGAAGATTGCCTATGTGTATATTAATTATTGTACAATGGTGCATTTATTTGTACATTTAATATTCATACCGGCGTTTACTGTCCCCCTCTCCCCTCTATCTATAGTATAGATATCTCCTATGATCGAAGATATCTCTTGTATGGGGGCGCCCCGGGCCGATCCGCATGTCAAAAACAAATCTATTTATAGAAGTTCTGTACTATACAACCATTAGTTGTAAACCGACGGAGAACAACCAAGTGATAACATGACCGACATGGACAGCATCCTTTCCATAGTGGAGAACCCGACCCGGAGGAAGATCCTCCAGGCCGTGGTCAGGGAACCCCACTACCCTCTGCAGCTCTCCAAGGAGCTTGGAATAAGCCAGCAGGCGGTGGTGAAGAACCTCAACCTGATGGAGAGGGAGGGCCTGGTCGTCAGTTACCGCGAGAGCAGCGACAGGGGACCCGACAGGATCTTCTACAAACCGAGCTCGGAGTTCACGATCACCATCGACATGCGCAACAGCATGTTCGAGATGAGGATGATCTCCACCGGCGAGAGGATGGAGGACCGGAAGCCCTCCTCAGACGATCAAGAAAACAAGACACACGAGGAACAGAAACTCGAGGAGGTCCGCGCGAAGATCTCCAGCATAGACCGCCAGATCGCGGAGTTCGACAGACGCAGGTCTGCCATGGTCCGCCAGAGGAGCGATCTGATAAACGAGTTCCTGGACGGCACGGACCTGCGTAACCTGGACTACGAGCACCGCGAACTGCTCTACGACATGCTGAACAGGCCCAATTGGAGTGCGGAGGACATCTCGAAGAGCCTTGGGTTTAACGAGAGCGTCGTCTCCAGAATGATAGACGACATATTGGATATGATGAACAGAGAGTGATAGACATGGCAGCTAACGACAGGGCGATCAAGGTCGCGGAACTCAAACCCGGAGAGGCCGGGAAGGGCGTAGCAAGGCTTGACCCCGAGCTGATGGACATACTCGGCATCAAGGTCGGGGACATCGTCATAGTCACAGGAAACAAGAAGACGGCCGTCAAGGTCCTGAGAGGGGCACCCGAGGATGCCAACAGGGGCATCATCAGGCTCGACGGGTCGACCAGGCGCAACGCCGGCGTATCCATCGACGAGAGGGTCGACGTGAAGAAGGCCGAGGTGAAAGAGGCCGAGAAGATCACCTTCTCCCCCACGGACGAGCTGAGACTGCAGGGCGGGGAAGAGTATCTGGCACAAGTACTGGAAGGCAGGGCGTTCGCCAAAGGGGATGTCCTGTCCCTCAACATCATGGGCAACAAGATGGACCTCGTGGTCACATCCTTCAACCCCGGAGCGGACGCCGCCCTGATGACGTCCCAGACCAAGGTGAAGATCAGCGACAAACCGATCTCCAAGGAGAACATGGACATCCCGAAGGTCTCCTACGACGACATAGGAGGTCTCGACGAGGAACTGAGGAGGATCAGGGACATGATCGAGCTCCCTCTGAAACATCCGGAGCTGTTCGACCGCATGGGCATATCGGCCCCGAAGGGGGTCCTCCTCTACGGACCTCCGGGAACGGGGAAGACCCTCATCGCCGAGGCCCTCGCCAACGAATCCGGGGCCAGCTTCCTGACGATCAGAGGACCGGAGATCATGGGGAAGTTCTACGGTGAATCGGAGGAGAGGCTCCGCAGCGTCTTCGCACAGGCGGAGAAGAGCAGTCCCAGCATAATATTCATCGACGAGATAGACTCCATCGCCCCGAACCGCAACAACATAGAAGGGGAGGTGGAAAGACGCGTCGTGGCACAGCTCCTCACCCTCATGGACGGGATGGGCGGACGCGGAAACGTGATCGTGATCGGAGCCACCAACCAGGAGGATTCGATAGATCCGGCGCTCAGAAGGCCGGGACGCTTCGACAGGGAGATCGAGATAGGCATCCCCAACAGGGACGGCAGGAAATCGATCCTCGACGTCCACACCCGCACCATGCCCCTGGACGAGGACGTGGACATCGATGCCATCGCCCGTATGACCCACGGATTCGTAGGGGCCGACCTCGCGGCACTGTGCAGGGAGGCGGCCATGGCCGCCCTCAGGAGGGTGCTGCCCGAGGTGAACGTCGAGGACGAGACCATCCCCACCGAGGTGCTGAACAGGATATGCGTCACGAAGGACGACTTCACGGACGCCATGAAAGGCCTGCAGCCGTCGACCATGAGGGAGGTGCTGATCGAGAAGCCCAACGTCAAATGGGAGGACATCGGAGCCCTGGCGGACGCCAAACAGGAACTGAAGGAGGCCGTGGAATGGCCTCTGAAGTACGGCAAGGTGTTCGCACACATGAACGCCAAACCTCCGAAGGGGATCCTGCTCTACGGGCCCCCCGGGACCGGGAAAACCATGCTGGCCAAAGCGGTCGCCACCGAATCCGAGGCCAACTTCATCTCCGTGAAGGGACCGGAGTTCCTCAACAAATGGGTAGGGGAATCCGAAAAGGCCGTGAGGGAGACGTTCAGGAAGGCCAGGCAGGCATCGCCCTGCGTGATCTTCATGGACGAGTTGGACTCGGTGGTACCCGTGAGAGGTACCGGCGGGGACAGCAACGTGACCGAAAGGGTGGTGTCCCAGATGCTGACGGAGATGGACGGACTGGAGCCCATGAACGACGTGGTGGTGATCGCCGCCACCAACAGGCCCGACATGATAGATCCCGCCCTCCTGAGGCCCGGAAGATTCGACAAATCAATCTTCGTGGGTCCTCCAGACAAGGAATCCAGGAGATCCATCTTCGGCATACACACCAGGGGCAAACCCCTGGACGCGGATGTCGACCTGGACGCCCTGGCCGACAGGACCGAAGGATGCACCGGAGCGGACATCTCCGCCATCTGCAACGAGGCGGTCATGACCGCCGTCAGAAGGCTGGTGTCCCAGGGCAAGGTCCCGGACGACGAGGAGATCGCCGCCTGCAAGGTGACCCAGGACGACTTCCTGAAGGCCGTGGACAAGTTCGGACCCAAGGCCGCCGAGAGACTGAAGGCCTACGGCGACCTGGGAAAGGTCCCGACGGAATGATCCGCCGGGACCCCAAACCATTTACCGGGTCAATGACCCAGACATAAGAAAACGAGGTGATATGCATGACAGACTACAGCGATGCTATGAATGATATGTGGACTGACTTCGGCCGCCTCTTCGAAAGCGACTTCGCAAGCATGAACAAGAGGCTCAACAGGATGTTCGAAGACCTTACGAACACTCCCGGGGTCAAGACGTACGGCTACACGATGTACCAGGGACCCGACGGGATCCCGCATGTGCAGGAATTCGGGAACACGACCAAGGACGGCGGCCTTATCGCATCCACCCCCTTCGGGATGATCGCCGAACCCCTCACCGACGTGGTCATCGACAACAACGTCGTAAGGGCGACCGCGGAGATACCGGGTGTGAAGAAGGAGGACATCGTGCTCGACGGCACTCCATCTTCCCTGACGATATCCGTGAACACCGACAGGAGGAGGTTCTCGAAGACCCTCGCCATGCCCTGTGACGTGGATATCGGGTCTGCGAAGGCCACCTACAACAACGGCATCCTCGAGGTCACCCTCAACCCCATCAGACCGATGGAGCACAAGACCAGGATCACCGTGGAATGACCTTTATCCGGGGCCGGAAGGCCCCCTCATTACCTCTGCGGGGGAGGACGGTTCCCCCCGCCCCCATCCATTGATACGGACCTCCCCCCACCCTTTACAATGACCCAGATGCCTGCGCAATAGTATTTATCAGACGGTTCCGATTACAATCTATGCAGCCTGCTATGCGCAACAACCAACTTACCAAAGAAGAGATAGACGCCCTCCTGGGGTCCGAGAACGAGGGGGTCCTCTCCACCAACGGAGAGGATGGATACCCTTACGGCGCACCCATCAACTACGTCTACATGGACGGACGCATCCTGTTCCACGGACGCAAGGTCGGAGAAAAGGTCGGAAACATCAGGAGAGACCCGAGGGCGTGCTTCACCGTCGTGGATTCCCAAGGCTTCGAGATCTGCGGGGACGAGGCGAACAACGTCACCACCGTCTACCGCTCCGTGGTCATAAGAGGGAAGTGCAGGTTCGTAGAGGACGAAGCGGATAAGACCCAGATGCTCAGGGCATTGGTCAAGGCAACCGTCCCCGAGAAGGCCGACCAACTCCTCAGGCCCGAGATTGTCAAGGCCGCCGAGGTCTACGAGATCGTTCCCGAATCGGTCACCGGGAAATACCACAGGCCCAAGGCCGGCAACCCGGTCGTGAAGAAGGACTGAAACCCTTACATGGCCTCCGCCCCCCACCGTTATGCGGGCGGAGGTACCAACATCTGATTCCGATAGGAATCCACATATAGATGTACAAATCTACTAACAGAACATGACGAGAGAGGAAATGGTCAACACGACCCGTGCCATTCTGGCCAAAGCGGGGTTCGACGTCTCCTCGGCCATCAACATACGCAGCATATGCTTCGATGTCGTAGGCCGCAGGGACAAGACCGTGTTGATCATAAAGGTCCTCGGCAACGTCGACGCATTCTCCCGCGAGAACGCCGACGAGATGAAGATCATGGCGGACGCCCTCGATGCGAGCCCCATCCTCATCGGAGAGACATCCAGCTCCGGCAAACTGGAGAAGGGGATCATATACACCAGGTTCAAGATCCCCATAATATCCAACGAGACCCTCGCAGACCAGCTTCTGGAAGAGGTCCCGCCTTTCATCTTCGCGGCCCCCGGAGGACTGTACGTCAAGATCGACAGCGACACCCTCAGACAGATCCGCGAGGAGAGGGGCATCAGCCTCGGTACCTTGGCGGAGACCGCGGGCGTGTCGAGACGCACCATCCAGATGTACGAGAACGGGATGGGCGCCATGATAGACGCCGCCCTGAGGTTGGAGGAGTTCCTGGACACCCCCATAATCGAACCTCTGGACCCGTTCGACTACCAGAAGGACGATTCCGTGAGATCCCATGAGGTCTCCGGAAAGGGAAACTCCACAGGGTTCACCCCGTTGGACCGCCTTGTCAACATAGGGTTCTCCATAACGCCCATTTTCAGAGGGCCGTTCGAGGCGATCACCCGTGACAACGACCACAACATGGTCCTCCTGACCGGGATAGGGACGGAGGAGAGCAAACTCATCCAGAAGGCACTCATCGCCTCCGAACTGTCCAACCTCACCCACAAGCACTCCGTGGTCATCGTCCAGAAGAAACACAGCACGGACAGTATCAAGTCGACCGCCCTGGTGACGGACGACGAGCTCAGGAAGATCGACGACAAGAGCGAACTGACCGACATCATCCTCTCCCGGAGCACTAAGAAATGATCGGGATGACCGTCGGAAAATGCCGTGTCGACATACTTCCCGTAGTCAACGGTCTGGCCTCCGAGGCCGAAAAAGTGAAGCAGGCTTACGGCGGCTACGACGCATATGCCGCATCCATGGGGATAGAGTCCCTCGAGGCCCTGCGTAAGAGGGAGCAGATCGGAATGGATGACATAGAGGTCAGCGAACTGGACGTGATCTATGCCAAGAAGATGTCCGAGTTCGGAGACATCATAACCCCGTCCCCCGCATTCTGCGAGATAGTGGACCTATGTGCCAGAGACGGGATCAACGTCATTCCCCTCGACATGAACGATTACGATTACGACACAGCATACATGGACTGCATAAAGGTCACGGAATTCACGTCGGAACACAGGCTGGCGAAGAAGGGGCTGAAAAAGAAGATGGACGCATCGACCCCCGAGGAACTTGCCGTCATGTGGGACAGGCACGTATCCACGGTAAAAGGATACGGGAGACTGAGCAGGAGGAGGGAGGAGCACATGGCTTCGGAAATCTATGACACGGCGAAGTACCGGTCCTCCCTTCTGGCAGTCGTCGAGGTCGAACGCGTCGAAGGGCTGGTTTCTATCCTGAGGGACATGGATGGCGTCTCCTGAATGCGACAAATGTGAGGAGTGGGGCAGAAAGGGGTATTGCGGGGAATGCGGAAGGTTCCTGGGTGATGGGTGCCCCATGTGCCAGATGTGGAAAGACAGGGGCGCCGCGTTCTGCGGGGAATGCGGCAGGGCCCTTGACAGACCGCCTGCGGAAAAGAGGAAAGGGAACATATTCCACACGATCATAAAATTCAGTGCCGCACTGTTCCTGCTTTCCGTCGTATGCGCCCTGCTGGCGGACATAGCCAGTGCAGGGAACATACTGGATGCCCTGGAAAACAAGAGTTTGGGATTCTACATCCCTCTGGGTCTTGAGGACATAGTCCTGTTCAGACTGTCCGGGACGGGTCTTTCCGCATACTTCGTCATCGAACTGGCCGTCATAGGTCTGTTCGGCGCATATGCGACATACAGGACGTTCGCCGTCAGAAAGGAATGCGGAGACGACCCGGACCGTATGGCCCATACCGACCTTAGTGCGGCGGCCTCCATCCTGTGCGTGACCCTTGCAACCTCTCTGATCTACCTCATGTTCATGGCCGCCGGGGGACATACCGCCGACACTTCATGGATGGACAGATACAGCAGGTGGGAGATGATGTTCATGCTCACCAATGCCGGATTGCAGGAGGAACTCGCATACCGCCTGGTACTCATCGGGATCCCTATGGCGGTCATCGCATTCGCGAAATACCGCGATGTGAAATGCTGGAGATTCCTTCTGGGCGGATTCGGGATGAGCAAAGCGGCTTTCATCCTCATCCTGGTCAGCTCCGCCATATTCGGTCTGGGTCATTACGACGGATGGGGATGGGTGAAGGTCATCGACGCGTTCGCGGGCGGCATACTCTTCGCCTACGCATATTCGGAATACGGTCTTCACGTATGCGTGCTCATACACTTCGTCAACGACACCCTCACCCTTTTCCCGGGAGGGATCTTCATTGAATTGGCCATGATGGGGCTCGGGCTGATCATCCTCATATACTGGATCATAAAGCCCAACCGCTCGGCATACCGTTTCACGGATATGCCTTCGATGCCTCCCCGCCCGGAGGGAAAGGTCCTCAGCATGTGGGAAAGACATTGAAAAAATAAGTCTGGCACATCACGGGGGAAGAAGCCTTTTCAGGACTTCCTGGGACTCGACGGCAGACTCCAGGGATTTGGATTCTATTATGTATCTGCCCTTGTAGGACCTCAGCTTCCTGATGACGGAACGGAAATCTATCTGTCCGGTCCCGATGGTCATGTGGTCGTCCTTCACACCCATGTTGTCATGTATGTGGACGTTGACTATCCGGTCCCCGAACGTCTCGATCATGGCGTCCATCTGTCCGGATGTGTTGGCATGACCGATATCGAAGCATATACCCAGATCGGTCGGGCCGACTATCTCGTCGAGTTCTTCGGCGGTTATGCCGAGCATCACGGGGACGTTGGGCATGTTCTCGATGGCGAGCCTCACGCCGTACTCGGCCTGGGCCCTGTCCAGAAGCCTCATGGAGTCCTGGGCCGCGGCTATGCTCCTCTCCCTCGTCCCCGATACGGCGAGATTGATTATCCCTGGATGGACCGTGACGGTGTCCACGCCCATCTCGCAGGCGGACTGCATCTCCGACATTATCTCCATCATGGTGGCCTCCCTCATACGGGGATTTGTGGCCGCCACGTTGGTGTCGGCTATGGCGGAGTGGATGGAGAACGTCATTCCGTAAGGCTCCGCGACGGCGGAAAAAGAAGGGCTTATCTTCTGCACGGAGTGATTCAATTCCGAGAATATCTCCCAATGCCTGAAATGACTGGATATCCGTCCGAGACATTCCTCGAACCGTTCCTTCCCGAAACCCGGACAGGATACCCCGACGGTATTCACTGTTTCACTTCCTCCCCGTTGACGGTCATCGGCGCCACCCTGTCTATGAACGCATCGATGTCGTCGGCCTCCACGGAGACGCTTATGGTGCCCAATACGGTGCGGTAATCCACGAAGGATATCTTCCCTACGGTGGCGACCTGCTTGTTCAGACTGAATACGGTCCTGTTCTTTCCCTTACGGACCCCTTTCTGCATCTGGGAACGTGCGGTATCGAGGATCTTCTGCCTTCTGATGAGCTCGGAGAACCTGTCAAGGTCTGCAGGGCCTTTCATCTCTCCTTCTGCAAGCTCGAATTCGCCGGTCGGAAAAATACCCAGAAGGGCTGCCTTCACCTTATCTGGGTCTTCGCTCGGATACACGGGGCACGACACCGTCACATCTGCCATGGTTCTATGAACCGCAAGCAGGTATTAATTGGATTCCTATGAAAAAGACATCCCCGGGACATATTGAAACAGCACAACGGCTTTAATCGGGATTGTGATTGGGTATACGTATGCAAAAAGACGAGGTGCTGTCGGCAGCGGCGAAGAGGAATCTTTTCCTTTCCCCGGACGCGTTGGAGATAATCGATTCCAACGGATGTCCCATGGAATTCGTCAACACGCTGCTGAACTCCCTTGCGGGGAATACGATGTTCGTCACCAAAGACGACGTCGTCAAATTCCTGGAAGGGGAGAAGGCCCTCATGGAATCCCAGAAGACGATCGCCCCGAAGATAAAACGCGATCCCGACCTGAAGATCGTATCCGGTTCGGACATCACGGGAGAGAGTACCTGCACCGGCACCATCGAGGACTTCGCCAACTACTTCCGCAGCAGATACACCCTCCTCAAGAAGATCATCAACAAGCGGAAGGATTTCGGAATGTCCATGTCCATCGAACGTGCCAAAGAGCTCGGCAGGGACAGCATGAACATCGTCGGCATGGTCTACGAGAAGAGGACCACGAAGACCGGCCACACCATCCTGACGATCGAGGACGAGACCGACACCTGTGCCGTATTCATATCCAAGGAATCCCCGCTGGCCAACGAGATGTTCGTGAATGACGAGGTCATCGGCGTCACCGGGAAGTTCACCGACAGCAAGGGCCTGTTCATTCCCGAGACCATCGTAAAACCAGATGTCCCAGCAGGGAACAAATGGGTCCCGTCCGACTCCACATCGTCCGTAGCGTTCCTTTCGGACATCCATATCGGGAGCAAGGAATTCCTGAAGAGCGACTGGGAGAGGATGATCGAGTGGCTCAAGCATAACGCCGACGAAGTAGGACTGAACTACATAGTCATGTCCGGAGACGTGGTCGACGGTATAGGGGCCTATCCGGATCAAGAGAAAGACCTGGAGATCATGGACATCTACAACCAGTACGAAACCCTGGCGGAATATCTGAAGGAGATACCCGACGGGATCAAGATGGTCATCCATCCCGGAAACCATGATGCCTGTCGTCTTGCGGAACCTCAGCCCGCCCTTTCAGAAGTCTATACCAAGACTTTCGACAGCAGCATAATGATGGTCGGCAACCCCATAAATCTCAGGATAGAGGGCAGATTGGTCACATCGTATCACGGAAAGAGCATCGACGATTTCATCGCCGGAGTCAGAGGACTGTCGTACGACAACCCGATCGCCGTCATGAAGGAGATGGTCACCAGAAGGCACCTCGCTCCACTTTACGGCATGAGGAACGCCTTGGCACCGGAAAAGAAAGACTACCTTGTCATGGAGGAGGTTCCCGACATATTCGTCACAGGACACGTCCACGGGACCGGAAGGATGGATTACAGAGGGGTGAAGATGATCAACGCCTCCACATGGCAGGCGCAGACCGATTATCAGAAGATGCACAACTTCAATCCCGAGCCGTCCATCATGCCCATAGTCAATCTCGGTACGGGCAGCGTCATGATGAAGAACTTCAAGAAATGAACGTCCGACCCATATCGTCATGCGGGCATAGACATACTGCGCAATGGTTCTGTGAAAAACTCCAGCGTATACACTGAAGCATGCATTTTCCAATCCAGTTGACGGGGCGAAAGCCCCGTCTTTGGATCGTATAAGTTGTTTACCGGTGTCAGAACCGTTCCGTGAAGATCACAGCAATTATGATGAACGCTCCGAGCATAAGCATAGCGTACGCCACGACCCATATCGCAGTGAAGGCCCTTTTCAGCTTTTTCGGGTCTTCCCGGATATCTTCTAGGCGATCCTCTATGCTTTTCCTCACTCGGTAGCCGCTCCTTTCTTCTTGATGTGCTTAAGACGGGTGGTGTTCTCCCTCTCCATCTCCTCGAGACGGAACTTCACGAACCTCTCCGACTCCTTGAGGTCGGGGATGATCTTGAACTCGAGAGCGTTGACCCTTCTCTTGGTCTTCTCAATTTCGTCCAGCAGCTTCTTCATGGTGGTCTCGACCTCGGCGGCGCGGATCAGGGTCTCGAGAAGTTTCTCGAAAGATGCCGCAGCCTCCTCGACGTAGGCAGAGGTATCGAGCACACCGTAACCCTTGTTCAGGATGTCGGTGTGGATGGAGTCGGCCTCTACCTTGGGGACCATCATTCCCATGATGGATTTGCTGGAGAGCTTGACGGTGGGGTACTTGTTGAGTGCATATGCTGCACTCCTCACGTTGACCTCACCGTCGATAGCCCTTGCGATGGTGATTTTCTTCATCGCAACTTCGAAATCGGTTGCAACGCCGGCACGCATCTGCCTCGCCTTCTCCATTACCTCGAAGAACTCGATGATGAGGCCGTCCCTCTTCATCTTCAGGATCTTGTGTCCGGACTGGGACAGTTTGATCCTTCTCTTGAGGTCCAGAAGTACGGAGCGGGTCGGGGTGATATCGTGGGCTGCCATGATCGGTTCACTCCTTCTTCGGGAGGTACTTCTCGATGTACTTCTTGTCGATCCTGGTCAGCTGGTCGATGTCCAGCTCCTTCAGGATGTCCCAAGCGATGTCGAGAGTCGTCTCGATGGAACGGTCCTCGTCGATTCCCTGGCGGACCACACGGTCCTCGAAGAGGTCGGCGAAGTCCAGGAGCTTCCTGTCTTTTGCGGACAGGGAGTCCTTTCCGACGATGGCGACGAGTCCCCTGAGGTCCTTTCCTTCTGCGTACGAAGCGTACAGCTGGTCGGAAACGGCCTTGTGGTCGTCACGGGTCTTGCCCTTTCCGATACCGGAGTTCATCAGCCTCGACAGAGAACTGCTGACATTGACCGGCGGGTAGATTCCTGCCCTGTGGAGGTCCATGGACAGAACGATCTGACCCTCGGTGATGTATCCGGACAGGTCGGGGATCGGGTGGGTGATATCTGCTCCGGGCATGGTAAGGATGGGGATCTGGGTGATGGAACCCTTCTTTCCTTTGATCCTTCCGGCACGCTCGTACAGCTGTGCGAGGTCGGTGTACATGTAACCGGGATATCCACGCCTTCCGGGCACCTCTTCACGAGCTGCACCGACCTGACGCAGAGCCTCACAGTAGTTGGTGATATCGGTCATGATGACGAGAACCTGCATTCCGAGCTCAAATGCCATGTACTCCGCGGTGGTGAGTCCCAGACGCGGGGTGGCGATACGCTCGACGGCAGGGTCGTCGGCGAGGTTCAGGAAGACGACGGCGTTCTTCAGGGCACCGGTCCTCTCGAACTCGTTCATGAACTTCTGCTTCTCCTCGTTGGTGATACCGAGGGCGATGAACACGACGGCGAACTCCTCGTTCTCTCCGCGGACCTTCGCCTGCCTTGCGATCTGCAGCGCAATGTCGTTGTGGGGCAGACCGGAAGCGGAGAAGATAGGCAGCTTCTGTCCCCTGACCAGGGTGTTCATTCCGTCGATGGTCGAGATACCGGTCTCGATGAAATCGGCGGGCGAGTCCCTTGCCCAGGGGTTGATGGCTGCACCGGCGATGTCGAGCTCCTTCTCAGGAACGATCTTGGCTCCGCCGTCCAGGGGGTCTCCTGCTCCGTTGAGGACCCTTCCGAGCATCTCTTTGGAAACAGGCATCTTCATAGTCTCGCCGAGGAAGCGGACGGAAGCGGACCTGTCGATTCCGGTGGTTCCCTCGAAGATCTGAACGACAACCATGTCGTCGGACGAGTCGAGAACCTCTCCTCTCTTGATGGATCCGTCGGAAAGCCTGACGGAAACGAGCTCCTTGTATCCGACGGGCTCGGTCTTCTTCACGAACACCAGAGGTCCCGCGATCTGGGAGATAGTCTTGTACTCTTTAGCTACGGTTGCCATTTTCAAGCCTCCAGTTTGCTGAACTGCTCGTCCATGTCCTTGGCGACTGCTGCGAGCTCCTCGTCGACCTTCTCCTCGTACTTGGCCTGCTGGAACCTCTGCCTGACGGGCAGGTAGGCGATCTTGTCTACCGCTACGCCGGTCTTGAGGGCCTTGTCGGCCAGGTCGGAGTACTTCTTGATGAGCTTGAGCATGGTGTACTGCCTGTTGAGGGGGCAGTAGCAGTCCACGGGGTGGTATGCGTTCTGCTGCAGGTAGATCTCACGGATCATCTTGGCGACCTCGAGAGTGATCTTCTGCTCATCGGGCAGAGAGTCGGATCCGACCATCTGCACGACCTCCTGCAACTCGGACTCCTTCTGGAGAACTCCCATTGCCCAGGCCTTGAGGTCGGGGAAGTCCTCTCCGACGTTCTTCTTGAACCAGTCGGACAGCTGCTTGTCGTACATGGTGTACGAGGTCAGCCAGTTGATGGTCGGGAAGTGACGCCTCTCCCTGAGTTTGGTATCCAGTGCCCAGAAGACACGGACGATACGCAGGGTGTTCTGAGTGACAGGCTCGGAAAGGTCTCCTCCGGGAGGAGAGACGGCACCGATGACGGAGATGGATCCGTCGTCGCCGCAAAGTGCCTTACCGCGGCATGCACGCTCGTAGAACTCGGAAAGCCTACCGGACAGGTACGCAGGGTATCCCTCCTCACCGGGCATCTCTTCGAGCCTGGAGGAGATCTCTCTCATTGCCTCTGCCCACCTGGAGGTGGAGTCGGCCATGAGAGCGACGTTGTATCCCATGTCCCTGAAGTACTCGGCGATGGTCATTCCGGTGTAGACGGAAGCCTCACGAGCCGCGACAGGCATGTTGGAGGTGTTCGCGATGAGGATGGTCCTCTTCATGAGGGACTCACCGGTCTTCGGGTCTTTCAGCTCGGGGAACTCGGTAAGAACCTCGGTCATCTCGTTTCCACGCTCTCCGCATCCGATGTAGACGACGATCTCTGCATCGGAGTACTTCGCAAGGGACTGCTGGGTAACGGTCTTTCCGGTACCGAATGCACCGGGGATTGCGGCCGCTCCTCCCTTTGCGAGGGGGAACATGGTGTCGAGGACACGGAGTCCGGTGACCAGCGGTACATCGGGGTTGTATTTCTCGGTGACCGGCCTAGGTACACGGACAGGCCATTTCTGCATCATGGGGTACTCGACGCCGTCGACCTTGACGATGGGCTGGTCGACAGTGAAGGCACCGGATTTGATGTCTTCACGTTCGGGGGAAGCATGATCTTGTGGACCATCGGACCCTCCTGAACGGTTCCGACGACGCTTCCTCCCTGGACCTCGTCTCCGACCTTCACGGCAGGAACGAAGTCCCATTTGGTCTCTCTGCTAAGTCCAGGTGCGGTGGCTCCACGTCCGATGAAGTCCCCGGTCATGTCCCTGAGCACGGGGAGAGGCCTCTGGATTCCGTCGTAAACGGAAGTCAGAAGTCCCGGACCGAGCTCAACGGCAAGAGGCAGACCGGTGTTGGTGACCGGCTCTCCCGGTTTGATACCGGTGGTGTCCTCGTAAACCTGGATGATAGAATAGTCGCCAACGATCTTGATGACCTCTCCCATCAGTTTCTCGTTCCCTACGTGTACGACATCGTACATCCTGGGAGAGATACCGGTGGCGGTCACGACAGGACCTGCGACCCTGTAAATTACACCCTCAGTGCTCATTCATTCATCCTCTGTCTTGTACAAATCAACGCCAATAACCTTCTTGACCTTCTCGCGAAGATCGCTCTGGTCACCGCCTACAGGGACGACGACGGGCTGGATGGAATCCAGGACCTTCGTCTTCATGTTGGCGGGCAGATACTGCAGGTCTTCCGCATTCACTGCGAGGATACCGATATTGGCATCGGCGATCGCTTCCTGCATTTTTTCCTGGTAATTGCTCTTATCAGCAACGAACACCCTTCTGACTCCGGCAAGGCGGAATCCGAGGGTGAACTCGTCGCTACCAATGACTCCTATCTCCATCAGATCACCAGCAGTTTCTTCATGGTGTCCCTGTCGAGACCGCTGTCGGTCCCGTGGGCGATCATTCTGATGTTCCTGACCTCGTTCTCCTTGTGGATCATGTAGTCCACGACGGGAATGACGGAGAGGGGGTACATGTGACCAACCTTGTTGGCAAGTTCTACCCTGTACTTGTTGATCACACCCACGACGTCCAGGATGGTTGAGTCCTGGGATAGCGAGTCCTTGATTTCCGAATACATCCTGAGTTGCTGCATCTCGTTGACGGCGGCCTGGATGTCCTGTGCTGCTGCGAGCTGGGACATGACCTTCTCGTCGACCTCGGTGCCTCCAGGGATCCAGTACTCCACGACGACGTCGCCGGTTATCCCGTCTGCCTTGAACTTCAGGACGGTCTCGACATTCTTCAGGTCGATGCACGTCTTGATGTAGGTGCGGAATATCTGCGTGGGTCTGTCGCTGGAACTTATGGATGCCAGCAGGTTCTTGTAGTACTCTTTGACGAGCACGTCCTCGATGGAACCAAGGATACCGTTGGTCTTGTAGGAGGAGATCACGTCGTCGGGTACGACGATGTGGATCTTCTTCGAGAATGCGGCCAAGATGTCCTCGATCGTAGTGAGGGAGAGCATCTTGTCCAGATCGTCCATGGAGAGGTTTCCGGCAGGAACGAGGTCCTCCCTGATCTCCTCGATGGGCAGTCCGTATTTTTTGCCGCGCATGATGGTCTTGAGATTCTCGAAGTCCCACTTGGTGAGATACGCGTTGACCATCCGACTCAATGCTCCGGTGGAGGAGTTCAGGATGCTGCGGAAGGCTTTCGCCATGTTGGCATACGTAGCGTACTCTACGAGCGAGAGCCCTTCGTACCTGTTTCCGAGGTCGGCCATCTCCTTCGAGTAGCCTGCGTCGCTGATGTAGTGCGAGATCTCGGGAACAGACATCATGAGCATCTTGTTGTAGTCTTCTTCTTTGAGGAGCTTAGACTTCTTCGCCTTCACCCTCGCGGAAGTGTACGAGTAGTTGCCTGCTCCGCTGCGGTTGAACATTCTTCTTCACCCGAACAGTATATCGGACAGTTGCTTCAGGTTCTTGTCCCAGATGCCCTGGAGGATCACGCGGAACTGCATGTCTACCTCGACGGATCCGTCCTCGCTCTGGAGCAGGAGTCCGGAGGAGACGCGGGCGTCTTTCTCTACGGACTTCACTCCGAGGTCGGATGCGCTGAAGTCATCGTTCTCGGACATGATGGCCTTGGGCTCGGGGATGATGGTCTTCGCGGAAGCCACCATTGCCTTGTAGTACGCCAGTTTCTGCGCTTTCGGCACGTTCTCGAGCTCCGCGAGGGCGGACTCGAAAGCCTGAGAGAGAACCTCCTTCTTCTTTGCGAGGACGAGCTTCTTGCTCTCCAGCTCCGCGCTGGAACGCTCCTGACGGTCAAGGGTCTCCTTGGCTTCGGCGACCTTCTTGTCCTGAGCTTCTTTCATTTTGGCGATCTGGGCGTCGGTCTGCTTGTTGATAGCATCGATCTCCGCGGCCTGCTCCTGACGGATCTTGGCTACGGAGGCCTCGGCAGACGCCTGGATCTCCTTCGTCACGCTGTCTAGTGCCATATGAAGGCCTCTAGAACTCACAGGACGAACATTGCCATGACGGCGACGACAAGACCGAAGATGACGATAGTCTCAGGCAGAACGGTGAAGATCATTGCCCTTCCGAAGAGGGAAGAGTCCTCGGTGATTGCACCGACTGCTGCTGCTCCGATGTCTTTCTCACCCATACCGGTTCCGATACCGGCGAGTCCGACTGCAAGTCCTGCTCCAACTGCGATAAGTCCACTAGTGATGTCTGCTACTCCAGATTCTACGACCATTTCAATCAAACCTCTTTAATTGTGCTTGTTTTTTTGCTGAAAAAGGTTTTGACACGCTTCTCTTTGAGAGGTGCGAACTTCTTTCCTCCTCCGTCGAAGAACCTCATCATGAGCTCGACGTACTGCAGCCTTAGAGCGTGCAGACCTGCCGAGAGGATTCCGAGGGTCCAAACGACCAGATGCAGGAATGCGAACATTACGATCGCGATGATGACCATCACTATGCCGGACGAGTAGTCCAGATAGATGAGCCCGTCCACGGTGTGGCTGGGTATGATCATCTTAAAGATGATGTAGTTGAACGCAAGGGCCATACCGGCCTTCGACATGGCGATAGCCGCCAGACGAGTGTAGGACAGGATCTGCCCGATGATCTCGGGTATACCCATGACGGCCTGCATTGCTCCTTCCGCCTTGGTGTTTATTGCGACTCCCGCGACGATGCAGACAACACCCAGTATCAGAGTGATGAAGGTGATACCCTCGGTGATGCTGGCACTGTTGAACATGAAATCGGTGAGAGCGTAGCACAGGAAGATCATTCCGAAGAAGGAGAAGATCATTCCTCCCTTGTGGATGAAGGCGAACTTGCCGCCCCTCTGGATCAGCATGTTGTACAGGCCGACCAGCTGTCCGATAAGGAGGTGCACGATACCGATGTACACGGACATCTTGAGCAGGAATCCGACGTCTTCGAGTTTTCCGACTCCCTCACCGTGCGCTACGTTGGGCATCAGCTCGTAGAACCAGTCGGGGAAGGTTACTCCCAGAATCCAGTCCCAGGTGATGTTGGTTCCGTCGTTGGCGGCACTGTCGGAATACCACTGCCATATACCTGCGGCGTTGTATTCTCCGCCGATGAAGTGCATTCCCAGCATTTCACCGTAGTAGAACATACCGAAGATAGCTCCCCAGATTCCTCCGAAGAACAGGACGAGACCGATGGAGCGCCAGTCTTTGTTCTTGGCGTACTTCAGTCCGTAGGCTCCGATGATGATGAAGGGTATGGAATACCCGATGTCTCCGATCATGTATCCGAAGAACAGAGGCAGGAATATGGCGATCAGGAAGGTCGGGTCGATCTCCTGGTACTTCGGGATGTCGACCATGCTGGTCGCATACTCGAATTCGCCGACGACTACTCCGTTGTTCTGTTTCGTCGGAACGTTCTTGAAACGAGGCTCCGCGTTCTCGGAATCTTCGAGTTTCCTTCCGCGGGTCTCCTGGAACTCCACATAGATGTCGTCCCCGAGCTTCTGCTCGAGGTCGGCCTTGATGGCGTCCACTTTCTTTGTAGGTACCCATGCGTCCATGACGTATGCGTACTTGCTCACCGCGATCCTGAGGGGAACGGATCCCTTCTCGACCTCGATGGACAGCTCTTCGTCGCTTCCTTTCAGGAAGGACATGTATTTCGTTTTGAGAGCTTCAAGCGTCTTGTTCTCCGCCTCGAGGGCCTCGGTCGCCTCGGAGATCTCCGAGTCTACCTTCTGGCACGCCTGCTCCGCGGACACCTTGTCGGTGTACTCGGGAACGGACAGCTCGACGAAGCCGCACTCGTTAAGGGCGTCGACGGCCTTGCTCTTCCCGGCAGCCTTGACGAAGACGGCCACGACACCGCCCTCTTTCTTGTCGAAGCTGGAGAAGACCTCGGCGTCGTCGATCTTGACGGCCGCGGCATCGGTTACGG
>OGRD01000594.1_pt1 | contig 18069 bp, 13 predicted proteins | sample 1553441 | NCBI WGS metagenome assembly OGRD01 (sample SAMEA2580106, study PRJEB22360) | human gut metagenome | biome: human gut; feature: human-associated habitat; material: faeces | place: Denmark | collected 2008/2010
TGGCACTTTGTTTGTTTGCATTGGAAGCAATAAAAAAAGAAAATTCATTGATTGTTTTGGATGATCCAATTTCTTCCTACGATAGCGAAAAAAGAGCCGCTATCTTAATTTCATTGTTTTGTGAAAAGAAAACGGGTTTATGCTTAAGAGGAAGGACGATTGCTATTCTAACTCATGATTTTGAAACCCTTGTACCATTTTTTAAATGGCCAAGACTAAAAGCCAATCAATTTGTATCTGGTTGGCATTTGTCTGCTAAAAGCAGAGAATTGATTGAAGAGCCTGTTAATGCAGCTTCAATAAGAAATACGGCAGTACTTGAAAAAGAGTATTCGATGGATGCTAATTTGCCACTTATTATTAGAATCGTGCATTTACGAAGATACTATCAATTAATCGATTTAGATGGCGATGAGTATCAATATTTGTCTTGCTTGACGCACGATGATTGCAATCATGATTGTCCAAGCTACAAAAAAGACGACAAATATATCCCGATGGATGAAAATAAAGTTCATGAAATCGAAAGCAAATTACAAACCATTTTAGGAAAAGGCAATTTCAGTTCTTGGAAAGAACAACTTGGTGATACCAAAACTATGATTAGAATGTATAGAAATGAAAATAATGATTACAACAAATTGATAATTGCACGTCAACTAATTCAAAACCAGTCAAAGAGCGAAGCATCGTGGACACTCGTTAAAATTTATATTACAGAAACTTATCATGTAGATACCGAACATATATTTGGATTTAAGAACCAATTTGATAATGTACCCCATTATATTTTAGGCATTTGCGATGATATTGTTGACGATATCGAATCTAGTCAATTATCCAACTAATTCTCGATAGTTTTAGTTCCGAAGAAATGATGAAAGAAAGGATTGCCCATGATACAAAAACAATTGAATCCGCATGACATAGCAAGGCTTTTTGCTGAGGACGTGAAGCGGTATTCCGATATCGTAGGATCCTTGGATGACCTCTCCGCCACGAATGTTTATGATGCAATAAACGGATATGAGAAGACCGACTCCTTCAAGGAATCTATAAAAATTATCGAGAAGGTCAATGAGTTCGGGACGGAATACGCTCGTGATAGATATTTGCTTAGGGCGATTGATATCCATGAGAAACTACTTGAACTTGGCGAAGAATACGCTTTTAAACATATCAAGGAAATTATCAACGAATACATAACTGACGTTTTGCACGTAAGCAAAGCTTATCCAACTTCGCCTTATGATATTGAATACATTGAAAATGGAGTCAAAAAGTATCTTGAGGTAAAAGCAACTTCAGGAACAAAAGAGATTTTCAATATGTCTAGTGGTGAAATCAAATTTATGACCCAATATAAAGAAAATTACACTTTGGTTTTGATAACTGATATCAAATTTCATTTTCCTAAAACAAAGAAATACACGTATTCTCAAATTATGAAAATGAGAAAAGAATATCCATCAACAAGGTTTTATGCATAAGGAGGTTTTAATTGTATGGCCGATTGGATAGTTAATTTAATAGTTGGTTTGGTTAGTGCTGTTCTTGGTTTTATTGGTGGCTTTTATTTAAAGGCTCATCTAGTGAAAATAAAGCAAAAAGTAAAAGGCGATAACAACGTTCAAATAGTGGGAGGCATTGATAATGGAGAACAAAACCAATCAAGCGATAAAAGGAAATAACAACGTGCAGCAACACGTTAATAACCAAGTTATTAATCAATATAATATTTCTGGTGTTACCGAACAACAAGTGCATGCAATTTCGACTCAAACGGCATTAGAGATTTGTCGTGAATATTGTACTTTATCAAGCAATCAAATAAGCCAAAGACTTGCTGACTTCGAAGAGAAAACTATAAATAGGATTGCAAATGTAGAACATTCCCTTAATGAATTTTCAAATCCATCATTTGTATGGCAATACAAACAAGCTCAAATTCAAGCCGCAATCACTGGCGATGATAATCATTACACTCTTCTTTGTGAATTGCTAGTACATCGGATCAATAGGAAAGATAACACGTATAGCCAAACAGGCGTTGATGGTGCCATTAAAATTTTAAGCGAGTTGTCAGATTCGACGTTAAGTGCTCTCACTATCTTATGCTGTATTTTAAGATCGATTCATCCGTGTTCGCCATTTATTGAAGAAGGTCTAAAAACCATGGATGATTTGTATGGTTCCATAATCAAGGAATCTATCCTCCCCACTGGTTATGAGTGGCTTGATCAATTGGATATTTTACAAGCCATTAGGATTGATAACATTTCGTCCTTCTCTAAATTTCCTCAAATCGCAGCGCAAATTTTTGATTGTTACGTTTCATTGGGAATAAAAAAGGAATCGGAAAATTATAAAAAGGCCTTAGAATTGCAAGAAAAAATAGGTGAAACAATGTTGACAATCAATCCTCTCTCCCCAGATTATGTAAAATTCCCTTTTTCTAAAAACGAGATTAGCAAGCGCATTATAACTTTGAACGATAAAGAAATTCCTTTAAGTTCTATTCCAGAAATAGAACAAATCTTTAATCTATACGATACTGAAAATTCCGCGCTTCAAAACGATGTACTAGCAAAATTCATGACAATGTTTGATTCATATCATTATCTCAAAATGGTTCATGAATGGTGGGACAAAATCAATAAAGCTTGTTCGTTAACGTCAATAGGAAGGGTATTAGGACAGGCGAATGCTCAGAAATGTTACCCAGGCTTTCCTAGTGATATTGACTAATTTTTGTAAACAAGATAAGGACCGGCCACAATCTAACACACTCAGCATTTTGCCTTATCGCCCGTCATGGCCTTGAAACCGGGATACCCCGGCTTCCGCTTCGACGAAAGGGAGAAGAAACGACATGGAAAAGAGACTGACCGAATGCATCGTTCATGACTTTGTGGGGATATTCGCCCAGGACATAAAGGACTACCTGGACATGAGCGGATCCTTTGGCAACTTTTCCGTCACAAACGTCTACAGCGTCCTTGACGGTGGAAAAGAGGAAGATGCTTTTTTCTTCGAGAGGAACATCATCGAGATGGCCATGCGCTTCAGGATCGAGGCAACGACTGAGTTCTTCATCAAGAGGCACATAAAGCTCCAGGAGGACGATTCGCCTTCGGGAAGGACTCTCTCCCTGAGATAAGGAAGCAAATTGCCGGGGACAAGGAATACGACAAATGGAAGACGATGGAACACATCCGCTATTTCGCCCTTCTCTCTGACATCAACACGATGAGCTACCGCAACGTCTTCGCGATGGTGGGTGGCGTGTCGAAGTTCACGAAGGAGAAGTACAATGATGATTGATCTTTATAAAAATGGCGTTGGTTTGAGAAACGGAGGAAGTATCAATGAACATAAAAATGAAAATTAGGCCTCAATTCCTAGACCTCATCCGCAGTGGAATCAAAACCCATGAATATCGTCTCGCTGATATTGAAAGAAGAAAAATCAATGTTGGTGATACGCTGATTCTGGTTTCTAATGTTGACCCTTCTAATTATGTGAAGGTACGTGTGGATAAGATAGAGTTTAAAAGTGATTGGGATGGCGCCTTATCAAATTATTGGCAGGAAGATTTCAAAGGATTGTTCAACACCAAAGAAGATGTTTTGAAGGAGTGTTATAGATTCTATTCAAAACAGCTTGTCGATGAAAACGGCATAGAGGTTTTGCAAATACGAGTTGATAAGCCTTCATATAAAAATGCAAACTACTTATTTGACACTAACACAATCATTGAAAGGGAAAGCAATAACAACGTCTTAAAGGATGTGGCGCTTGTATATAAAACAATCAATGAACTTCATGGAAAAAAGTACTATCACCCAAAAACTAAGGAAGAGATAGGTGAATATAAGGGCGAAGAAACAAAGAGCGCAATAATACAAAAACTGAATGAATATATAGAACTTATTCCTTCGTGTGTATCCAATAAAGAATTCGAAGAAATATGTCGCAAATTTCCAAACGATAAAAATAGTATCGTCGATAATTCAATTCTTTTGCAAGTCTATAACGGCAATTGTGATTTTTTGATAACGTCTGACAAGGCTATTATTCAAAAGGCACAATTATTGTATATAAGTGATCGCGTCTTTACGCCTAACGCTTTTCTTGCGACCGTAGGAAAAGAGTATCCAAAATTAATCAATTACGACGTCCTGTCAATTTCTTTGAGAAGGATTGGTGACCTCAATATAAACGATAACTTTTTTGATTCGTTGAGAGAAGATTACGGTGGCATTAAATTCAACGACTGGCTGAAAAAGAAGCAAGAAGAAAAAGCTTATGTATTTGAAGACCAAGAAGGATTAAAAGGGTTCCTTTATCTAAAGACTGAAGATGAAAACGAACCTTATGATCACTTCGAGCCTCCTTTTAAACCCGCAAAGAGGTTGAAAGTCGGCACATTCAAGATCGCTAAATCGGGATTAAGAATAGGCGAAAGATTTTTGAAAATCATTTTTGATAATGCAAAAATGCGCAATGTTGACGAGATATACGTCACCATGTTCGATGGCAAGAGGGACGAAGTTGCAGCATTAAAAAGGCTGATGGAAGAATGGGGTTTCACAAAAGTTGCCACAAATAGATTGAACGGAGAAATAGTGCTTTCCAAAAACATGAGAATCTATGATGATGCAAAAACGCCGAAAGAGAACTTTCCGTTAATTAAGAAAGGTGCCAAAATTTCTATACTTCCAATCATGTCACAGTATCATACAAAGCTCTTTCCAGATTTGCATTTAAGCAACGAAAACATGAAAATCTTCGACGAAGCTGCGTGCAGATACGCCATAGAAAAAATATATGTTTGCAATTACAAGCCAAGTAACGTGAAACCAGGAGACATTCTTTGCATATACCGAATGGGCGATTATTATAAACGGTATTCTTCTGTGATCACCGGAATATCGATATTAAGCGAAGTAGTATATCCTAGAAGCAAAGACGAGTTCCTTAATGAATGCAAAAACAAGACTGTCTTCACGAAAGAGGAACTTGATTCGCTTTTCGCTCAAAAGCAATATACAACGATCATCAAACTTTTATTTTTGTCTTCATTCGAAAAAAAGATTAATCTCGACAATCTTTATGCGGAAGGCATTCTCGATGAGAACGGGCGAGGTCCTAGATTAGATACGATATTAAGTGAAGATTCATTTGAAAAGTTGAAAAAAATAGGAGAAATAAAATGAAAAGGAAGATAGTGATTTCCATAAATCCGCAATATGTCGAAAAAATAATAAGCGGAGAGAAAAGGTTTGAATATCGAACCAAGGCGGCAAAAAATGACATTAATAAAATCATAATATACGAAACAAAACCTATAAAAAAGATAGTCGCAGAAGTTGAGATTCTTGACGTTGTTGTCGCCTCACCTGATGAATTGTGGAATGAGACGAAAGAATATTCAGGAATTTCCAGGCTTTTTTTCGATGACTATTTCAAAGGAAGGAAAGTTGCATATGCTTATAAATTAGGCCACGTCAAGGTTTATGAACAACCTAAATCCTTGCTTGATTTCGGATTGAAAACAGCACCTCAATCTTTTGCCTACGTTGAATAGTTCGGCATCAAGGCACTTTTTATCACGATAGGAGAAACGCTCATGGACAAGCAAAATCAAACACAAGAACTGCCTCAATGCAGTGACGGAAGGCGTGACGAATAAATCCGTCACCGAAATGATCACGGGCTTTGAGGAAGACAAGGAGAGAATCGGGATAGAGCTCCTGAAGCTGAAGAGCAGGAGCAGAAACAAACTCACTTATGAGAATTGCTATCAGTTCCTGCTGTCCTTGGCTTTTCTTGACACGAAGAAGGAATCAAACAGGGTGCGCCTAATCAACGCTCTCGTGAAGAAGGCCTATATCGTCAAGGGCAAAAATCAAGATCATCTTCTATCCGACCGCCGACATAGGGAACCGCAACTACAGCGACGGGACGGGCGGAGCCTCAGGACTGGGAAGCTTTGATGGCGAAAGCAACGGCAATTCCGCAGTCGTAAGCGTGGATATGAAGAGTTCGCTTGGAAGTGCATCTCGTGCACCAAATTGCAATATTGTAACTACTAAATTTATCCGTTTAGATGCGTATCAAATCAACCGTCTATTCTGAATTGCTGCTACTTACATATTTAGGAAGATGATCTGAAGAACCGTCAGATCTTTTTTATTTCGATTATTGCCGTTTTTAATAGGCGGTTTCTTTCAGGAACATAAAAAAGAGACGCTAATAAAACGCCTCTTTTAAGACAATTAATACGAATATATTAAAGTGGAGTGGCAACGCCAATTAGAGATGTTTTCATGAAAAAACGTGACGAAAACTAACTTTTTAGAAAATAATAATTGACATATTATGCAGTGTTGATAGTTTCATTTGCGTACTTAAAAGGAGATATTATTCATATGAAAATACAAAAATTTGTTCCGATTCTTTTAGCAAGTGCATTACTTGCTTCTTGCAAAACTCCTACTCCAGCTGTCTCAAGTTCCGTTCCTAGTAACGAACAACCTGCATCATCTATTTTGCCAAGCGAAGAAAACACAACTCCAGCTTCCTCTGAAACTTCCTCTTCTGAAGTAACTACCCCATCCTCTTCCTCTGAAGAGCCAGTTACTCCACCAGCACCTTCTTCCTCTGAAGAACCAGCACCAGCTGTTATCTCATCATGGGAGCAAATCACTGCGGGTGCAAAAGGTCAAATTAACGATTTTTTCAAATATTTCGATCCAGAAAGTGAAGCGCACAAACCGGACGATTATTTACCTGTCTTGCCTGTCGCTGCAAGCGTGGAATGGACTTATGACCCGTCTTATAATCCAGGAAGAGGCGTTTCCGCTGGTCTTATCGCTCTTACCGGATCTGATGCAAATGAAAATAAGGCTTTAATTGCACAATATAATCAAAGTATCCTAGCAAGAGGCTGGAAAAAAGCCACTGAAGACGATTTGACTAATTATATCGATGCCTATTGCCCTATCTACGGAAAGAACGTTTATAATTTTGATGATCCAGCCTCCGGCGCCTTATTGCTTGCGGAAATTATTCCTTGCGCTGATGCAAAGGGCGATGGCATGAACTCATTTGACCCAATAGATCCCAACAGAAATGACGTGACTACTGGTATTCTCTTTGTTGTCCAAGTTTACGAAACATTTTAAGAAAGTGGGTGGAATGCATATGAAGAAATACTTTCTACCTTTTCTCTCTTTGCTTTTAATTCTACCTTCTTGCAATAATTCAGACGTTACTTCATCCCTTCTTTCCTCGGAAAAGCCTTCTTCTTCCGAGGTGGGAGGGGATTCTTCGTCTTTACCCTCTTCTAGCAAAGAAGAATTTGTTCCATTGGAATTAAATGCCAAGAACATGATCTCCTCTTTAAAAGAGATTGTTTCCAGCAATAATTTTACTTTTGCGAATAACTATATTTTGAATTACCCTTCAAGTAGGGTCTTTTTCACAGAGAAATATCTTTTCTACTCGGATTATAAAGCTGGATATTTAACCCTTAAGAGCTTTGATACGGAATTCACTAATTCGGAAGAGTTGGTTTATCTCTATCAGATGAAAGCCGGAACGGTAAACCTTATGTATCCTGTAACCGACGGAAACATTTTTAGCACGCCAAAACCATACACGTCCCTCGTATCTTTTAACTATATGCTCGATTTAGACCTTTCTTCGCTTCAAGAAAATGAGTTCGAATTGAAGGATGGTTACCTCTATACCAAGAATAAGGCTTTAGTTAGAGCACTTGCTTCTATGGCAGGGTATTCGGCAGATACTTATAAGGATGTTTTCTATAAAGCAAAGCTAAAATTTGATAAGAATAACAATGTAGAATTCATTCTTCAAATGTTTAACGACGCTTACGAAATCGTTGATGTTAAAAGCACGCATGCTTGTTTCCTCAACGTCAACAAGACCCGTTATGCGCCAGTAGAAACATATTTAGCTGAGAATTATGAAATGAATATGCCTTCTTTGAGCCTAGAAGAAGCAGCCCCTTTGCTTTTCCTAGATGAGAAAGATGTCATTTCCTTAAATAACGAATCCTATGTCAAAATCACAGGAGGAGAAGAAGGAATTGTCGCCAAAGAAGAAATCAATCGTTCTCAAAACGAATATGAACACACGTCAATTGATGTTTTAACTTCCAGAAGGCTAACGAATCTTGTTCGTAATAACGAGGATGGAATTCCTTCATATATTGGTTTAGATGGCGAAAACAAACTTTCAGAAGAACGTTTTTCGAAATACTACACCTGGGATTATTCCTATCCTTCTCCAATGGAATTCCTCACAAAACAATTAAAGGCCTTCCGTAAGATTGGAGAGAATCAGTACCGTTATTATGGCTATAACCAGTCTTCTTTCTTCCGTAGTTTATGTAATTTTAATGGGCAAAACGGAATTCAATGGATTGACCTTTTCCTTGTTAACAAACAAATCGACCATGTAGTTTTTACTTATAGACTCGGCCAAGATGAATACGAAAACGGTGATACTTTCACTTATCAAACGACAATTACTTGCCAATTGGTCAAAGATCGTAGCATCACAAATCCAACCCCTTATGAAGCAAAGACGGAAAACGCTATTTTAGCTAAGGCTTTTGAGAAATTTAACGGAACAGAGAAATTTCAAGTCACTGCCGTTAATGATAAGAGCAGCTATTCTAGATTTATAACCACTTACGATTTAAAGAGCTTTGTGAAAGAAAGAGATTACTACACAGGCGGAGGAGCAAAAACCTTCATCGATGGTTATAAAAAGCTTGATGATTCTTCTTATCAACGTTTCCTTGTGGGAACGGATGGTGTGATCAAAACCAATGGCTCTGTTACTCAAGGAGAACTTTCCTCTTTAATTTCCTTTGGGTTATCGCCAAACATCTTTGCTAAAACAGGCGAAAATGAATATATGTTTGACTCCTATATCTTAAAAGGAGCAAAAGATAAGATGATCCTCGGAAGTGATGAGAGATACTTCCTGCCTTCTACTTTCAAATTAACCGTCGACCCAGCAAAAGAAGAAGTGGTTTCCGCCTATTATGAATATAGCGATGGCATTAGTCAATCTGGCTCAGAAACTCTTTCATTCTTATATGGTGAAGATGTTAAACTGGGATCTTCTTTAGAAGAAAAAATGAGTAATTTACCTACATGGGTCGAGCCAAAAACATGGAAAGACGAAGATTCAAAGATTTACTCCTACCTTCAAAAATATTTTGGCGATGAAGCAGATAATGTCCCCTATGTCTACGATGGAGATGTCTATAGCCAATGGTTTGCCTCTGATTCTACTTTGGAGTTAGAGATTTATTCCAATACCCAAACGGCGGATGCTGCATCTTTCTTCCAAAAATACAGAGAGAAATTGCTTGCTAGTGGTTTTGAAACAACGACATTAACCAGCATGCCTGGGGCGACAATCTACGTAAAAGGGAATGTTTCCATTCGTCTTGCTAGCGTCTTGGTTGGTGGCATCTATCTTTGGAAAACAGGAGAGGCGAAATAACGCTTCTCCTTTTCCTTAATTTAAATTAAACGTGCAATCTTTAGAAAAGTTGCTAATATCCTTTACGTATAGGAGTTATTTATGTCTAACGTAATTCGAATTCAAGATGATTTATATCATGCTGTAAACGGCGAATGGTTAAAAAACGCCGTAATTCCTGATGATAGACCTACCACAGGAGGTTTTGCGAAGCTTGATGAAGAGGTGGAAAAACTTCTTCGTGATGATTTTGCTTCCTTCGCAAAAGGAGAGAAGGAGATCCCTCTTCCAGAACTAAAAGAAGCGGTCAAACTTTATAACAAAGTCCTTGATGTGAAACGCAGAGATGAAGAAGGAGTGAAGCCTATTCTTCCTTATTTAGAGGAAATTGAAGACATAAAAGATGTTGCGGATTTAAACAAAAAGGCTAAATCCCTTATTCTTGATGGCGTTGATCTTCCTTTTTCTTTTGGTGTTGATCCAAATATGAAAAACACAGAAAAGAACGCTTTCATTTTAACTGGCCCAAGTATCATTCTTCCTGACACCACTTACTATGCAGAAGATAATGCGGCAGGCAAACAATTGTTAGAAGTCTTTAAGAAGATGGCAAAGGCGATTCTTGCGAAAACTTCTTTAAGCGGAGAAGAACAAGAAAAATACATCGAAGATGCGCTTGCTTTTGATGCGCTTATTGCCAAACAAGTAAAAAGCCAACTTGAATGGGCGGATTATGTTGCAAACTACAATCCAATGAGCACAAAAGAAGTGGCGTCTCTTCTTGAACCGTTCGATTTCCTTCATCTTTTAAAGAACTTCTATGGTGAAGATATCCCTCAGGAAGTGATTGTCTATGATCCTAAAGCCATTCGTAATTTCCGTGAATACTTTAATGAAGAGACTTTCCCTCTCTATAAACACTGGGCTTATGTGAATTATCTTATTGCAGGGGCAAAGAATCTTTCCATTGAGCTTCATAGTTTAAGCACCACATACCGTAGGAGCCTATATGGTATTGCTAAAGATCCAATTCTCGAGAAACAAGCTTATCAATTGGTCGGCAGGGTTTTCTCGGAGCCAATTGGCGTTTACTATGGCAGAACCTATTTTGGTGAAGAAGCTAAGAAAGATGTTGTCTCATTGGTGAAACGTATCATTGAAGCCTATAAAGGCCGCATGAAAAAGAACACCTTCCTTCAAGAAGAAACCAAAGAGAAAGCTATCTTAAAATTGGATACCATTGCCATTAAAATGGGCTATCCAGATAAGATTGACGAATTCTATTCTTCCTTAAAAGTTGAAGATGGGGATCCTCTCTTTGTTACTCTTTTGAAACTTTCTTCCAAGAGCATCCTTCATTCCTTAGAGAAACTCAATAAACCAGTCGATCGTTCCGAGTGGGGTATGCCAGGACACATGGTTAACGCTTGCTATAACCCATTCTCTAACGACATTACCTTCCCAGCCGCCATCCTTCAAAAACCATTCTATAGTTTAAAACAATCCGAATCTGAAAATCTTGGTGGCATTGGAGCGGTTATCGGACATGAAATTTCTCACGCTTTCGATAACAATGGTGCTTCCTTTGATGAAAAAGGAAATCTAGCTAACTGGTGGAAAGAAGAAGACTATAGAGCCTTCAAAGAACTTACCAAAAAGATGATCGAAGAATTCGACGGCATCGATTTCTATGGTGGCAAAGTAAATGGTGAACTTATCGTTTCTGAAAATATTGCGGATAACGGTGGGATGGGTGTCACCATTAGCATCATGCATGAACTTAAAGACGCTTCTTTCCAAGACTATTTCCGTAATTGGGCAAAGGTGTGGTGCATGAAAGCCAAGCCTCAATACATCCAGCTTTTACTCACAAATGATGTACATGCTCCAGCAGAACTTCGTGCCAATATGCAACCTCGTAACTTTGAAGAGTGGTATGAAGCCTTCCATGTCACAGAAAAAGATGGCATGTATATTGCTCCAGAGAAACGTGTTCGTATTTGGTAACTATTCCAAGATAAACGAATAGAAATCTAGCCTTCCCTTTCCTTCAAAATGGAAATAGAGGGCTTTTTTCTTTTCTTGGGAACTGAAAGATATACAGATTCTTTCCTTTCCTTTTGTGTTCACATCCACACTATATAAATCCTTCCCTTTTTCTTCAAAACGAATAGAGATTTTTCCTTTAAATTTTCCTTTCAAATTCAAAAAGACGCGAGACGTGTGTGATAAATCAAAATATTTATAGCCAATTAACGCACCATCTCTTATGTTTTGAACATATTGAGGATTCCTATCTTCATCTTTTCCGTCTTGATGAATACGGAGTCTCCTCTTTTGAAAAGGAAGAGCAAAGAAAGGATAGAAAACATTCTTTCTTTTTCCTTTGTAGTAACAGCAAATCGATGCGGGATAGGATCCTTTTCCTATTAGAGGCCCTCCGTTTAATCCACAAGAAGTAATTTCAACTTGAGCGATGTTACCTTCTTTATCTATGTGAATTTCTTCTGCACAATCTTGACGGTCAGTATTCGTATAATTCGTATGACGGTGATAAAAAATATAAAACTTATCTTTAATGGAAACGATGCTTCCATGATTGTTGCCGATTGGGGTGGCAGCTTCGTCTCTTTTTCTACCATTTAACCCCACATCACCATTAGAAATAATCACCCCTCTATATTGAAATGGGCCCATAGGAGAAGAAGAGGTCATATAGCAAAGTTCATCTCCATTCAAAGAAGAATAAATGAAATAATACGTCCCATTAATCTTTCTTAGGGAACTTGCTTCAAAGAAAGAATGCTCCTTACTGGCTCCATTCAAATTGATTTTGTCATTTGCTTTGGAAAATAGCTTAATGGGCCCCTTCTTTATGGTGAGCATGTCATCTTCTAGTTCCATAACAAAGCCACCCATCGGTTTTAATCCGTGTTGAATTTGAGGGAAAAAAGAAATAGCACCGAATCCAGAATAAAGATAAATTCTCCCATCATCGTTTATAAATATGGCTGGATCGAATTGGAAAGCGTCCCCCTTTTTCCTTCCTAATGTTTCCCCGTTTGAATATTTCACATCCCCTAAATAATGGAATGGTCCAGTTGGCCTACTCGATATGGCCACACCAATCGTCCCCTCCCACGCTAAAGAATAATAAAGATAAAACTTGCCATCTTTACCTTGCGTTACGTCTGGTGCATATAGGTCTTTTTTCCCATTTCGATTATGGGGGTCCTCTTTTTTGTCAAAGATTTCCCCCTCAAAACGCCAATCGCTTAGGTCATCGATCGGAGCGGAATAGGTAACGTAATTGTTATGGCAAAAAGGAAACGCCCCATAACGGTCATGCGAACCATATACATAAAGACGATCGCCAAAAACATGAGGCTCACAATCTGGAGTATATTCATATAAAGGAAGATAGGGGTTAAAGACTTGTTTTTTCATGCTCTTATATTTTAGGTCAAAAGGTTGTCTCTTCCCAAGGGTCTGCTTTTCAGGAAGTTTAAAAAATTCGAGATTATAATGCTTGATTTTTCTGGACAAAAATGCTTCCTAAAAATGCTTTGTCAGTTTCTCGTTTTATCGAAATCGCGAAAGGCTACAAGGGGTCAAATGAAATTGATACCTAAAACGTTTTTTAAAACACTAAAATATTAAAAAACAAAGATTTTATCGATGTTTTTTAAGCTTCTTTATACACTGTATAGCATGAAGGTGCATTCTTCTTGAATTCCCTCTAGGACAAACTAAAATAATCACGCTCGAAGGAAACAAAAGCCTATAGTTTCTTTTTTGTCACACGAGGTATTTTATGAAAACATTTTATGATGAATCCCTAGACGGGAATATGGAAACAGAAGAAACAAAAATCTGCGTTATGAAACGTTCTGGAGAACGTGTTCCTTTCGATCGCCAAAAAATCGTTAATGCCATCAATGGCGCTAATGATGAAGAAGGTATTCCTTCCGAACGTCTCTCCCCTGAAGAGATTGCCAATATTGCCCTCGGTATTCAAAAAGATGCTATCAATGCAGGCCGTGATCTTTCCGTTGAAGAAATTCAAGATAAGGTAGAAGACGCTTTGATGGGCTCTGGCAAGTTCAAGGTTGCTAGACTTTATATCACATATCGCTATAAACACGCGGAAAATCGCAAAATGAGCAATATCGATCAAAAAATCGCTGGCGTTGTCGAAAGAGATAATGAAGAAGTAAAACAAGAAAACTCCAATAAGAATCCAACCATTCTTTCTGTTCAAAGAGACTATATGGCTGGCGAGTGGAGCCGTTTCTTAAACCATAAAAAACATTTTGTCCGCCGTTACTATACCAATAAATACATTCTTCCAGACGATATTGTGGAAGCCCATAAAGAAGGCATCATTCATTTCCATGACTCTGATTATTTTGCTCAGCACATGCACAATTGCTGCTTGGTTGATTTAAAAGACATGCTTGAGAATGGAACATGTATCTCTGGCACTCGTATTGATAAACCACATTCTTTTGCTACCGCTTGTACGGTTGCTTCTCAGATTGTTGCTCAAGTCGCGAGCAGCCAATATGGCGGACAAACCATCTCCATGTCACATCTTGCTCCGTTTGTCGATCTCTCTCGTAAGAGAATTGCGAAACGTTTAAGAAGCGAATTCGAATCTACCGGCATTGAAACAACGGAAGATAAATTCAAAGACTTAGTTGAACAAGAAGTTCGTAAAGAAGTGGAAGGTGGTTGTCAAACCATTCAGTATCAGCTTATCACCCTTCAATCCACCAATGGACAAGCTCCATTCGTTACCGTTTTCTTATATTTACATGAGCTTCCAGAAGGACAAACTAGAGACGACTTAGCTTTAATTACGGAAGTAATGCTTAAACAACGTATCCTTGGCGTTAAAGATCGTACAGGCGCTTATATTACTCCAGCCTTCCCTAAACTCATCTACGTTTTGCAAGATGACAATATTGAAGAAGGTAGCAAGTATTATTACCTAACCAAATTAGCCGCAGAATGTACGGCAAAACGTATGGTTCCTGACTATATCTCCGAAAAGATCATGAAAGAACTTAAAGGAGACGTCTATCCTTGCATGGGTTGCCGCTCTTTCTTAACTCCTGATCGTTTCACTCCAGCTGGGTTAGGAAATTTAAGTAATGCTCTTGACTATGTTCCTGGCCAACATCGTTATTACGGCCGTTTTAACCAAGGGGTTGTCACAATCAATCTTGTGGATGCCGCTTGTTCTTCTGGCAAAGATGAAGCGCGTTTCTGGCAAATCATGAACCAACGCTTGGAACTTTGTCACCGCGCTCTTCAAATTCGTCATAATAGGCTCCTTGGAACTCCTAGTGATGTCGCGCCAATTCTTTGGCAAGATGGTGCCCTTGCTCGTTTAAAACCAGGAGAAACCATTGATAAACTCCTTTATGATGGATATTCCACCATTTCCCTTGGATATGCTGGCTTAGCCGAAGCGGTTTATTACATGAAGGGCGTATCGCATACTTCCCCTGATGGAGAACAATTTGGCTTACGCATCATGCAACTTCTTAACGATAAATGTAATGAATGGAAGAAAATTGAAAATATCGACTATTCTGTTTATGGTACTCCGCTTGAAAGCACGACCTATAAATTCTCAAAATGCTTACAAAAACGTTTTGGCATCATTCCAGGCGTTACTGACCATAACTACATCACCAATAGTTATCACGTTAATGTTCGTGAAAGCATTAACGCTTTCGATAAGCTCACAAAAGAAGCGAAATTCCAACGTCTATCTCCAGGCGGAGCTGTTTCCTATGTTGAAGTTCCTAACATGCAAGATAACATTCCTGCCGTTCTTGCGATTATGAAACATATGTATAACACCATTTTGTACGCAGAATTGAACACGAAGAGTGATTATTGCGATGTCTGTGGATATGATGGTGAAATCAAAATCGTTCGTGATGAAACAGGCAAACTCGTATGGGAATGCCCTAAATGCGGGAATCGCGATCAAAACAAGATGCACGTTGCAAGAAGAACCTGTGGTTACATTGGCACCCAATATTGGAACCAAGGCAGAACCCAAGAGATTCAGGACCGTGTCCTTCACCTTTCTTGCCCGACATGCGATGAAGAAAAAGAAAAACACGAACATCAATAATTCAAATCCCTCATAACGAGGGATTTTCTTACTAGAGGTTTACTTATGCATTATGGCCAAATCATGTTAGCGGATTCCGCTAATGGCGAAGGAATTCGCGTCTCTTTATTTGTTTCTGGCTGCACGAATTGCTGCAAAGGCTGTTTTCAACCTGAGACATGGGATTTTCTTTTTGGCCAGGAATATAACGAAAAAGTAGAAGAAAAAATCCTTCAAGAATGTTCCAAGGATTACTATGCTGGTTTAACTCTTCTTGGTGGGGAGCCTTTTGAAATTGAAAATCAAAGAGGAATTATCTCTTTGATTCGTAAATTCAAAGAACGATTCCCTCATAAGAATATTTGGGTATATACAGGTTTTACCTATGATAAAGACCTTATACCTGGTGGAAAACGTTATTGTGAAGTTACTGATGAGATATTGGATTCTATTGATATTCTTGTAGATGGCAAATTCATACTTGAGCAAAAAAACATTTCCTTAAAGTTTAGAGGCTCGGAAAATCAAAGAATTGTTGATATGAAACAGACCCGTAAAGAAGGGCATGTTGTTCTTTCTCCTTTAAACAACTGATTCTTAAGCGTTTTTCGTTACTTTTCCTTTCTTTTCTCTTAAGATATGTTTATGGAAAAGAAACTAGAATTATATGAACTACGTCGTCATGGCGAAGACGAGGTAGAATACTTCGACATCGAAGATCTTTTGTTCGCCTTAGTGGATGCGGGATACCACGTTGAAAGACATTTCTATGAAGATGGTGAATTCTCTAACAAGGAAGTTCAGGAAGTCATCGAAAAGAAGGGACTTTGCATCTTACCTATTGTTTATATGGATGAAAAACTCACTCTTGCAGGACGTTATCCATCTCTTGATGAAATTGCCCATTATTTTGATGTAGAGATTTCTTATCAACAAGAAGAAGGCGAGTGTTGCTGTGGGGATGATGATGGATGCTGTTGTGGAAAACATGCTCAAGAAGATCCTGAATATGAACATGGCTGTTGTCATCACCACGAGCATGAAGAGCATGAATGTTGCCATCACCACGAACATCAAGAAAACGAAGAGCACGAATGTTGTTGCCATCACCACGAGGGAAAATAAAGATGGAACAAACGATTATTCAAAAATACGCCGAACTTATTGTTCGTAGCGGAATTGCTTTAAAAGCAGGCGAGAAAGTAATCATTTCCGCAAACGTTGACCAAGAAGATTTTGTTACCCTTCTTGTGGAAGAAGCCTATCGCTTAGGCGCCAAGCGCGTCATTGTTCAATGGACCTCTCAAAAAGTTTCAAAAGCAAACTTGCTTTATGGAGATGAAGAAGAGTTATCCCAACTTACTCCAATGGATCTTGCTTATTGGAAATTTCGCGGAGAAGAGCTTCCTTCTTTTATTTGGGTTGATTCGGATGATCCGGATGGTTCAAAAGGAACGGACTCTTCTAAGGCTGCCCGTATTCGTCAAGCTCAATATAAGATATATGGCAAATATAAAGAGATGACCGAAAACAAAATTGCCTGGTGTATTGCTGGAGCGCCAGCAAAAGAATGGGCAATGAAGGTTTTCCCAAAAGAAAATGAAAAAGAAGCAATGGAGAAATTATGGGAAGCGATCCTTCTTACTTCTCGTGCTTTGGATGGAAATGGAATCGTCAATTGGGAGAAACACGACATCAATCTTAAAAAACGTTGTGATTATCTTAATTCCTTACGTCTTAAAGAACTTCATTACACGTCTAAAAACGGTACGGATCTTCGTGTTGGCTTGATTCCTGGGGTCATCTTCCTTGGGGGTGGGGAACTTACGATGGATGGAAGATTCTTCCAACCAAATATCCCTTCAGAAGAAGTCTTCACCTCACCAAAAAGAGGAGAAGCTGAGGGAATTGTCTATTCTGCTAAACCCCTTGTTTATAATGGCGTCTTGATTACAAACTTCTGGGTGAAATTCCACGAAGGGAAAGCAGTGGATGTTCATGCGGAAACAGGAGAAGAAGCTCTTCGCTCTATCCTTTCTTTGGATGAAGGAAGTGCTTATCTAGGAGAATGCGCTCTTGTTCCATTTGACTCTCCAATCAATAATACCGGTCTTCTTTTCTATAACACTCTCTATGATGAGAATGCGGCTTGCCACCTTGCCTTGGGAAGAGGATTCACTGAACTCTACCCGGATTATCATAAATATAGCGATGAAGAACTTTACCAATTTGGCATTAACCGTTCCCTTAGTCATGTCGATTTCATGATTGGATCTAAAGATCTTAATATTGTTGGCATTAAAGAAAACGGCGAAGAAGTCCAACTCTTTAAGAATGGAAACTGGGCCTTCGATATTGACTAAAAAACAAACCATTATTGGCTCCTTCGGGAGCCTTTTCATTTCAAA
>OGRD01000595.1_pt1 | contig 18044 bp, 10 predicted proteins | sample 1553441 | NCBI WGS metagenome assembly OGRD01 (sample SAMEA2580106, study PRJEB22360) | human gut metagenome | biome: human gut; feature: human-associated habitat; material: faeces | place: Denmark | collected 2008/2010
TGCCGTTAGCAAAGCATATCGTGTCCGGCAGGTTGAGCAGGTTGTACGCAATGTGTGTGATACCTCTATCTAAATCGATGATAAGGTTGCCATTGGGGTCATAGAACTGCTCCACGCTATCGGTGGTATTGAGGTCTTGGTATTCCTTGACGGCGTATTGGTCTGCAGAACCGGCATAGTCGGTGATGTTTTGTACCTGATTGCCATAATAGGTATATTGCAAATCATCTATGACTTGTTGCTCTTGTGTATAGCGTTGCAGCCGGCGAATGTTGCCCATAGCATCATACTCGAAGAACTCTGCCGTGGCGGGTTGCGCCTCATTGCGCAGATAGAGGCTCTCCGTCAGTCGGTTCTGTACATCGTACAGATACCCCATAGTCAGTACAGAGTCTGCGTCGTGAACCCTACTTGCCGAGATACTACCGTTGTAGTACGCCGTTGCACCATTGGGCAGACTGTCCGCATAGAACAGATACTCCGAGAAATGACGATTCACCGATTGGGTCTGTGCGTTGCGAATATCATAAGCATAGCGGGTAGTGTCCCGGCGGTTATGGCGCATTTGGGTGGTCAGTTGCCCATGCTCGTTGTAGAACCATTCAGACAAAAGTACCTCGGGCGTGTCATTGAGTTGATACTTGGTTTGCACAAGTCGCCCTGCGTGGTCATACGAGTAGGCATATCGCTCTGTCTGTACCCCCATAGGCGAATCGTACTCTGTATAGACACGCTGCGGCGTACCGTCGAAGTTATACGCCGTATAAGTATGTGTGCCATTGCCGGCAGCGTCTATACTATGCGACTGGATGACACGACCTTGCCTGTCGTAATAGTATGCCGTAGTGGTATAGCCGTTGTCAGATAGGTTGTATATGCGCTTACCCGTCTGCAATCCTAAGGCATTGTCATATCGCTTGCCATATTCCGTTTTATCCCTGTACTGCAATAATGCTGCCACATCAGCGGGCAGACATTGCAGAAAATCGTATGTATCGTAGTAACAAACGGTCAGCAACTTGGTCTTCTGTACATGATAGAAATAACGTGAATACCCCGTATCTTCCATCGGGTACTTTTGCTGCCCGACAGCAAAAGTCTCTATTACCACCCACTGTGCAAACTGCTCTATTAAGCGAGCATGCGAAGTCGCCCCTATATTCACTTCCGCCGTATAAGCCACACGGCCATAAGTGTCGTACTTCATAATTGTCCAATAGTTACCCCGCTTATGCTGATTGGCATCCTGCTGCATAGCCATCCTGCCTGTCTTGTCATATACCGACCGTATCTCCCCCGCACCCGGGATATGCTTGCAGACAACATTACCCCGCTTGTCATAACGGTAGATATACGCATATTGCCGCATCAGTGCGGCTGTGTCCGCAAGGGCGGACTGAGCGGATAGTTGTTGAGTGATAGCGGGCGGCAAGGTATAGCGCAGGCGACCTAAGTCGTCGTACAAGTAATAGGTATCCGTTTGTGTGCCTTGCCGTAACATTATCTCTCTGCCCATAGCATCTACCCAATGTGTAATCGGTTTTCCGTCGGGGTCGATGGTGGTAGTAATACGCAATGTACCTGCAGCATACTCTCCGTCGCGCTCCAAACCGTCTTCTGCAATACGGTATCGCTGTATAGGCGTGGTATTGACCTCATACTGCATAGTGGTCGGATGTGCTTGATAAGCCTCACCGGCAGTGGTAGTACGAACCAATCGCCCGTGGTCGCACACCTCTTTTGTTGTAGTGGTATAAGGTGCGTTGTCGGCATACTGCTCTATAGCCATAGTATGATAAGTTGATGCGTCTATCGGCTGCGAACCTTCGGTGATAAGCGGCAACCATTGACGAACCGTCCGGCTATCTCCGTCGTACTCGGTACGCACCACCATATCTTTGCCCGTAGGCGTTGCGGCTCTGATGGTCTGCTGATAGAGCCTATTCTGCTCATCTACATACGATAATGCTACAGCGGCTCGGGTACCATTCGCCATACTTACTTGTCCGTCTTTGATTTGGACTGACGATGTGGCATCTAAGGGCGTTACCTCTACCATGTAGTTCTCACCGGCTAAAGGTGCAGTATGCTCGCCGCCATAGAAATCGGAGGATATATACTCTTCGCGTTGCGGTGTGTTTTGCCCGATACCTACATAGCGTGTCTGCCAATGACTATTGCTGCATACTGCCCGCCCATACGCATCATATACCACTTTTGTCCGCTGAATGCTCCGACACAAACTGCCTGCTATACTGTCCGCATTGTCCGCACACAGTCTATCCGGTTTGCGCTTATGAGAGGTGCCATCGTAGTACACACTATCTACCACAATATGGTCTCGGTTGTAAAGCCACAGGTTCTCACCGGCATTCTTCAGTATCAGACTGTGCTGATACACAATAGGAACATTATGCGGATTGCTAAATAAATCAGTCAGTACAAAATCGGGTGTCTTGGTGTGCTTATACGCCACAATGATATGGCTATGCGGGGCAATATGTGTACCCGCACTGAAGCGCACCTGCTCGCTTTTGCCCTCTCCGCTCAATACCCAATCAGTCAGATCGACGGTACTGCCACTCATATTGTACAGTTCGACAAACTCGCCATTGCTATACGGAGGTTGGGTAATCTGCTCATTGAGCGGACTATCATACATAATCTGACTGATAACCACTTCTTGAGCAGAAATCGTTATGCTATGGATGAGGGCCATTGCCCATATCCAACAGACTATGTATCCTTTGTTTTTCACTATTCGTCTTGGGTTGCGTAGTGGTATTGATAGGCTTTGAGTACCACCTTCTTGCCATTGTCGTCATATTGATATACCTCTACAAGGTTTCCGAGCAGATCATATTGGTAGTAGGTGGTTATGCCCCGTATGTCGGTTTCAGATGATAGCCCGATATAGGGCAAATAGGTATAGCGTTTAGTGAATGCACCGGTAGTTTCTGTGGTGATATACAGCCGACGAGCATCCCAACTGTAGTGTGTGGTAGGCTGCCCGACAGGCGTAACGGATGTAGGCCGCAGCATCTTGTCGTAGGTATAGGTAGCCACTGTATCGTATCGGGAATCGCATCTGAGTTGCCCGGCTTCAACAGATACAGTATGAAAATCAGTGCTTAAAAGAGGCTGTTGCAGCCTAAGTAGCAATGAGGCACACGGAGCCGCGTATGGAGCAGATTGGGGGAATGACAAACCTTCAGACTGCTGTTTCCGAACAATGGTGGTATCGATAATCATACTATCTGCTTTGTTGGAAAAGTCAAGTTGATAGAGCCTGTACAATGCAATTTCTCCTGCCGTGATATAATCTTGGTTTACTGTGTGTATTCCTTTTATCGTTTCTATAGGCATTTCTATTCGATTCTCTTTTACCAAGGTGCGCAATCCTCGTGCATATACATCCGAACAAATATCAGACAACGACACCACATCATCCGGATAGGTATATCGAGTAAAATAATCCTTATCACCCCGTAGAAAACATTGCTCTTTGATACGCTTCTTCTGATCTCTTCGGAAAATGGTAGTCTCTGAATAAGTGCCATTGGTTTCATACCGAGAAAGTTTTTTGGATAGAGGATAATCTATGGGTATCCATATCCTATACGATAAACTACCCAATCGACCTGCGCTTTGGCGCACGAGTGTACTATCGTCTAAGGTGGGATAGGTGTAAGTGGTAGTTTTGCACAAACGGCTCGATTGGTTGTACTCTTCTTTTTTGATAAGTTTAGCCCGCCTGCTTGCCTGCGTAAGGTGGGCGTAAGCAAACAGTACCTGTTCATTGCCTTTTATATCCAAGCGATCCGGCAAATGGTCGTAATACAGGAGGTTGTAGTACAATCGATTTGGCGTTTGCGTATTGTATATGATTTCCTTCACATAGGAGTATTCTATGATGTTTGCGCCAAAAGGTGTAAAATAGGGGTATATGATATAATGTTTCGACTCTTGTGCTGCCACATCGATAGCAAAATCGATATTGATAATGCCGCTACTGGTACCCCTGCGGGGCAGTATAGCCGCAGAATCTCTAACCAAGTTGTTATCCGATATAGCAGATTGTGGAGAGAAAGCATTTTCATCATACCAACCATACTCGTATCTTTTCTTCTGAAGCAGGGTATTGTCTTTGTCATACATCTCGATAGAAGCCGGCGATATGGTATGCAGTATACGCTCGGCATCACGCTTACTTACCGATGATACACTTTCTACGGCTGATATATACTGATTGCCATTTCGTTTGATGATGCGTATCGAATCGTATGCGCATACTTGATAGGTAAAGCGCAGTTGTTTCCCTAACGGGTCTTTTGCGCCAATCATTGTACCAAAGGCAGGCTCGTCTATCCAATAGCCGTACATATCCAACACATCTACATTGTTGCTGATGGGGCTTGCCGACCAATTATAATCGAACAAATACCTTATTTTTGCATTTTTATGCTCTATACTATGCAGGTATTGCCTGCTATACGATTCTATATCTGCTATTTTAGGAGATGTGTAGGTAAGGTGCCATGCACTAAGAGTATCTCGGTCAGCAAGAATATGCACATCTGTCAGGAAATGTTTTTGGGCAGTCCAATAAGAGCGATAGGATGTTCCTCCGTTGGCAAATGTACTGCAGAACATATCATCATCGTATATCTGGTTGTTTTTCTTTTCGTATTGCATATAGATGGCAAACGAATGATCGGATGTGGTAATAGAATCCAACAATGCGTTCTTGAAGAGTTGCTTTTCGCCGTTGGTAAGGCAATAAGGTTGTGCCAAATTGGTAAGGTAAGGCTTAAGATTCAAAGTATCAGACCGATAGAAATCCATTTTCTTGCCTTCACCATTAACCAATTCATCCTCATGGGCAATAGACACAGTAGGAACATAAGTATATCGGCATGGCTGTTCTTGCGGATTCGTCGAAGCATAATGGAACAGCATCTTTCTGCCATTGGGGGCTTCGATACTTACAAGCATCCAACCGACAATATCGGGTTCCGTAGTGTAGTTGCCATTGATTTGGGTCGGTATAGATTGCATATACTCCAATGCCTCATCGCTACCGCCAAAAGTGTAACGATAGCCGTCTAAGGTAGTTATCACGATAGTAGAGGGTTGAGGCAATAAGTAGAGCGGTGAATCGTGAAAATCATTGCAATAAGTTCGTTGTTTCTCTTGTATCTGCATACCGGATAGATCGATCTCTACATAATCACCCGACAGAATAACAGCCCTGCCTGAAAAATCGATGATAAATTTACCACTATACTTACCAAATGAAAAACTATATATATCGCTCTCTAAATCGATGATATGCGCATTGCGGTTGTAGTGCTTGGCATTTTCCCACAACCGGTCGTTGCTAAAATCGCCATTGTATATATTTTCTGCTGTTTGCTTTGAGTAGGCTGAGTCACGCAGTACTGCCAACATCCCCTTTTGCAGATATCTGGTACTGAGGTTACCGGCATAGTCCCAAGTCTGCTCTTCGTATTCCATATCATCAGCAATACCGATGATTTCGCGGGTGATAGAGCCGCCTGCTTGCAGTGTCCATCCGTCGCCCACGATGCCGGAGTAAGTAAGCGGGCGAAAACCATCGCTTGTATAGGTAAGTCCTATAGGCCAATCAAAATCGACATCTTTTATTTGAAACAGATTGACGGAATATGCCAACTGCCCGGTATGGGGCATTACAGACAGATTGTGATACACCGGCAGGGGTGCATCTTGTGCCACAAGTATTGTGTAACAACCTATTAGGCTGCAAATCAATATCTTAAATCTATTTCTCATAGTTTCAAAATATCTTTAGACAAAACCTGCTCGTTGGCATAAATGTATAGCACATATATTCCTTTGGGTAACTTGTGCACATCTATATTGTATAAGTGTGTTCCTGCGTCTTGTGGTTCTATATCTGACCGATATGCGCACAATCCGCCCTCATAATGCAGGGAAAAGCCTACTTGCGCAGCCGTACCCAAAGTGTATCTGATTTGTAATTGGTCAGATACGGGGTTCGGCATAGTCTCGATGTCGGTTACTATGTCGATTGCAGATATAATCTCTTGGGCTTGGGGAGTATCGCTTGTATTTTGAGAGGTGGTATCCTTATCGAAAGGATAATACAAACCAAATGATAATCGAGTAGAGTCAGCGCGAAGTATATGCAGGCAGTCAATTAGTTCGATAATCGGGTATCGACATTCCGGGTGATACCATTGGTAGATACAGTATTGCACATGGGTGGTATCCGTATCTATCTGCCTATACTGCCGCTGCGTATGGACACGCAAAACACTATCAAGCGTCATATCAGACAATCGCAAAGTGCCTAGTCCATCCGCAACAGTCACGGAGATGCCTTGGATATAGAACGGTATGGTGTGGGTATATTCGCCATAGCCGCTAAAGGTACTATATAGCGTATCTTGATAAGCAAACGGATACACCATTACCTTTTCCAGATAAACAAAATCTACTTGTATTGCAGCCGTCTCATACCCAATGCGAAAGAGTGTGTCGCCTACGAGACGATACTTATTGCGGGTATGCAGAAAGTGGCTGCTAAAACAAAGAGAATCATCGGGAATATAGTAAGTACAAGAGTATTCTTTAGGCAAAATAGTGGCAGCGGAAAAATCCCATACGCATGCGTCTCCGCAATCCGCAACAGACACACCTTGTATCTCATATCGAATAGTGGTATCATTGCGATTGATGAGATGCTGCGGCTTGTTCAGCCGTGTGTTTGCAAAAGATAAAATAGGCGAACAAAGCAAGCAGAAATAGCACAATGCTACAATAAAGCGATACGGATGATGTTTTCTTTGTTTTGCCATTTGGTATTAAATTATGCTTTCGTACTGCAAAGGTAATGGTAAAAAATGATATTTGCAAATAAAAAAGGTCTATTGGTCAATTTATAAGGAAAAAGACCTATAAAATACCTATAAATTGGAGTGGTGCATTATGACCAAGTGTAAGAGATTGTGGGTTTGGAGTTACATTTTGGTAATGTTAAAATAGTTTTTAGGTCGGCTTTAGGTCTCGACAAGGTTTCGACGAAGTCGGCTCAAGAACAAAGTAGCAGAATGTATGGGAAAATGGGAGTTATAGAAACAAAATGATAGAACACGATATTTGTATGATATAACACGATATTTGTATGACATAACACGGCATTTGCATGATATGCGCACTATCCTTGCAGTATGCACACTAACTTTGCAGCATACACACTATCTATCTGCCATAAAAAAGAGGCTGCCGAACCGTAAGTTAGTCGGACAGCCTCTTATTGTTTTTACACAAAGAAAGTAAAATTGACGCTACCGTAGGTGCGATGAGAGTCGAAATGCGGGTGCAAAGAGAAATCGTGGTCTTTGCCATGCTCCAAGACGAACAACCCGTCGGGTTTGAGCAGTTGGTGCTCAAAAATCAAATCGGGCAAAGTAGGCAGGCTTTCCAATGCGTATGGCGGGTCGGCAAAGATAAAGTCGAACTGCAAATGGCAAGCATTGATATACTTAAATACATCACCCCTAACAACTGTCAGATTATTGATTCCTAATTGCTTGCAGGCAGAGATAATAAAGTTCTGCTGCGTGTGCGCCAACTCTACCGCCGTTACCTCTTTGGCTCCACGACTAACAAACTCCAACCCGATTCCCCCCGTGCCGGCAAAGAGGTCGAGCATCTCTGCGTCCTCAAAGTCGATACGGTTGTTGAGCAGGTTGAAAAGACTCTCCTTAGCAAAGTCGGTAGTAGGTCGTGCGGTGATATTTTTAGGGGGCGCCAATCGACGCCCCCTAAATTGTCCGGATATAATTCGCATAAATTATGTACCCAATAGAACAATAGAATAGAGAATAGATTACTCCCAGTTGCCGGCGTTGTTGTTCGGTGCTTCTACGCTACCTACCTTCAATCCGGGATAATGCTCCAGTTTATTCTCCTTATCAATCAAGTTAACCAACTCTTGTTGGTTGAGGTCGCCCAGATAGGTCTCAAACGGAGCGCGTGCCTCAAACAAAGGAACACGGATACCTTGACTGGTGGTGTACTCATTGTTTACCTCAATCTCATACTTTACCTTATCGGTATAAGGGATATAGATAATGTTGGCGATATTCTCCTCGTTGTACTCACCTTTGTAGAGGCTTTGGATAAGGTTGCTCTCAATCGTATCACGGCGGAAACCGCTCAAACCGTTGCTCTTTACCTCCTTATCGTTTTCCCAGATATAGGCATAGAGATCAGCATCCGAAGCGAAAGTCTGCTTCTTGAGCGCAGCCTTCTTAGCAGCCTCGATAATCTTAGCGGCCTTCGGCTCAGTCAGACCGGCTTCGAGTTGTTTATCGGTCAGACTACCCTCTTTGAGCACCTCTTTCTTGGTAGCGGTCTTTAGGAAAAGAACCAGGCTATCGGCATCAGCCATATAGCGACCATGCTGACGGTTATACTCCACCTCGGCAGTACGCAAACTGACCAGATTCTTTACCACTGCGGTCTCGCGTGAGGCACGAGTCTCGTCAAACTGAATCGGGGTAACAACGCTCATGACGCAGAAATAAGCCATAGCCACCGCTGCGACGCTGAGCAAAGTAATCATAATTGCTTTTGTTGCTTTCATCTTATTTGGTATAGTTTTTGTGTTTCAAACCATAGTGCGTGCAATCTGCACAAAACTGCGGCAAAGTTACGCTTTTTTTTTTATATGTGCAAAAAAAAGTGTACTTTTGCAGTCTAAAATCAGCAGTAAAAGAGGTTATTGATCATGGAAGAGAGCGATAAAGTGTTATATCAGATACTCACAGAGCGTCTTGAGTTGCTTCGTGAGTTGGACAAAGAAGGCGATTCGGACAGGCGTAGGCATGTGGCTAAAGAGACCCAAATGCTCCACGCACCATTGGCACACCGATTGGGCCTGTATCAAATCAAAACCGAGATGGAAGACCTCGCGCTGAAGTTTACCGACTACAAGACCTATAAATATATTGCGCACGCGCTGAATGCAAAGAAATCGGAGCGTGATGCGTATATTGCGCGCTTTATTGCCCCTTTGGAGCAAAAACTAAAGGACGCCGGTTTTGTCTTTACCATCAAAGGCCGCCCCAAGTCGATCCACTCTATCTACCATAAGATGCAGGCGCAGAACTGTGATGTGGATAGGATATACGACCTCTTTGCCATTCGTATTATCTTAGACTCGCCTGCCAATCGCGAGAAACAAGACTGTTGGCAGGTCTATTCGCTCATCACCGACATCTTTCAACCCAACCCCAAGCGTCTGCGCGACTGGCTGTCTGTGCCTAAAGAGAATGGCTACGAGAGTCTGCATACCACGGTATTGGGGCCTGACGACCGATGGGTAGAAGTGCAGATCCGCACAAAGCGAATGGACGAGGTGGCAGAGAAAGGTGTAGCCGCCCATTGGGCATACAAGGGCGTAAAAGGCAATATCTTGACCAACAAACAATATGTCTATGTATTCACCCCGACGGGCGATCTGCGTCGTCTGCCTGCCGATGCCACGGTGCTCGACTTTGCCTACAGCATCCACTCCGATGTGGGCGACCACTGCGTAGGCGGGCGCATTCGCAATCAGAATGTGTCTATCCGGCAGAAACTGCAAAACGGCGACCAGATAGAGATTATCACCGCACCCAACCAAAAGCCCAACGCCGATTGGCTCAACTTTGTTACCTCTACCAAAGCGAAAAACAAGATACGCCAATCGCTCAAAGAGATTGAATACAAAGATGCTGCCGAGGGCAAGGAGATGCTCGAAAGGCGTTTCCACAACTGGAAGATTGAGTACACCGAGGGCGACATCTCCCGCCTGGCAAACAAACTCGGCTACAAGGCTGTAAGCGACCTCTATCAGTCGATTGCCCAAGGAAAAGAGGATATTCTGCAACTCAGAGATGTCTTCCTTTCGCTCGATTCGTCCATACCGCACCATATCGAGCCAAAGCTGGAGTATGTACCGCGAGAGCAACAGACAGGGCTCGCCATTGAGGTGGATATGAATGTAAAAAATGTGGACTACCACCTTTCTAAATGCTGCAACCCACAGCCCGGCGACCCTATATTCGGTTTTATCAGCGTAACCAAAGGTATCCGTATCCACCGTTGCGACTGCCCCAATGCCGACAATATCCGCGAGCGTTACCCCTATCGTATGATCCCTGCCCGTTGGGCAAACCGACCCGACAATGGCGGAAACAACAAAAAGAAGTGACGATTGCACACCATAAGAGCAACCTGCCAAACAGCATACACCTCATTATATATATGACCTACGCAGAGAAATATCCGGATGAGCAGAAATACAGGGAAATGCTCGGGGCGGAATCCATCACTTTCTATCGCGACAAGATGATGGAGTTGATCGACAACGACCCCACACGCCTCGGCGAACTGCGCGGATATGTACCCGGTAAGGATCTGCCTAATCACCTAATGTATCGCTTGGAGCTGATACTAAGCCCCGACGGACATCGCACCTACGAGTTTCTCATAGAATGCAACACCAAGGTGTCGGCAGAGGGAATCTACTATGGTGTGCGCGGACTGACCAACGATGGCTACGACCCCGAGACAGAGTTGCACCGTTTTCAGCAAGATTGGGAGGCCGTAAAAGCAGAGGTCTGCACCGTACTCAACAACATCTTCACCAACAAAGACTTCTCTCATCGGTTTAAGATGACCGATAACTACAACACCAACGCCATTGGGAAGAACTGCTCAAGCACACCATAGACCCAAAAGCATTCGAGCGATTTATCCAATCTGAATACAAAAGCAACGTTGGAAACAATAATCCGACGCTGCTTTTTCTATATTTACATCCTATCCACATCAAGTTCTCATCGAACCTTCGTCGAGCCAATTACGGCAAAAGCACGGCAAAAAGACGGCAACGACACGGCAACGAGAGCCATTTATATCGTGGTAAAGACATACAAAAGTGCCTCAAAATACCGAGAAGGAAAAGATCCTAATATATTAGGCTACTTAGAGGGCTACAACCTGTTCAAAGGTAAGGTCATCGCCCTCCACAGACGAGGGGATGTACCCCATCTCTGCCTTGGCTTTGTCTTGCGGGAAAGTAAAGTAGGTGCAGAGACACTCGCAAAGCAATTCGCCCTCCGCGCTCCATATCTCCCCCACTACATAAGCCACATTGCGGTGCTGCTCCTTGAGCCGCCCGCGCAGCGTGATGTAGGGTTGCAAAGTGGAAACAGGCTTGTGGTAGCGTGTCTCCATCTTAGCGGTAACACCTGCCGTCTGCAACTTATGAAAAACCACCCATCCGCAGACCTCATCGAGTAGAACGGCTTGGATACCTCCGTGGAGCGTATTGATCCACGATTGGTGGTCTTGTGTCGGTTTCCAAACAGACACTATATCTTCGCCATCATCATAGAAATGCATGTGTGTACCGATAGGATTGGTCGGGCAACAACCGAAGCAGTTGTAGCCGTCCACACCAAGCCACGGATTATGAATTAAACGCATAATGAATTGATTGATAATTGATTACTTAATCGTTCTTTCCGGCTGTAAGATAACACGAATCGACTTGCCTACATTGATCAAGTGGTCGGCAATACGCTCCGAGTCGCTGGCAAACTCCAAGTACTGCGCCCCGACGGTCGGGTTGTACTCGTTGCGTGAGAGACGCTCCACATTCTTGTCCGCCATCTTGTCCGTCATGTCGTCCACCAGGTCCTCCATCTTGTTAGCCTCGCCGAGCGCATCCATACTCACCTCCATATAGGCTTTCATCACATTCTGATAAACCGAGAATACCCCTTCGCGCACCTGCTCTATTTCTTCCTTTACTTGCTCAGAAAAAGCAAGGTTGTGATCGCGCAACACCTCCGCATACTCAATGATATTGGTGGCATAGTCGCCGATACGCTCCAGGTCTCCGATACAGCGTATCATCGACGACAAGTATCGGTGGTCCACCTCGTTCAATGGCTTCGAGTTAAGGCGCACTACATACTGAATAAGGTAGTTGTTCAGATAGTTGAGTTGCGCTTCATTGCGGTTGAAATCATTGAGTTGCCGGAAGTCGAGGCTCGAAATCATATACACCGCAATATCATAGTTGTGCATAGCCACGGCAGCCATGTGTTCAATCTCGAGTTTCACCTGGCGTACAGCAATGATAGGTGTACGGAGCATCTTGTCGTCCACAAAATAGAAGTGCGGCTTGGCAGACTGCCCTTCCCCCTCTGAGAGTTTATCGGGGATAATGGCGCAAACGGTCTTCACAAGCAAGTTGGTAAGCGGCAGGATGATAACCACCGTGAGGCAGTTGAATATCGTATGGAACATAGCCAACTGAACCTGCGGTGCATTGGGGAACATATCCTCGAAGATAGAGCCGAAACTAACCTCCCCTTTGGTAACAAGATACATTATCAGAGCGGCTATCATAAAGACAATCACACCAAAGCAGTTGAAAATCAAGTGCATCAATGCCGTTCGCTTAGCGTTTTTGCCGCTGGTCATACCCGCAATGATAGCCACCACGCACGAACCGATATTAGAACCGAGGGTCAGATAGATACCTTGGTTGAGCGAGATAAGCCCCGTTACCACCATCGTGATTGCCACCGAGGTCATCACCGACGACGACTGGATGATTGCGGTAAAAATAGCACCTATCAGCACCAGCAAGATCGGGTTGCTAATCGAGGAAAGAAAGACCTTCACTGCATCCATCTGCGCAAAGTCTTCCATCGACCCCGACATCATACTCAGTCCCACAAAGAGCATACCGAAGCCCGTGAGGATACCACCGATGGTCTTCCAACTCTCCTTGCGACTAAAAAGTGCGATGAATGCGCCGATACCTGCGAATGCGGCAAAGATAGAAGTGGTAGAAAGCCCCCCCTCCGAAGAAAGTCCCAAGGCTACAATTTGGGCGGTGATAGTAGTACCGATATTCGCACCATAGATGATCGTTGCCGCCTGACTGAGAGACATGATACCTACATTCACAAAGCCGATCACCATCACCGTAGTGGCTCCCGACGACTGGATAGCCGCCGTACTGAGCGCACCGATACCTACGCCAATCAGTTTGTTGTTGCCTACCTTTGAAAACAGTGCTTTCAGATGCTCACTACTCGCCGATTCGAGGTTGCTGGACATCATCTGGCATGCCACCAAGAATATACCGATACCCGCAATGAGCATCAAAATAGCCGTTATTGCTGTTACTATCATAAAGTTATTCGTTTATGGTTTTATTCGTTGTTAGGTTTATTCTTTTTGATAAGCGCATGGTTGCAGAAGCCGTCAATATAAATTTGCAACGGCCGGCTGAAGCGGACATGGCGTACCAGTTCAGTCTCCTCAATAGCCGGCAAAACATCCAGTTGCTCCGCATTGAACGCATCTTCCGGCCGAGCAAACGAGTCCACATTGATGTAACCGACATTAAACGAGGTCATATTCTGGAAGAAATGCGACCCTTGGCTCGGATCAACCCTAAAGTCGGGTAGACTGCATTCCACTAATGCTTTTGCCTCGCTGATGTCGCTCCACTGTACGGGCACACCCAGCGTCGGAATCTGCGAACCCCACCTGCCATAGCCGATCAATACATAGTTGCGCCCCTCTTGACGCATTCGAGTGTTCCACTCGCGCAAGGTATCCGCCATCTCATGCGTGCGCAGTATATTGAAGGTATCGCGACGAAGGTAAACCACATCGGTTATTCCGTCCACTTCGCCTACGCCGAGAGCCGAGTCTGAACGGATAATCGGCTCGGATTCATCGATATTTTTCCAATCTACTTTGGCTGTCAGTCCGTCTGCGGAGATAGGGCGAATCTGCAACACATTGAAGACCGCAGGTTCGTGCATCAAGTTGGCTGCGAACTCTATCTCAACCGGGCATTTGATTTCCGCCTCTGCGATACTCAACAGGCGCGAAACGATGTCGGCCAACGGAAAAGTATTGAATTTGAGGATAGGCGCAAAGGTGATGCAACGAGGTCCCTGAGCATAGCATGAATCGACCATACGAAAGTTCTCGTAGTCGAAGGTAGAGGCTACTTTCTTGAGCGATGCAAACTGCTCGGCGTCTGCCACAGAGAACCGCTGCAGGTTGATTGCATCGTCGATAGAAGTCTTAAATCGCTCCGGCGCAAGGCTGAGTGCCAACATCGTCTGCTGCGTCTCACGCATCGCCAAATCAGGCGTCGAAGTCTGCATCACATGCTTGGGGTAGCGCGGCGAGAAACGCAACACTTGCTCGCCATCTACCACCGCTTTGCCCAAACCGTATGCCACCTTCACAATCCCGTCTTCGGGCTTCTCATAGCCGACAGGGTAGAAATTGATGCTCCGTGCTACACCGCTGATTGTGGGGAAATAGTAATTTCCTTCGGTTTCACCGCATACTTCTTGCACCACAATCGCCATTTTCTCCTCCGAGAGGACATTGGCGGTAGAGGCGATATATCCGCGCGAAGCGGCAAAATAAACCGAGGCATAGACCGACTTGATAGCCTTGCTCAGCAGGCGCAACTCTTGGTCTTCGTTCTCGGTATGGGGAATCATGTAGGTCGAGTAAACGCCTGCAAACGGCTGATAATAAGAGTCTTCCAACTTGCTCGACGAGCGCACAGCCAATGGCCGATGAGCCACTCTGATAAAACGGCGCAGCGCCTCCGTAAGGTCTTGCGGCAGAGTGGATGCCACAAACTCGGAGAGTATCTCATCGTCAGAAATCTCCGAATTGATTACATACTGCAGCCCGTTATCGTGAATAAAACGGTCGAAAGAATCGGTGGTAATGACCAGTGTACGCGGTACTAAAACACGCACATTCTCCCAATTGTCGTATAGGTCATACTTCTGCAAGATATGATTAAGGAAAGCCAGTCCGCGCCCTTTTCCACCCAACGCCCCGGCACCATAGCGAGCGAACCAAATCGTATCGTTGTAGGTGTCCGGATGATATTTCGCCACCACGCCCAAGGCCTGATTGATACGATAGTCATGAATGGTCTTTATGTTGATTGCGCGGATATTCTCGATGTCCGTTTCGTCCTTGATAGTGAGCGGCGATACCTGCTTGCCCACAGCAAACAGCCCCCGTGCAAAGAGCCACTTGCTCAAATAGTTATTATCCGAAAGGCGGCGAAAGGCCTTGGGTGAAATAGTCGAGATGATATGCTCAAAGCCCTCCAAATCGTTGGCACGCGCTATCTCCTCGCCCGTGTCGGGGTCGATGGCTACAAAATCGCCAAAGCCGAACTCACGCCCGATATACTCGCTCAGTTCTTGGGTCAGCGTCTTCGATTTCTTCACAATAAAACCTACATGCAACTGATTGGCAATCAACCGCATCGACTCTTGCGACGACTGCAAGAGGAAAGGCATCGTAGGGTTGTCCGCACGGATGATACGACATAAATCAACACCCGCATCCAATTTCTCCGACGAAGAGGGATCGCCCTTGTGTACCACGAAACCGATATCGGAGATAACGCCGATGATGTTGTCGCGATAGCGATTGTAGAGAGCCAACGCCTCATCGTAGCAAGTAGCCATCAGCACCTTCGGGCGGGCGCGTTTGCGGAGGAGTTGTTGTTTCTCATTGAGTGCATCACGAATGGCAATGCTATTCTGCTGCAGCACCAGTTTGTATAGCAACGGCAGATAGGTGGAGTAGTATCGCACCGAGTCCTCTACCAAGATAATCGCCCGCACGCCCTCTTCCAAGATGTCGTGGTCAGCGTTCATTCGGTCTTCCAGCAGTTTGATGATGGCGATAATCAGGTCGGCAGAGTTGTTCCAGCAGAAGAAATAATCGATAAATTGTTTTCGTAGGTCTTCTATGTGGTGGTAGGTCTGCTTGGAGAAGGCGGATAGCAGCACGATAGGCGTCTCGGGCGCAATCTGCTTGAGGCTCTCGGCAAAATCGAATACATCCAGGCTCCCGGCATTGTTCATCGTGATTACGAGGTCGAAACGCTCGCCTTGTTGTGCCTTCTCGAAGGCCTGCGCCGTCGTCTCTGCACGCAAGATAGCAGGCGGGTTGCTTAGGTTGAGTTCGGCATATTCCTGCGCTATCTGCACATCGATATGTCCGTCCTCCTCCAGGGCGAAACTATCGTAGTTGTTGCATACGAGCAAGATACGCCGTACCCTGCGAACCATGAGTGTTGTATAATCGCCGTTCTCCATATATATCAAGGTGTAAAAAAGGTACCGGGATCAACTCCCGATACCTTTCGCTTACTATACTATACTATACTATACCCTGCTCTACCATAGCATTAGCCACTTTCATAAAGCCTGCGATGTTCGCACCTTTCACATAGTTGATATACCCGTCTTCTTCTGTGCCGTACTTCAAGCACGCAGCGTGAATATCTGCCATGATAGTGCGCAAACGCTCGTCCACTTCTTCGGCTGTCCATTTTAGGCGCATCGAGTTCTGCGTCATCTCCAGTCCCGAGGTAGCCACACCACCGGCGTTGCTCGCTTTGCCCGGGCTATAGAGGATTCGTGCCTGTTGGAAAGCCGCAATGGCATCGGGAGTAGTAGGCATATTTGCGCCCTCTACCACGCAGGTGCAACCGTTCTTAAGCAGCAGTTGCGCATCGGCTAACTCTACCTCGTTCTGAGTTGCGCAAGGCATAGCGATGTCGCAAGCGATACTCCACGGACGCTGCCCGTCGAAATACTGTGCCGACGGATACTGAGCCACATACTCTTTGATACGCCCGCGGCGGATATTCTTCAGTTGGAATACATAAGCCATCTTCTCTTCCGTCAGTCCGTCGGGGTCATATATAAATCCGTTGGAATCGCTCAAAGTCAACACTTTTGCCCCAAGTCGCATGGCTTTTTGCGCTGCAAACTGAGCCACATTGCCCGAACCGGAGATACATACACGCTTGCCCTCAAAGGTCTCGCCGCGCGTTGCCAACATCGCCTGGGCAAAATAGCACACGCCGTAGCCCGTAGCCTCGGGGCGCATTAGGCTGCCGCCCCAGTTCTGACCTTTGCCCGTGAGCGTACCCGTAAACTCATCACGCAAACGCTTATACTGACCGAACATATAGCCGATCTCGCGTCCGCCTACACCTATATCGCCCGCAGGCACATCGGTATCCGCACCGATATGGCGTTGCAACTCGGTCATAAACGATTGGCAGAAACGCATTACTTCTGCGTCCGACTTACCGCGAGGCGAGAAGTCCGAACCGCCCTTAGCACCACCCATCGGCAGTGTAGTGAGTGCATTCTTAAAAGTTTGCTCAAAAGCGAGGAACTTCATAATGCTCAGATTCACACTGCTGTGGAAACGAATACCACCCTTGTACGGACCGATGGCACTATTCATCTGCACACGAAAACCGCGGTTGATTTGCACCTCACCGCGGTCATCTACCCACGGAACGCGAAACATAATCACGCGTTCGGGTTCTACCATACGCTCCAATATTTTTTGTTCACGGAGATAGGGATACGCCATCACCATCGGTGCAACGCTCTCCAACACCTCTTTCACCGCCTGGTGAAACTCACTCTCACCCGGGTTCTTCTGTACGAGGGTTGCCATAAACCCATCGACATACGCTTGTGTTACCTTGTCTAACATACCTTGACTAATACCAATTTGAAATCGCTTGTACGAGATATTCGCACAAATCAGCGACAAAGGTACACATTTTTTTTGACACTCACAATACACCCCCGCACAATTACAAAAATATCAAAATCCGCAACCACAAAATCCCCGCCCTACATTACATCACCCACCAAGCATCACCTGCTAAGCATCATCCGCTAAGCAACACCCACCAAGCCAACAATACAAAATGCACCACCCACAAGTTTCCCCAACGCCCTTCATTATGCATTATACATTATGCATTACGCATTTATCTACGCCGAGTCAATACCGAGACCATACCGAGTCTATATCGGGTCGTTATGCGGTGATTATGCGGTGATTAAGGGGTGATTAAGGGGTGA
>OGRD01000603.1_pt1 | contig 17873 bp, 9 predicted proteins | sample 1553441 | NCBI WGS metagenome assembly OGRD01 (sample SAMEA2580106, study PRJEB22360) | human gut metagenome | biome: human gut; feature: human-associated habitat; material: faeces | place: Denmark | collected 2008/2010
GTCGACTTGGAAGCGGCTATCGAATAATAGACGTCGCCGCCCTCGAGCTTGATATAATAATATGTCTCGCCCGAGATGACCTGGGTGCGGATATCGGCTATCTTGCCGTTGACGGTCTGCACCTTCGGCTCGGAGCCGCCCTGTGCGTCGGTATTATCCGCAGGGTCAACTACCTGGTTCGCGTCGATATCGACATTGATACCGTTCGCCTTGAGCTGGGCGACATACTTTGCAAGGCACTCGGCAAGGGTCTTGCCGTAGACCTTTATCTTCGTGTACTGCTTGACGTTGATGAGCGCGTAGCTCTGAATGATCTGAGAGCCGTCGTCTCTGACGTCCTTGAGAGCCATGAAGTAGGTCGGCTCGCCGTCGATATTGAGCAGCAGCGGGAACGTTGCCGTGTAGCCTGCCGCCTTTATCTCATCAAGACCCTCTGCGGAAGCCTGCGCCGACTGCTCCTTTGCGCCCGCGACCGAATAATAGACGGCCTCTTTGGTGCGCTGGTTTATCATAATAAAGCCGGTTATCGACTGGTCGTTGGTGACGGAGGTAACGCCCGTGTACATATAGACATCGTCGTTCTGGGCGATGTAGCTGTAATCCTCGGTGGTGACGTAGACATCCTCCTGGCCGAGAATCGAGTTCCAGAAGCCCTTCTGATATCTGCCGTAGTAATTGTACTGCTCGACGAGAAGGTCGGAGTCATAGACTCTGTCGATCCACTGATACTTGGCGTCGCTCTTGACGGTCTCTATCGGCACATATTCGCACTTGCCGTCAATCGCGTTGACTATCACGATTCCCTTGACGTCGGTTCCGCCGAACAGGCCGATGGTCTTATCGACTCTCGCGCAGATCCAATAGGGATTGCCCTCATCGTCGATTTCAAACGAGCTCGAGCCGAACATATAGGTCGGATACTGCATTCTCAGGTGACGCTTGAGAAGTCTGCCGAAGTGCTCGGCGGGCGAATACTTGATACCCGAGTCAAGCTCCTTGAGGGTGGTCACTTCGTTCGCCATGTCTATAATAATATAGCCGGGCAGACCCTCGGTGCGGTTTGTGAGCCACTTGATGATATTGGAATACTGGAGCGGAACGACCCTGACGGGCGTGCCCTTGTAGTTTATCTGCGTGTAGAGCGGATAGACCGAGAACTGCGAGACATAGCCCTTTTCCGCCAGCTTGCCGAGCGCTCTGGGCGCAAGAGTGGCCGCGACGCCCTCGTCAAGCTTCGGGATGTTGCTGAAGGACTCCGCGTCCTGCTTGTCTATCTCATCGGCGAAGTTGCTGTCGGTGCGGACATCGATTATCCTGCTGTAAGCCGAGGCTCTGAAGAACGGGCACGAGACGAGATAGCCTATGCCCACCGTAAGCGCGATAACGCCGACAATAACGCCGGGGACTATCAGCTGACGCTTGAAATACGGCATATATTCGGGTCTTTTGAACACGTTCGTGAACAGCGCCGAAAACAGCGCATAGGACGCGACGATTATCGCAAGAAAACCGTAGAACTCATATGCCTTGAAGTTGAGGGGCGGCAGCATTATATAAAATGCAATGGCCGCAGTTACCAGCGAGCAAAGCACGCTCAAAACTATCTTGAGCGCCGCTTTATCGGGAGGTATAACTATCTCCTTGGGGCCGCCTTTTTTTGAAAAATCCACTTTAATGGGATCCATTGATTCATCTCCTTTTAATAAAAGTGTTACATTGAATCATTATACAGTATTATTGACATAAATACAAGAACTATTTTCACTCATTCCGTCTTTTTGCATAAATCGACAATATTATTCCCTTTGGCTTTGACTTTAACCGAAGTAAATGGTATTATTAGGTTAATCTTTGTCCGATTTTTTCAAGAGGAGGAAATCACAATGTACCCTGATTTTTTTGACAGCGCCAAGCTCGTCGCACAGTATGACCCGGAAGTGGCGGATGCCATGGATCTCGAGCTCGGCAGGCAGAGACGCAACATCGAGCTTATCGCCTCGGAGAACTTCGTCTCTCCCGCCGTTATGGCGGCAATGGGCAGCGTGCTGACCAACAAATACGCCGAGGGTTATCCCGGCAAGCGTTATTACGGCGGCTGCGAATTCGTTGACATCGTTGAAAATCTCGCTATCGAGCGCGCAAAAGAGCTCTTCGGCGCGGACTGCGCCAACGTTCAGCCGCACTCGGGCGCGCAGGCTAACATGGCCGCTTATTCCGCGCTCATAAATCCCGGCGACACTGTCATGGGCATGAGCCTCGCCCACGGCGGACATCTGACCCACGGCTCGTCAACGCGAGCGGCAAGCTCTACAAGTTCGTGCCCTACGGCGTAAACGACGACGGCTACATCGACTATGACGAGCTCGAAAAGACCGCCAAGGAGGTCTGCCCGAAGCTTATCGTCGCGGGCGCATCCGCTTATCCGCGTGTTATCGACTTCGAGCGCATCGGCGCTATAGCAAAATCGGTCGGCGCATATTTCATGGTAGACATGGCTCACATCGCGGGACTCGTCGCGGCGGGACTTCATCCCTCGCCCGTGCCCTATGCCGACGTTGTCACAACAACCACGCACAAGACCCTCAGAGGTCCCCGCGGCGGACTCATACTCTCCAAGGCTGAGCTCGGCGCAGCTATAAACAAGGCTATTTTCCCCGGCAACCAGGGCGGTCCGCTCATGCACGTTATCGCGGGTAAGGCCGTCTGCTTCGGCGAAGCTCTCAAGCCCGAGTTCAAGGACTATCAGCAGAGACTTCTCAACAACTGCAAGGCTCTTGCAGAGTCTCTTGCAAAGCGCGGAGTCAACCTCGTCTCCGGCGGCACCGACAACCACCTCATACTCCTCGACCTGCGCTCGCTCGGCGTAACGGGCAAGGATCTCGAGAAGAGACTTGACGAAGTCAACATCACGGCGAACAAGAACGCCATACCCAACGACCCCGAGACCCCGTTTGTCACAAGCGGTCTGCGCCTCGGAACGGCCGCCACGACAAGAGGTCTTGACGAGAGCGACATGGACAAAATCGCAGAGTTCGTCTACCTCGCGGCAACGGACTTCGAAAACAGCGCGGACGCTATCCGCGCGGGAGTCGCCGCAATTTGCGCAGCGCATCCGCTCTACGAATAAAAAAAACGAACACACAAGAACGGCGCGACAGCAAAAGTCGCGCCGTTTGGCTTTTATGAGAATATCAGGATGTGTTTCCGGCATCGGTTGATAAATTGGAATTTGCATCGCAGTTTCAATCATGGCTCGACAAAGCCGAGACCGAGGGGTTATTGCACGGATTTACCCGCTTTGCCCCGATCGTTTAAAATTTCAATGCTCTTTTGTGGGGTGCGCTGACCTCGACGCGCCGCTGCCGCAACAGCAGCACTATGTTTAATTGCAAAAATTTGCCTTTCCCCCGCCGCCTATGACACCCTAACGTTTTATTTATCTACCGTTTCGCATTTTCTTTTTATCGAAAAGTTTTCTAAAAACGCAAAAGGCCTCCCGCTTAGGGGAGGTCTTTCACTATAGATATAAGGGTTGATGAAATCAGTTTTCACCGTCGCCGTTTATGGTCGATATCTCGGGGGTTATCTCCTCGAGGACATCAAGGACTATCTTTACAGTATCAAGCGATGTGAAAATCGTCACTCCGTTTTGAACGGCGCAGCGGCGTATCTCAACTCCGTCCTCAAAATGAGAGCCGGAGAGAACCGCACGCGTGTTGATAACATAGCTGACATAGCCCGCTCTTATGGAGTCGAGGATTTCCGTGCTGCCCTCGCTGAGCTTGCCGCGAACGCGGGTGCGTATACCGTGCTTCTTGAGGAACGCCGCAGTTCCGGCGGTCGCCTCGATGTTGAAGCCGAAATGGTAGAACCGCTCGACAAGCGGCAGAGCCTCCTCCTTGTCCTCATCGGCAAGGGTAACTATGACCGTGCCGTATTCCTTCATCTTGACTCCGGACGCCTGGAGCGCCTTGTAGAGCGCTCTGTTGAGGCGTTTGTCGTAGCCTATCGCTTCGCCGGTGGACTTCATCTCGGGCGAGAGATACGCGTCCATACCGGTCAGCTTCTCGAACGAGAAGGCGGGCGCTTTGACATACCAGCGTTTGCCGTCGGGCAGGCGCATATCTGTTATACCCTGCTCGCGCAGGCTCTGACCGAGCATAACCTTTGTCGCTATGCGGACAAGGTTGCAGTCGGTGGACTTCGAAAGGAACGGCACGCTTCTCGATGCGCGGGGATTGACCTCGATAACATAGACGTTGTCGTCGCCGTCAACTATAAACTGTATATTGAACAGTCCGACTATGCCTATGCCGAGACCGAGCTTCGTGGTGTATTCGGCTATCGTGTCTCTGACCTTCTGCGAGATTGAGAAAGGCGGATATACGCTCGTGCTGTCGCCCGAATGGACACCGGTGCGCTCGACGAGCTCCATTATGCCGGGGATAAACACCTCGGTGCCGTCGCAGATGGCGTCTATCTCGACCTCCTTGCCCATGACGTATTTGTCAATAAGCACGGGCTTATCCTCATCGACATCAACGGCATTTCTGAGATACTTTCTGAGCATCTCCTCGTTCGCCACTATCTCCATAGCCCTGCCGCCGAGCACGAAGCTCGGGCGCACGAGGACGGGGTAGCCGATACGGGCGGCAACAGCCGCACCTGTTTCGATATCCGTGACCGCCTCGCCCTTCGGGTTCGGAATGCCGAGGGATTTTATAACCGCGTCAAACGCGTCTCTGTTCTCCGCGCGCTCTATAGCGTCGCAGTCCGTGCCGATTATCTTCACTCCGCGCTTTGCAAGCGAAGCGGCAAGGTTGACGGCGGTCTGACCGCCGAGAGTGGCTATAACGCCCTCCGGCTTTTCGAGGTTGACTATATTCATGACATCCTCTGTCGTCAGGGGCTCGAAATAGAGCTTGTCGGCAGTGGTGTAGTCTGTAGAAACCGTCTCGGGGTTATTGTTGATAACTATCGCCTCATAGCCGAGCTCGCGGATAGCGTGGACGGCGTGGACGGTAGAATAGTCGAACTCAACGCCCTGCCCTATTCGAATGGGGCCAGAGCCCAAAACGATTATCTTCTTTTTATCCGATACTACGGACTCGTTCTCGCTCGCGTAGGTCGAGTAGAAATAGGGCACATAGCTGTCAAACTCGCTCGCGCAGGTGTCGATCATCTTATAGGTCGGGAAGATATTCTCATTGCATCTGCGCTCATATATCTCGTCCTCGCTCCTTTTCCAAAGCTCGGCTATATATGAGTCGGAGAAGCCGAGACGCTTCGCCTCGCGCAGAAGAATATCGGAGTCGGGATTCCCCTCCATCTCCTTCTCGAAATCGACTATCTTCTTTATCTTGTCGAGGAAGAACATATCGATATGCGTTATATCGCAGATAATCGACGGGTCAACGCCCATCCACATCAGCTGGGATATTGCATATATTCGGTCGTCAGTGCCCTCTTTTATATATTCGAGCAGCTCGTCAATGCTCATCCTCGACGAGTCGAACTTCTCCATATGCAGGTGGTTCTTGCCCTCTTCGAGCGAGCGTATCGCCTTGAGCAGGCTCTCCTCGAAGCTGCGTCCGACGCTCATGACCTCGCCCGTCGCCTTCATCTGGGTCGAAAGCGTGTTGTGCGCGGCGGGGAACTTGTCAAACGGGAAGCGCGGCATCTTGGTCACGACATAGTCGAGCGAGGGCTCGAAGCTGGCCGGGGTATTGGCAAGCTGTATCTCATGCAGGTTCATGCCTACCGCTATCTTCGCCGAGACGCGCGCTATCGGATATCCGCTCGCCTTTGAAGCGAGGGCGGAGGAGCGCGAAACTCTCGGATTTACTTCTATGACATAGTAGCGGAACGAATGCGGGTCGAGCGCAAACTGGACGTTGCAGCCTCCCTTTACGCCGAGAGCGCGGATAATCTTTAATGCCGAATCCCTGAGCATATGATATTCCTTGTTGGTCAGCGTCTGACTGGGCGCGACAACTACCGAGTCGCCGGTGTGTATGCCGACGGGGTCAAGGTTTTCCATATTACAGACGGTGATAGCGGTGTCGTTGGCATCGCGTATCACCTCGTATTCTATCTCTTTGTAGCCCTTTATGCTCTTTTCGACGAGCACCTGATGCACGGGAGAGAGCGCAAGGGCGTTCTTCATCATGTCGCGCATCTCGTCGGGGTCGTAGGCAAAGCCGCCGCCCGTGCCGCCGAGGGTGAATGCGGGGCGCAGGATAACGGGATAGCCTATCTTCTCCGCCGCCTCAAGTCCCTCTTCTATGCTGTAGGTTATCTGCGAGGGAACAATCGGCTCGCCTATGCTCTCGCACAGCTCCTTGAACAGCTCTCTGTCCTCTGCGCGCTCTATGCTGTCCGCGTCGGTGCCGAGCAGCTCTATTTCGCACTCCTTGAGCACGCCTTTTTTGGCGAGCTGCATGGCGAGGTTCAGTCCCGTCTGACCGCCGATGCCGGGGACTATCGCGTCCGGGCGCTCATAGCGGCAGATACGCGCGAGATATTCGAGCGTCAGCGGCTCCATATAGACCTTATCGGCTATTGTGGTGTCTGTCATTATCGTAGCGGGGTTCGAGTTCGCAAGCACGACCTCGTAGCCCTCCTCACGCAGGGCGAGGCACGCCTGAGTTCCCGCATAGTCGAATTCGGCCGCCTGACCGATGACTATCGGGCCCGAGCCGATAACGAGCACCTTTTTTATATCAGTTCTCTTAGGCACGTCCCTTCGCCTCCTTCATACAGTCGATAAACTGACCGAACAGATAGCTGCTGTCCTGCGGACCGGGGGCGCTCTCGGGATGATACTGCACGCTGAACACAAGATCCTTCTCGCATCTGACTCCCTCAACGGTGTTGTCGAGAAGGTTTATGTGCGTAATTTCGAGCCCCGTGCCCTCGACCGACTTCGGGTCAACGGCGTAGCTGTGGTTCTGCGAGGTTATCTCTATCTTATTCGTGTCGAGGTTCATAACCGGGTGATTTCCGCCGCGGTGACCGAACTTGAGCTTATATGTCTTTGCGCCGTAGGCGAGGGATATCATCTGATGTCCGAGGCAGATGCCGAATATCGGATATTTGCCGCGCAGCGCCTTTACCGTCTTTATGACCGGGGTCACGTCCTCGGGGTTTCCGGGACCGTTTGAGAGGAACACTCCGTCGGGCTTCATGAACTCTATCTCCTCGGCCGGCGTGTCATAGGGTACGACAACGACGTTGCAGCCGAATTTATTTAAGCTGCGCACGATATTGAGCTTCATGCCGCAGTCAATGGCGACGACGTTAAACTGCGGGTTCGAGGTGCGCGAATACCAGCGCTTTTTGCAGCTGACGCGGCTGACAGCATCGTGGGCGACCGCAGTATTTTTGATTATCTCAACCGCGACCTCCGCCGGAATATCGGGCGAGGTTATGAGCACGCGGCGCGAGCCCAGGTCGCGTATGCTGCGCGTGAGCTTTCTCGTGTCAACGCCGGAGATGCCGGGAATTCCGTTCTCCTCCAGCAGCTCGGAGAGCGTCTTTGTGTATCTGAAGTTTGAGGGCATATCGTTGTAGTCATACACGATAAGACCGCCGAGGCTCGGGTTTTTGCACTCAAAATCATCGTCGGTTATTCCGTAATTTCCTATAAGCGGATATGTCATAACGACCATCTGATCAGTATACGACGGGTCGGAGACTATCTCCTGATAGCCGACCATGGAGGTGTTGAAAACTATTTCGCACACTCTGTCGGTATAGCTGCCGAAGCCGTATCCGTAGTACTCGCTGCCGTCCTCAAGGACGATCTTGCGGTCTATGAGTCTCATTTAAAAATACACTCCTTGATTTATCAGATAGAGCTTTTAAGTCTTTCGAGCACATCTCTGTAGCCGCCGAGAACATCGCCGAGGTCGCGGCGGAATCTGTCCTTGTCGAGCTTTTTGTTTGTCTCCATATCCCAGAGGCGGCAGGAGTCGGGGGATATCTCGTCACACAGGACAAGTCCCTCGTCGGTGCGGCCGAACTCGAGCTTGAAGTCGACAAGGCGCACGCCGCCCTTTGCAAACAGCTCAACCATAAGCTCGTTTATGCGCTTGGACATGGCTCTGAGCTCATCGAGCTCCTCCTGCGTGGCAAGGCCTATGGCGGTTATCTGGCTGTCGTTTATCATCGGATCGCCGAGCTCGTCGCTCTTGTAGCTGAACTCAACGACCGTATTCTTCAGGGGCGAGCCCTCCGGTACGCCGTATTTCTTTGAAAAGCTTCCCGCTGCGATGTTTCTGACTATGACCTCGACCATGACGATCTCCGCTTTTTTTGCGAGAACCGTGGTTTCGTCTATGACTTTGATAAGGTGAGTTTTGACTCCGTTTTTCATGAGGTAATCGAAGATGATGTTGGAGATCTCCGCGTTGAGCTTTCCTTTTCCTGGAAGATCCTCCTTCTTTACGCCGTTTCCGGCCGTGGCGGTGTCCTTGTACTTGATTATGCAGGTACCGGGCTCCTCCGAGCTGTAAACGATCTTGCTCTTTCCTTCATATAACTTTTCCATATCGCAGTTTCCTTTCACTCTTCTTGTTTTTATTTATTCCGCTGGGAGAGCTTGCCCTCAAAGCGGTCTTTGGTGGTAACATCCGGAACGGCTGTCGGATAATTTCCGTTGAAGCACGCGCTGCAGAACTCGCAGCCTCCGACAATATTTTTAAGCTCGGACTCCGGCAGATATCCGAGGGAATCCGCGCCGATTATGTCGGCTATCTCCTCAACGGAGTGGTGACAGGCAATAAGGTTCTCGCACGAATCGATATCCGTACCGTAGTAGCACGGATAGAGGAACGGCGGCGAGGAGATACGCATATGCACCTCTTTCGCTCCCGCCTCGCGCAGGAGGTTGACTATCTGGCCGCTCGTCGTGCCGCGCACTATCGAGTCATCTATGAGCACGATTCTCTTGTCCTTTACGGACTCGCCTATCGCGCTGAGCTTTATCCTGACCAGGTCTATCCTCTTCTCCTGACCGGGTGCGATAAAGGTTCTGCCTATGTACTTGTTTTTTATGAAGCCCATGCCGTAGGGTATTCCCGAGGCTTCGGCATAGCCCAGAGCGGCATCTATTCCCGAATCGGGGACGCCCATGACGACATCCGCGTCGACGGGATGGGTCCTTGAGAGTATCGCGCCGGCGTTTTTGCGCGCCGCGTGGACGGATACACCGTCAATGACGGAGTCCGGTCTTGCAAAATAGATATATTCAAAAATGCATGAGCGCCTCGGCTTTTCGCCGCAGTGATCCCTGTTTGAACGCACTCCGTTTTCGTCGAAGATGAGTATCTCGCCGGGCAGTATGTCGCGCTCGAATTTTGCGCCGACTGCGGAGAGGGCGCAGCTCTCGGACGCCACGACATAGGTGCCGTCGAGCGTTTTGCCGTAGCACAGCGGGCGGAAGCCGTAGGGGTCGCGCGCCGCGAGCAGCTTTGCGGCGGACATGAGCACGAGGGAATATGCGCCCTCAAGCCTGCTCATCGCACTGCTCAGCGCCTTTTCTATAGAGGGGCTTTTAAGACGCGCCTGCGTGACGATATAGGCGATTATCTCGGTGTCGCTCGTCGAGTGGAAAATAGCGCCGTCGAGCTCGAGCTCGCTGCGAAGCTCATAGGCGTTGCTGAGATTTCCGTTGTGGGCGAGTGCCATTTTGCCCTTTTGGTGATTGACCTCAATGGGCTGACAGTTTGCTCTGCTGTTGTTGCCCGTGGTGCCGTAGCGCGCATGAGCGACAGCCATGGTGCCCTGCGGGAACTTCAACAGATCGTCGCGCGAAAAGACTTCGTTGACAACGCCCATATCCTTGCGCGAGGTAAACACGCCGTCGTCGTTGACGACTATGCCGCTGCTCTCCTGCCCTCTGTGCTGCAAAGCATAGAGGCCGTAGTAGGCGAGATCAGCCACGGGGCCGGGCTTGGGTGAATAGACTCCGAAAACGCCGCACTCTTCATGCAAATTTGACATAGACTATTATTCTCCGATCTCAGATTTTTTAAGCGCTGCCGCTATAAAGCCTTTGAACAGCGGGTGTGCCTTGTTTGGACGGGATTTGAACTCCGGATGATACTGCACTCCGACATAGAACGGACGGTCGGAAAGCTCGACCGTTTCAACGAGTCTGCCGTCGGGCGAAAGACCCGAGAGGGTCAGACCGTTTTCCGTGAGTATCTCACGGTAATCGTTGTTGAACTCGTAGCGGTGGCGGTGGCGCTCGGAAATTTCGGTCTTTCCGTAGCAGCGCTCCATGGTCGTGCCGGGCTTTATGACGCAGGGATATGCGCCAAGGCGCAGTGTGCCGCCCTTGTCTATATTATCGCTCTGACCGGGCATAAAGTCAATGACCTTGTGCTTGCAGAGCTCGTCGAACTCGCCCGAGTGGGCGTCCTCTATCCCCGCAACGTCGCGGGCATATTCTATAACCGCTATCTGCATTCCAAGGCAGATTCCGAAATAGGGAACGTGGTTCTCCCGGGCGTATTTCGCCGCAAGGATCATGCCCTCTATTCCTCTGCCGCCGAAGCCGCCGGGAACGATTATTCCGTCCAAATGCGCGAGCTTGCTCTCGTAGTTCGCCTCGGTCAGAGTCTCAGAATCGATCCAGTCGATTCGGATATGCGTATTGAGCGTATAGCCCGCGTGGCGCAGCGCCTCGGCTACGGACAGATACGCATCGTGGAGCTGAACATATTTGCCGACAAGTCCGATTTTGACTTCCTTTTCGCGGTTCTTTATGCGGTAGACAAGCTCCGTCCACTCGTCGAGATCCGGCTCGGGAGCGTCGATACCCAGCTCGCGGCAGACGACCGCCGAGAAGTTCGACCTTTCGAGCATAAGCGGCGCCTCGTAGAGGTACGGCAGGGTGATGTTCTCGATAACGCAGTCGGGCTTTACGTTGCAGAAAAGCGATATCTTTTTAAATATAGCGTCCTCGAGCGGCTCGTCGCAGCGCAGGACGATTATATTCGGATTTATGCCCATGCCCTGAAGCTCCTTTACGGAGTGCTGAGTGGGCTTCGACTTATGCTCATCCGATCCACGCAAAAACGGCACCAGAGTGACATGGATAAAGAGGCTGTTTTCCCGCCCTACCTCGAGAGAAATCTGTCTTACAGCTTCGAGGAAAGGCTGGGATTCAATGTCACCTATAGTGCCGCCGATCTCAGTGATGACCACGTCGGCATCGGTTTTCTTGCCGACACGGTATACGAAATCCTTTATTTCATTTGTTATATGGGGTATTACCTGAACAGTCGAGCCGAGATACTCGCCGCGGCGCTCCTTGTTGAGCACGTTCCAATACACCTTGCCGGTGGTGAGGTTCGAATACTTGTTGAGGTCCTCGTCGATAAAACGCTCGTAGTGGCCGAGGTCAAGGTCGGTCTCCGCGCCGTCCTCCGTGACGTAAACCTCGCCGTGCTGATAGGGACTCATGGTACCCGGATCAACGTTGATATAGGGGTCGAGCTTCTGCGCCGCAACCTTGAGCCCGCGCGCTTTGAGAATTCGTCCGAGCGACGCCGCAGTTATTCCCTTTCCGAGGCCGGAGACGACTCCTCCGGTCACAAAGATATACTTTGTCATTAATATCCCTCCGTATTTTTAAATATGTAACTTTTCACTTGACGGTTGTACGCGCAGTTCGTTACAGCATATTATATCACACCTTCCCCCTTAACTTCTATAGTATTCTGTACTAAAAGCGGGCACTTCAGAACCGAAAAATATGTCAACGCAATCAACTGTCCGCAAAACAGAACAAAATGCGAGTCAATCGGTTCAAAAAAAGAAAAAAGCAAAGGCATTTACCGACGGGGACACCTGCCCCCGCAGAATGAACGCCTTTGCTCATTACGGCGTATTTTATCACATCAAAGGTCCCGTGTCAATTGAATATACTTGTATGCTTCCGTTTTATTTTCCGAAGTGTAAGCGGCGCCGAAAATTTTCGTGCCGACAGGAAACGGCGGGCGTATTTTTCAAAATGACGGCTGCAAATTGCTCATAAATTCGTTTTTCAAAAAGCCTTCGTTGCGGCTGTTTGCACAAAATTGAAAAAATCTCCGAAAACTCCTTGACAATCCTTTTCGGCGCGCGTATAATTCAGCGCATAAAGGCAATGGCGTCTTTGAACCCGTGGGTTCATTGACGCCGTTTTTTGTTTTTCGCCTTAAAATATGAAAAAGGAGCGCTAACTTATGAGCACAGTATCCGACTATTTCGGAAGTCTCGTTTTTGACGACAGAATGATGAAAGCCATGCTTTCCGCCGATGTTTACCAGTCTCTCAAGAAGACCATTGACGAAGGAGCGAGTCTCAATAATGACGTCGCCAACGCAGTTGCCGCCGCGATGAAGGACTGGGCCGTTGAGCGCGGCGCGACCCATTTCACTCACTGGTTCCAGCCCCTGACCGGCATAACCGCCGAGAAGCACGACAGCTTCATTACCCCCGCCTCCGACGGGCGCGTTATCATGGAGTTCTCGGGCAAGGAGCTGATAAAAGGCGAGCCGGACGCATCGTCCTTCCCCTCCGGCGGACTCAGAGCAACCTTTGAAGCCCGCGGCTACACCGCGTGGGACCCCACCTCCTACGCATTTATAAAAGACAAGACTCTCTGCATCCCCACGGCGTTCTGCTCCTACGGCGGCGAGGCACTCGACAAGAAAACGCCCCTGCTCCGTTCCATGCAGGCACTCAACAAGCAGGCTCTGCGCATACTCAGACTTTTCGGCAACACCGACGTAAAATGCGTGCGCACCTCCGTCGGCCCCGAGCAGGAATATTTCCTCGTTGACAAGGCGCTCTATGAAAAGCGCAAGGATCTGGTTTTCTGCGGACGCACGCTCTTCGGCGCAAAGGCGCCCAAGGGTCAGGAGATGGACGACCACTATTTCGGAGTTATCAAGCCGAGAGTCGCGGCATACATGGCCGACCTCAACGAGGAGCTCTGGAAGCTCGGCATTCTCGCAAAGACCGAGCACAACGAGGTTGCGCCCTCTCAGCATGAGCTGGCACCCATCTACACCACAACAAACATCGCCACCGACCACAACCAGCTGACCATGGAGATAATGCAGAAAGTTGCCGCGAAGCACGGGCTTGTCTGCCTGCTCCACGAGAAGCCGTTCGCCGGAGTCAACGGCTCGGGCAAGCACAACAACTGGTCGCTGGCCACGGATACGGGAGTAAACCTCCTCACCCCCGGCGAGACCCCCTACGAGAACGCACAGTTTTTGCTGTTCCTCTGCGCCGTTATAAAGGCTGTTGACGACTATCAGGATCTGCTGCGTCTCTCCGTCGCCACCGCCGGCAACGACCACAGACTCGGCGCAAACGAAGCTCCGCCCGCAGTCGTCTCGATGTTCCTCGGCGACGAGCTGACCGCCGTTCTCGACGCCATAGAGAACGACGCGCCATACAGCGGTAGCGAAAAGACAATGATGAAACTCGGCGTTCACGTTCTGCCGAAGTTCACCCGCGACACAACCGACCGCAACCGCACATCGCCCTTTGCCTTCACCGGCAACAAGTTCGAGTTCCGTATGCTCGGCTCGTCGAACAGCATAGCCTGCGCAAACATCATGTTAAACGCCGCAGTCGCGGAGTCTCTGAAGATATATGCCGACCGCCTCGAAAACGCCGACAACTTCGAGATAGCCCTGCACAAGATGATAAAGAAAACGATAAAGGATCACAAGAAGATTATCTTCAACGGCAACGGCTACGACGACGCGTGGATAAAGGAAGCAACTGAAAAGCGCGGACTTTTGAACCTGCGCACCACACCGGATGCGATGCCCGCCATGCTCTCTGAGAAGAATGTGAAGATGCTCACGTCTCACAAGATATTCTCCCCCGCAGAGCTCCACAGCCGCTATGAGATACTGCTCGAGAACTACTCCAAGACCGTCAACATCGAGGCTCTGACCATGGTTGACATGGCAAAGAAAGAGATTCTTCCCGCAGTCGAGAAATACACGAAGTCGCTCGCGGATACTTTAGCCGCAAAGAAAGCGGCAGTTGCGGGACTCCCCTGCAAATACGAGACCGCTACAGTCACGAAGCTCTCCGAGCTCTCCGACTCTATCGCCGACGCGACGGATGACCTCGAAGCCGAGATAGAGAAGTTCCAAGCTATCGAGGACGTGACAGAGGCGGCGAACGACATTCGAGACGTTATCCTCGGCAAGATGGACAGCCTTCGCGCCGTCTGCGACGAGGCGGAAACGATAACCGCAAAGGAGTTCTGGCCGTTCCCGACCTACAGCGACCTGCTCTTCAGCGTAAAATAAAATAATACGGATATAAAAACACAAAAGCGCCCGAGTCGGGAGAAGTAACGCGGAAAACCGCTCAAAGCGAGCATGGGACGGTGAGAGCCATGCAGTAAGCTCCGCGCGAATAACACCCGACGAGCTGCAAGCCGAAAGTATACCGAGTAGGTGCGCCGGACACGCCGACCGTTACAGCGGCAAGGCTTTTTGCGAAGCCGAAAAGAGAACAAAGATAGGTGGCACAGCGAGTTAAAGCACTTGCCCTATCGAATGCTTAAATTCACCGAGAGGAAAGATTACTATGTGTTCGATAATGGGTTACTGCGACTGCTGCGCCGCCTTTTCGGCTTTTAAAGAGGGCTTTGACAAGACCGTTTCGAGAGGCCCGGACGACAGCAGAATAATAGACACCGGCAAGGGCTTTCTCGGCTTCCACCGCCTTGCGATAATGGGACTGACGCCCGACGGGATGCAGCCGTTCGAGCTGGACGGCAGCTATGTCGTCTGCAACGGCGAGATTTACGGCTACGAGAAGATAAAAGAGGAGCTCTCGAAGAAATATACATTTAAAAGCGGCTCCGACTGCGAGATACTTCTCCCGCTCTACCGCGAATACGGCACGGATATGTTCAAAATGCTCGACGCCGAGTTTGCGCTCATCATCTATGACGGCAAGGCGAAAAAGTACATCGCCGCGAGAGACCCGATAGGTATCCGCCCGCTCTACTACGGCTATGACGAAAAGGGTATTATCATGTTCGCAAGCGAGGCAAAAAACCTCGTCGGGATGTGCAGGCGCGTTATGCCCTTCCCACCCGGACATTATTACAAAGACGGCAAATTTGTGCAATACTGCGACATAGCGGCGGTCGACGAGGTCTGCCATGACGACCTCGAGACGGTTTGCAAAAACATCCGCGAAAAGCTCATAGCGGGCGTTGACAAAAGGCTCGTTGCGGACGCCAAGGTCGGCTTCCTGCTCTCCGGCGGACTCGACTCCTCCCTCGTCTGCGCAATAGCGGCGAGAAAGAGCGAAAAGCCGATACGCACCTTTGCAATAGGCATGAGCGAGGACGCTATTGACCTCAAATATGCAAAAGAAGTCGCCGACTATATCGGCAGCGACCACACCGAGGTTATCATGACAAAAGAGCAGGTTTTGGACTCGCTCGAGAGCGTCATACGTATGCTCGGCACATTCGATATCACCACTATCCGCGCGAGCATGGGTATGTATCTGCTGTGCAAGTGGATACATGAGAACACCGACATAAGAGTTCTTCTGACGGGCGAAATCTCCGACGAGCTGTTCGGCTACAAATACACCGACTTTGCGCCGAGCGCGGAGGAATTCCAAAAGGAATCGCAGAAGAGAATCAGGGAGCTTCATATGTACGACGTTCTGCGCGCCGACCGCTGCATATCAGTAAACTCGCTCGAAGCGCGCGTGCCGTTCGGCGACCTCGACTTTGTGAAATATGTTATGTCCGTCGACCCCGAGAAAAAGCTGAACACCTACGGCAAGGGCAAATATCTGCTCCGCCACGCCTTTGAGGGCGACTACCTGCCCCACGACATTCTTTTCCGCGAAAAGGCTGCGTTCTCCGACGCGGTGGGTCACTCTATGGTGGACTACCTCAAGGAATACGCCGAGGGGCTCTACACCGAGGACGAGTTTAAAGAGAAGTGCGAAAAGTACACCCACGCGAAACCGTTTACAAAGGAATCCCTGCTCTACCGCGAGATATTCGAAAAGTACTATCCCGATAAATCCGAGATGATTGTCGGTTTCTGGATGCCCAACAAGACCTGGGCGGGCTGCGATGTCAACGACCCGTCCGCCCGCGTGCTCTCGAACTACGGCGAGAGCGGAAAATAAAAAATGTCCCCCGCGCGGAAATTTGCCGTGCGGGGGATTTTGCAAATTGACTGTAAATTGATTTGAATGAAGCGTTTGCCCCGCAAACATGAAACGGCAGCTTCGCTGCCATGAAGTACTCGCTGACGCTCGTATGAAGTGACGCGCACGGCGGGCTTTCGGCGTGACGCCGCCAAACTTCATATGGCGAAGCCATACTTCATTCTTCATGCACCGCAGGTGCGCTTCATTGAAAAAAGCAGCCCGGCGGCTGCTTTTTTCATGGCACCCCCTGGGGGAATCGAACCCTCAACTGCCCCTTAGGAGGGGGCTGTTATATCCATTTAACTAAGGAGGCATATGCACTTTTCAACGCACAATAGTTTATCAGATAAGCTTTATAAAGTCAAGAAAAACTGACTTCTTAAAGACAAGATAAAAATTTTGGGATAATTGAGCTTTTTGCGCGGTATCATACATACAAATACTTGAATTATTCACATTTATGTTATAAAATAATGAGTGGTGCAAGCGTAAAAAGCTGCAAATCCAACTTTTGAAAGGACGATCAAAATGAGCGCACTTAACAAAAAGTCAGTTAAGGATATCGACGTTTCCGGCAAGAGAGTGCTGGTACGCTGCGATTTCAACGTTCCGCTTCAGGACGGCAAAATCACCTCCGACAAGAGAATCGTTGCTTCCCTTCCCACTATCAAATATCTTATCGATCATCACGCAAAGGTCATCCTTTGCTCACATCTGGGCAGACCGAAGGGCGAGTTCAAGCCCGAGTTCTCCCTTGCTCCCGTAGCCGCAAGACTTTCTGAGCTTCTCGGTCAGGATGTCAAGATGGCTAAGGATGTTATCGGCGACAGCGCAAAAGAGCTTGCCGCAAACCTCAAGGACGGCGAAGTCATGCTCCTTGAAAACGTCCGCTTCCACGCGGAAGAGACCAAGAACGACCCCGCATTCTCGAAGGCTCTCGCCTCCCTTGCGGACATCTATGTAAATGACGCTTTCGGCTCGGCTCACAGAGCTCACTCCTCCACAACAGGCGTTGCCGACTATCTGCCGGCAGTCTGCGGCTTCCTCATTCAGAAGGAGATCGAGTTCATGGGCGGCGCTCTCGAGAATCCGAAGAGACCCCTCGTCGCTATCCTCGGCGGCGCAAAGGTATCCGATAAAATCGGCGTTATCAACAACCTTCTCGACAAGGTCGACGTGCTCATCGTCGGCGGCGGCATGGCCTATACTTTCTTCGTCGCCAAGGGCTATCATGTCGGCACCTCCCTGTTTGAGGCCGACAAGGTCGAGCTTGCCAAGGAAATGATGAAGAAGGCAGAGGATAAGGGCGTTAAGTTCCTTCTCCCCATAGACAATGTTATCAGCAACGAGTTCGCAGAGAACGCCGAGTACAAGACCATTAACTCCGACGAGTTCCCGGACGGCTGGATGGGCATGGACATCGGTCCCAAGACCCGCGAGCTGTTCGCAGACGCCATAAAGGGCAGCGGAACCGTTATCTGGAACGGCCCGATGGGCGTCTCCGAGTGGGATCACTTCGCAGGCGGCACCATTGCCGTTGCAACCGCGGTTGCCGACAGCGGCGCTATCTCCATCATCGGCGGCGGCGACTCTGCGGCTGCTGTTGAACAGCTCGGCTATGCTGACAAGATGACTCACATTTCCACAGGCGGCGG
>OGRD01000604.1_pt1 | contig 17819 bp, 13 predicted proteins | sample 1553441 | NCBI WGS metagenome assembly OGRD01 (sample SAMEA2580106, study PRJEB22360) | human gut metagenome | biome: human gut; feature: human-associated habitat; material: faeces | place: Denmark | collected 2008/2010
TCTGGCGGCGCTCTGTCTTTCCCTCGCCGCGCAGGCGGCGCAGCAGCTCCCCGCCCTCTTGGGCGAACAGCCCTACACCGGCGGGCCCACCTATCTGGGCGCCGCGGCGGTGTTCCTCGCCGCGCTGGGCATCGCGCTGGCCCGGGGGCGCAACAAATGGTGGATCATCGCCGCATGCGTCGTGATGATTCTGCTGGCCTGGGGCCGCAACCTGATGGGGTTCACCGAATTCACGTTCAAATACCTGCCCGGATACAATAAATTCCGCACCGTCTCGATGACGCTCGTCGTCGTGCAATGGGCCGTGCCGCTGCTGGGAGCGCTGGCCCTGATGCGGCTCTGGAAGGGGGAGATTCCCCGCGAACGGCTGCTGCGCGCGCTGGCATGGGCTGCGGGAATCACCGGGGGAGCGTGCCTGCTGCTGGCCGTCGCCGGAGGTTCGCTCTTCGACTTCGGACGCGCCGAAAGCGCGGACTATATGACCGATACGTTCCGTCACATCTTCGAAAGCAACAACATGCGGTCGTACATCGACCGCGGAATGGACATCGAATGGGCCGAAGCGACGGCCGACGCGATGGCCGCCGACCGCGCGGCGATGATGCGGACCGACGCATGGCGTTCGCTCGTGATGATCCTGCTGGCGGCGGGCGGCGTGGCGCTGTTCGCCCTGCGCCGGATCAACCGATACGTACTGACGGGCCTGCTCGCGGGCGTGATGCTGCTGGACCTCGTGCCGGTCGACCTGCGGTTCCTCTCGTCGGAGAATTTCGTCTCGCCGCGCCGCAACCAGGTGACGGCCTCGGCGGCCGACAAGGCGATCATGCAGGACAAGGACCCGGGCTACCGGGTGCTGAACCTCACGGTCAGCCCCTTCAACGACGCCACGACCTCCTATTTCCACCGCTCGGTGGGCGGTTACCACGGGGCGAAGCTGGCCCGCTACCAGGATCTGATCGACCGTTACCTTTCCAACGCCGACGACGGAGTGCTCGACATGCTCAACACGCGCTACCTGATCGTTCCGGGCAAGGAGGGGCAGCCCGAAGCGCAGCGCCGCACGACGGCCTTCGGAGCGGCGTGGTTCGTCGACAGCGTCATCTACGCCCCCTCGGCGCAGGCGGAAATCGACCTGCTGGGCAAGACGGACCTCCGCACGACAGCGGTGGTGTCGGGGCAGAATCCGGCGAAGAGCGCATCGCGGCCCATGCCCCTCGGCATCTACGCCTCCGCCCGGATCGAGCTCACGGAGTACCGCCCGAACTACCTCAAATACGAATACACGCTCCCCGAAGAGGCGGTGGCGGTGTTCTCGGAGATTTTTTACGACCAGGGCTGGAAGGCCTATGTCGACGGCGAGGAAAGCCCCTACTTCCGGGCCGACTACGTCCTGCGGGCGATGACGCTGCCCGCCGGCACGCACACCGTCGAATGGCGGTTCCGCGCACCGGGCTGGACGGCCGTCGAAGGCGTGACGCTCGCGGCGTCGCTCGCGATCCTGCTGGGAGCCGTCGCGGCGCTGGCCTATTGTTTTAGAAAAAGAACGGAAAAAGAGAAATAAAAAGGGCGACCCGCGCAAACCCGTTTATCGTCAGCGTGCGTAAAATTTCGGGTTTCGCGCAGGGGTTGCGGATCGGACACAGCCGGCCTATTTCCGATTCGCGGCAACAAGGGAAGCCCGAAATTTGCCATTATCACGACAAACGCCATGAAAGACGATAAAAGACTGAAGCGAAAGGTCCGCAACTCCTACATCGTGTCGACGGTGAGCATCACGCTCGTGCTGTTCCTGCTGGGATCGGTGGGTTACCTGATGGTCGCGGCGCTGAAGGTCGCCGACACGCTCCAGGAGAGCATCGCCGTCACCGTGGAGTTGAAGAACGGGCTTTCGGAGGCGCAGAAAGAGACCATCAGCAAACGCCTAACCGCCGAGGAGATGGTCGCGACGATCGCCTACTCCGCCAAGGAGGAGAAAGCCGAGGAGGAGGAGTTCCGCAAGATGTTCGGCAGTTCGTTCGAGGAGATCCTGCCGGAGAACCCGCTGCTGGATTCGTTCGAACTCACGCTCACGTCGGCATCCTCCGACAAGGAGCTGCTCGACTCGTTCATCGCCGCCGCCGGACGCATCGAAGGCGTCGACCGCGTATCGTACCCGGCGCTGATGGCCGAGCGGCTGCACGCCACGGTGAACAAGATACGCCTCGTACTGCTGCTCTTCGGCGGCGCGCTGCTGGTCATTTCGCTGATCCTGCTGAGCAACACCATCCGGCTGGCGATCTTTTCGAAACGCTACCTGATCAACACGATGAAGCTGGTCGGGGCCACCAAGTGGTTCATCATGCGGCCCTTTCTCGGAAGCAGCCTCACGCAGGGAATCCTGGCCGGCACGGCCGCCTCGGCCTTGTTCGGTCTGGCCGTCTACGGACTGAACGAGGCGGTCCCCGAACTGATGACCATTGCCGAAGCCGGCAAAATCGCCATCATCCTCGGCTCGATGATTGCGGGCGGCATCATCATCTCGGGGCTTTTCACCTTTGCGGCCCTCAACAAATTCATCAACATGAAGTCGAACAAGATATACCTTTATTAAATGAAAAACGAACAGAAGAACGTGCAGGACCCCGTACCGGAAAATCCCCGCATGCCCCTTACGCGGCGCAACTACGTCCTGCTGGCGATCGGTTTCGCGGTCGTCCTCCTGGGCTTCGTCCTGATGGCCGGCGGAGGCAGCGACTCGCCCGACGAATTCAACTACGCGATGTTCTCGTGGAGGCGCATCACGCTGGCCCCGATCCTCGTGATCGGCGGCTTCGTCATCGAGATCTATGCGATCATGCGACGTTACAAGTAATTCCCGGCCCGTTGCGGAACGCCGTCCCGGCGGGGAGACCCGCCCGGCAACGGCCGGCGGACCGGAACAGCCGACAACTCAAGACTCTTTCTAAAAAATAAATGGACACACTGCAAGCTATCCTGCTCGGCATCGTGCAGGGCATCACCGAATTCCTGCCCGTTTCAAGCAGCGGTCATCTCCAGATCGCCAAGGAGGTGCTGGGCGTACAACTCGAAGAAAATCTCACGTTCGACGTGGCGCTCCACGCCGCCACGGTGTTGAGCACGATCGTCGTGCTGTGGAGCGAAGTCTGGCGCCTCCTGAAAGGACTGTTCTCGCGCCGGTTCAACGAAGAGCAGGCCTACGTACTGAAACTCGTCCTCTCGATGATCCCCATCGGCATCGTCGGGTTCCTGCTCAAGGACCGGATCAACGACCTGCTCAACGCACCCTACATCCTCGCCATCGTGGGCGCGATGCTCCTCGTGACGGCCGCGCTGCTGGCCTTCGCCTACTACGCCAAGCCGCGGCAGAAGGAGACGATCTCCTACCGCGACGCCCTGATCATCGGACTGGCGCAGGCATGCGCCGCCATGCCGGGACTTTCGCGGTCGGGTTCGACCATCGCCACAGGCCTGCTGCTGGGCAACAAGAAAGCCGCCGTGGCGCAGTTCTCGTTCCTGATGGTGCTGGCTCCGATCCTGGGCGAAACCCTGCTCCAGGCGACAAGCGGCGATCTGACCGCCGGTATCGCCGCAGGGCCGCTCATCGCCGGATTCCTCGCATCGTTCATCACGGGATGTCTGGCCTGCAAATTCATGATCGAGGTCGTGAAGCGGGGCAAACTCATCTGGTTCGCCGTCTACTGCACCGTTGCGGGACTGGTGTCGATCACAAGCTATTTCTGCTGATGAAAGAAGCACTGGACCTCCGCGGCATCAATTTCGAGGACGGATACATCGCCGTCGTGGACAAGCCCCTGCGCTGGACCTCGACCGACGTGGTGCGCAAAATCAAATTCGCGCTCCGCAGGCTGGGTTACCGCAAAATCAAGGTCGGACACGCCGGGACGCTCGACCCGCTGGCCACGGGCATCCTGCTGGTCTGCATCGGCCGCGCCACCAAACTCGTCGACGCCCTGCAAGCCGAGGAGAAGGAGTATGTGGCCGACGTGATGCTGGGCGCCACGACCCCGAGCCACGATCTGGAACACGAGATCGACCGGACCTACCCGTGGGAGCACATCACGCGGGAAGCGGTCGCCGAAGCCCTCGCCTCGCTCACCGGCGAGCGGCTCCAAACCCCGCCCGTCTACTCGGCCAAGAAGATCGACGGCACACGGGCCTACGAACTGGCCCGCGCCGGCGAGGAGGTCGCCGTACGCCAGGCGCTGATCAACATTTACGAAATGGAGATCGTGGAATACGACCTGCCGCGGGTGCGTATCCGCGTGCGTTGCAGCAAGGGAACCTACATCCGCTCGCTGGCCCACGAGATCGGACAGGCGCTCCGCAGCGGGGCGCACCTCACCTCGCTGCGCCGCACGCGCAGCGGCGGCTTCACGCTCGAAAAATCCTATGAGCTGGACGAATTTCTTGAAAATCTGCAAAAACTTGAAACAAAATAGATTTTTTTGCGTATAAAAAATAATCTGTCTTTGTTTTCCGGAACCTTTCCGGCAGGCGGGGCAGAGGCAAAACCGCGTTTCAGGCCCCGCCGAACGCAGAAAATGTCGAACCACATTACGTAAAAAAGAGCGTTCATCTATGAAATTATCGCAGTACGGGTATGACTTTTCACCCGAAATGCTGGCCAAATACCCGGCCGACAATCGCGACGAGTCGCGCCTGATGGTCATCAACCGCGCCAAAGGCACTATCGAGCACCGTATCTTCAAGGACATCATCGAGTATTTCGACGAAAAGGACCTGTTCGTCTTCAACGACACGAAGGTTTTCCCGGCACGCCTCTACGGCAACAAGGAGAAGACCGGCGCCGAAATCGAAATCTTCCTGCTGCGGGAACTCAACCGCGAACTGCGGCTGTGGGACGTGCTGGTGGACCCCGCGCGCAAAATCCGTATCGGCAACAAACTCTACTTCGGCGACGACGACCTGCTGGTGGCCGAGGTGATCGACAACACCACCTCGCGCGGCCGCACGCTGCGCTTCCTGTTCGACGGCTCCTACGAGGAGTTCAAGCATGCGCTCTTCGCGCTGGGCGAAACGCCTCTGCCGAAGTGGGTGCGCGAGAAGGTCGAACCCGAGGACGCCGAGCGTTACCAGACCATCTTCGCCGAGAAGGAGGGCGCCGTGGCTGCCCCGACGGCCGGCATGCACTTCTCGAAACACCTGATGAAGCGCATGGAGATCAAGGGCATCGACAAGACGTTCGTGACGCTGCACGTCGGGCTGGGAAACTTCCGCACGGTGGACGTCGAGGACCTCTCGAAGCACAAGATGGACTCCGAGCAGTTCTTCGTCGAGGAGGCCGCCGCCGAAGCGGTCAACGCGGCCAAACGGCAGGAGCACAAGGTCGTGGCGATCGGCACGACGGTGATGCGCACGATCGAAACCGCCGTATCGACCAACGGCATGATCAAACCCATGGAAGGCTGGACCAACAAGTTCATTTTCGCCCCCTACGAATTCACCGTGGCCGACGCCATGGTGACCAACCTCCATCTGCCCTACTCGACCCAGCTGATGATGGTGGCGGCTTTCGGCGGTTACGAAACCGTGATGAACGCCTACAAGGTAGCCAAGGAAGAGGGGTATCGTTTCGGCACTTACGGAGACGCGATGCTCATTCTTTAATTTTTTTTCACTACCTTTGCAGATATAAACCCTCAAAACCATGGCAAGCAAAATTCTGTACGTGTGTCAGGAGATCACCCCCTATCTTCCAGAAACGGAGGGTTCCCGGCTTTGCCGTGCGCTGACGCAGGCAATGCAGGAACGCGGGAACGAGATCCGCACCTTCATGCCCCGCTACGGCTGCATCAACGAGCGCAGGCACCAGCTGCATGAGGTTATCCGGCTGTCGGGCATGAACCTCATCATCGACGACAACGACCACCAGCTGATTATCAAGGTGGCGTCGATACCCGCGGCGCGCGTACAGATTTATTTCATCGACAACGACGACTACTTCTCGCGCAAGGCGGTGCTGACCGACGGCGCGGACAACTACTTTCAGGACAACGACGAACGGGCCATCTTTTTCGCCCGCGGCGTACTGGAAACGGTCAAGAAACTGCGCTGGACCCCGACGGTGGTGCACTGCCACGGCTGGTTCACGGCCGTGGTTCCCGTTTACCTGAAACGGATCTTCGCCGACGACCCGATCTTCCGCGACGTCAAGGTCGTGGTGTCGCTCTACGGCGACGGCTTCTCCGGGGAACTCGATCCCGGATTCGGCGCCAAGATCGCCGGCGAAGGCGTCAAGGACAAAAATCTTGCGATTCTCGACACTCCGTCATACGAAAACCTCTGTCGCTTCGTTATGGAATATGCCGACGGAGTGGTTGCGGCATCCCCGGATGTCGACCCGAAAGTATTGGACATGGCCCGCGCGAGCGGAAAGCCGATGCTCGAATACCAATCGCCCGAGGCAGAGGACTTTTTCGATAATTACAACCGATTCTATGAAGCGATTCAATAACTTCCGCCGCATGCTGCTCCCCGTTGCAGCGCTGGCTGCCACGATAGGACTGACCCTCGGGGGCTGTACCAAGGTGGACGATACGCTGGGCGGAAACCTCATCCCCGACAACCAGCAGATGAGGGCGGGATACGTTCAGCTCCCCCGGGCCGACGAACTGAACCCGAAGAAATACGTCGAAACACGCCTGTTCCAGACCGATTCGATCGTCAGTTCGAACATCACCTACGGCTACATGGGTTCGATGCTCAACGACACGCTGGGCCACCGTTCCGCGGGATTCCTTTCGCAGATGGTCAACTATTACAAGGTCGATTCAGGCTACTTCGGCTACATGCCGATCTTCGACTCGGCGCAGATCTTGCTCAAGGTGACCAGCTTCGGCCGCGACTCGGTGACCGAGCAGTCCTTCGCGGTCTACGAGGTCGTCAGCAACAAATACCTCACCGAGAAACCCATAGCGCCCAACAAATCGCAGCGCGACTCGACCTTCTACCTCAATTTCGACCCCGTGGCGGAAGGCGTCTACAACCCCGACGAGCCGCTCTTCACCTTCACGCTCGGCGGCGAGGGCAAATACCCCTCGACCACGTCGGCCGTGACGTTGGAGCCGACCGAAGCGGGTAAAAAATACATCCGCCGCCTGATGCTTCAGGAGGGCGAGTATGCCGGCGACTACTCGATTTACAGCGCCGACAGCCTGAAATACTGGGTCGAGGCGTTCAAGGGACTTTACATCGCCCCGAACCCCGAGAAGCCGCTCACCGAGTACGGCAAGGGAACGATCTTCGCCACGGAACTGACCTATTCGGGCCTGTCGGTCTACGGACGTAACCGCGTGAAGGACGACCCCTCGCTGATCAAGGATACGATCGGCATGGTCTACTACTTCTACGAAGACGGCGCGGAATTCGGCAACGTCTCGGTAAACAACGTCAAGCACGGCTACGAGGAGGCCACGATCGCCCGAAGGATAAACATAGAGGAAGCCCGCGAGACGGCCGAGAACCGGCCCGAAAATCCCCTCGTCTATGTCGAAGGCATGGGCGGCGTGGTGACCGAGATGACCTTCAGCCCGGAGTTCTTCGCGGAGCTGGAGGCGGAGATCGCCAAGGGAAATGCCGACGGCAAGAATTTCAAAACACTCGCGTTCAGCCAGGTACGCATGTCGATCTACTTCAACGACAGCGACTACGAGTGGGAGAAGATCGCGGACGGAACGGCCGGCGACATCCTGCGCATGACCGACCAGATGAACGCATACCCGGCGCGGCTGGGCATGTACACCAATTACAAGACGCTGACGCCGATTTCGGACTACGCCTACGTCTACGAGCAGAACTACGGTTCTTCGGTAACGCTCGCCTACAACGGCAAGATCAACCGCAGCCGCGGCTGCTACGTAATGGACATCACGGGCTACATGCAGCAGCTCTGGAACAGTTACATGGAAGCCAAGGCGGATGCGGGCGGCGAGGTTGCGAACATCGACTGGGACAAAGTCAAGAACCGCTCGGTATACATCGGACCCGAAGCGTACAGCCTCTACACGACCTCGTTCGGCGTGTTGCAGGGCATGCCGACACAGGCCGGGACTGCCGAACCGAACAACGCCCCGATCCGTTTCAGTATGGCGTACAACCTGATCAAGTAAACAACAGATAACCCCTTTTGCGGAACCTAAGTGTAATGCTTAGGTTTTCGCTTTTCTGAAAAAGCCATCAAAACAGCAATGCAGGAAAATTTAGTAATCGTAGAGTCCCCCGCCAAGGCCAAGACCATCGAGAAGTTTCTCGGCAAGGACTTTATCGTAAAATCGAGCTTCGGACACATCCGCGACCTTGCGAAGAAGGATCTCGGCATCAATATCGGAGAAGGCTACAAGCCCGTATACGAAATCCCCGGCGACAAGAAGAAAGTGGTCGACGAACTCACGAAGCTGGCCAAGTCGAAGACCGTCTGGCTCGCCTCCGATGAGGACCGCGAAGGAGAAGCCATCGCATGGCACCTGACCGAAGTGTTGGGTCTCCCCGTCGACCAGACCAAGCGCATCGTCTTCCACGAAATCACCAAGCGGGCGATTCTGGAAGCCATCGAGAAGCCGCGCACGGTCAATATGGACCTGGTCAACGCCCAGCAGGCACGCCGCATCCTCGACCGGCTGGTCGGCTTCGAGCTGTCGCCGGTGCTGTGGAAGAAGGTACGTCCGGCGCTGTCGGCAGGCCGCGTGCAGTCGGTCGCCGTGCGCCTGATCGTGGAGCGCGAGCGCGAGATCATCGCCTTCCGCTCGGCAGCCTATTTCCGTGTCGTGGCCCAGTTCTACGCCGCCGGAGACCCGGAGAAGACGCTCTTCAAGGCCGAACTTTCGTCGCGTTTCGAGACCGAGGCGCAGGCCGAAACCTTCCTGCAAAGCTGCATCGGCGCCACATTCACGGTGGCCAAGGCCGAGGAGAAACCCGCACAGCGCTACCCCGCGCCGCCGTTCACCACCTCGACGCTCCAGCAGGAGGCGGGCCGCAAGCTGGGCATGTCCGTATCGCAGACGATGTCCGTCGCGCAGCACCTCTACGAGCAGGGTCTGATCACCTACATGCGTACCGACTCGGTGAACCTCTCGCAGCAGGCGCTGGCCCAGTGCAAGGAGGAGATCACGAAACTCTACGGCGAGAAATATTCGCGCTGGTTCAACTACAAGACCAAGACCAAAGGTGCGCAGGAGGCCCACGAGGCCATCCGCCCGTCGTATATCGAGCGGCAGGCGATCGAGGGTACGCCGGCCGAAAAGCGGCTCTACGACCTGATCTGGAAGCGCACGGTCGCTTCGCAGATGGTTTCGGCCGAGCTGGACCGCACGACGATCACGATCGCGATCGACGGCCGCCGCGAACAGTTCGTCGCCACGGGCGAAGTGGTGCGTTTCGACGGTTTCCTGCGGCTCTATTCGGAGTCGACCGACGAGGAGCCGGCCGAGGACAGCGAAGGGCTGCTGCCCAAACTCTCTGCGGGCGACGAGGTGCTCTATCAGACCATTACGGCCACGCAGCGTTTCACGATGCCGCCGGCGCGCTACAACGAGGCGTCGCTGGTCAAGCGGCTCGAAGAGCTGGGCATCGGCCGTCCTTCGACCTACGCCCCGACGATCACCACGATCATCAACCGCGGCTACGTCGTCAAACAGAACAGGGACGGGCAGAAGCGCAACTACGCACAGCTGACGCTCACGGGCGAAAAGATCGCCTCGAAGACCCTCTCGGAAAACTACGGCAAAGAGAAAAACCGACTTTCGCCGACCGACATCGGCATGGTGGTCAACGATTACCTGGAGGAGCAGTTCGGCCCGATCATCGACTACAACTTCACGGCCAGCGTAGAGAAGGAGTTCGACCGCATCGCCGAGGGCGACATCACCTGGGACAAGATGATCGACGAGTTCTACGGTCCCTTCCACAAGATGGTCGATTCGGCCATCACGACACAGACCGCCAAGACGCGCGAAGTGCGCATTCTGGGCAACGATCCCAAGACGGGGCACATCGTGAAGGCGCGCATCGGCCGTTACGGCCCGATGGTCGAGATCGAAGGGAACGAAGGCGAGAAGGGACGCTTCGCGTCGCTCAAGAAGGGCCAGCTGATCGAGTCGATCACGCTCGAAGAGGCGCTGGAGCTTTTCGCCCTGCCCCGCGACCTGGGACAGCTGGACGGCGAGGAGCTGATGGTCGGCATCGGCAAGTACGGTCCCTACGTGCGCTACGGAAAGTCGTTCGCGTCGCTGGCCAAGACCGACGACCCCTACACGATCGGCTACGACCGCGCCGTTGAGATCGTCCGCGCACACCAGGCGGCCGCGGCCAACACGCCGCTGAAGAGTTTTCCCGAGGATGCCGACATGCTCGTCAAGAACGGCCGCTACGGACCCTACATCGCCTACAAGGGCAAGAACTACCGCCTGCCGAAGGGAGCGAAGCCCGAGGAACTCACCCTCGACGACTGTCTGAAGATCGTCGCAGGATCGAAAAAGTAACCGCCCCGGACAAGAGGGGAAGGCCGGCCGCGAAACGGAGAACCCGTACCGAGATAAAAGGGTCTGGCCGCAAAACGGAAAACCGCCCCCGGAACAAAAGGGTCTGACAGCGAAACGGAAAACCGCCCCGGGACTGCGAAACGACCCGCGAGAAAGCAAACACCGAAAACCGAACGATTGATGAAAAAACCGATTCTCGCCGCACTTGCGCTCTGCTACGCACTCGGAGCCGCGGCACAAACGCCCGACACGGCCGCCCCGGAAGGCTACCGTTTCACCGACGTCAAAATCCTGCCCGTCACCCCGGTCAAGGACCAGAGCCGCAGCGGAACCTGCTGGTGTTACTCGACCCTCTCGTTCCTCGAAAGCGAAATCCTCCGCGCCGGAGGTCCCGAACTGGACCTTTCGGAGATGTGGATCGTGCGCAACATCTACTTCGAAAAGGCCGTGAAATACGTCCGCCTGCACGGCTCGCTGAACCTCGCTGTCGGCGGACAGGCCCACGACGTGCTGCACGGCATCGAGGCGTACGGCATCGTCCCCGAGGAGGTCTATCCGGGACTGAACTACGGCTACGACAAACCCAATTTCGATGAGATCGACGCCGTGATCAAGGCCTACGCCGACGCGGTGATCAAGGCCGGCGGGAAGCGCAGCGACAGCCGCCTCACGACGGCCTGGCAGGCCGGGCTGAACGGCATCCTCGACGCTTATTTCGGCCCGATGCCCGGGAAGTTCACCTATCGGGGCAGGGAGTACACCCCGGCGTCGTTCGCCGCGTCGCTGCCGATCGACCTCGGCGACTACATCGAATTCACCTCGTTCACCCACCACCCCTTCTACACGGAGTTCGCCATGGAGGTCCCCGACAACTGGAACTGGGACAAGGTATGGAACGTGCCTCTGGACGAGTTCATGCAGATCATCGACAACTCGCTGGAGAAGGGTTACACGATCTCCTGGGGAACCGACGTGAGCGAGAAGGGGTTCAGCCGCACCAAAGGTCTGGGCATCGTCCCTGAAGCCGACCTCGAAGGCATGCAGGGAACCGAAGCCGAGAAGTGGGGCAAACTCACCCAGAAGGAGAAGGACGAGGCGCTCTACAAGTTCGACAAACCCGGCAGGGAGCGCACCGTCACGCAGGAGCTTCGCCAGAAAGGCTACGACAACTACGAGACCACCGACGACCACGGCATGCAGATCGTGGGCACAGCCACCGACCAGAACGGAACGCCCTACTACAAGGTCAAGAATTCGTGGAACACGACAGGTCCCTACGACGGCTACTGGTATTTCTCGCGCCCGTTCGTCGCCTACAAGACGATGACCGTGCTGGTCAACAAAAACGCCGTTCCGAAGGCGATTCTCAAGAAAATCGGCGTCAAATAGACCGACGATCCCCGCAACGACAAAACAGCCCGGCTTGCAAAAGCCGGGCTGTTCGTTTATCGAAGTTTAAGTTTTTAAGTCTACTGAAAGGGAGATTTTACATCTCGCGCAGTTTGATGCTCTCTCCCAACATGATCAGGGCGGTACGGAACCACTCGTTAATCCTTGCTTTCATACTAAATAATTTTAATTAATTCTTAAAATATTTTATCATTTAAGACAGGACAAAAGTAGTGCGCGGAAACCAAACTTCCAAATATTTTATTAAGATTTTTTATAAAATTTGTAATTTTTTTGAATAAATCTCTATTCTTCGATCTCGACGCCCAGCAGACGGGCCAGCTCAACAGCCTGCAATGGACTAATTTTCAATCCTTTCAATTCAAACGACCCGATCTCGCGAACGCGAATGCCGCGGATGTCCGAATCGGCGAAAGAAAGTCCGCGCAGGCGGGTGCCGAAGAATTCGGCCTGTGTCAGGTCGCACTGTGCAAACTCGACACGTTCGAAACGGCAGTCCCCGAAAGCGGCGCCATGCATCGGACAGCCCGCAAAACGCACCGTGCGCAGCCGCGAAAAGGCGAAATTGGCGAACTCGCCCTTGCAGCGTTCGAACAGCAGGTGGTTGAGCGTGGTTTCGGCGAAATTCGTTCCCGAAAGTTTGCAGTCGGCGAACCGTACGCGGTGGAGACTGCACCCCTGCAGGTCGGCGTTCGAGAAATCGCAGTTGCGGAAAACCACGTCCGAAAACTGCGAACGGGCAAGCACGCTCCCCGCGAAGAGACAGCCCGTGAAGAGGCATCCCTGCACCGAAAGGTGCTCGCGGTCGAGCGATGCGAAGTCCGCAGCGCGGAACGAAGCGTCGGCGATCTCCTCGTCACGGGTCATCCGAACGGGATCAGCGGACGCTGCTGACTCCCGGAGCAGTTGCGGTGCGGCGATTTCCATGGGCGGCAATTGTTTGAATTGCCGCAAAGGTAGGAATTTTTACCCGTTTCGTTACTACTTCCGGGGGTTGGGATTGTTCATTTTGCGCAACCGGAAATATTGGTTATCTTTGCTGTCGACTCCGAGCTCCAAATTCATGAAAAAGACCTGTTTCCTTCTCCTCACCGTTTTGCTGACGACAGCCGCGCTGCGCGCGTCGGCCCAGAACACGGACACCTCGAAGGAGAATTTCCCATCGACCGAAACTACGCTTTCACAGATCGGACAGGCCGAGGCGCACCCGAACGCCAGGCACGTCCGGATGGCCGACACTTCAGCCCTCGCCGCTCCGGTGAAACGTCCGGGGCTGATCCGCCGCATCATCGACTATTACAGCCGTTCGAACGTGGACCGCACCTTCGAAAAGAAGATCGACTGGAGCATCGCCCCGGGGCCCAACTACTCCTCGGACGTAGGTTTCGGCATCGGATTCCTGTTGGCGGGACTCTACCGGCTCGACCGCACCGACTCGGTCACCGCACCGTCGAACATTTCGATTTACGGCAACTTCACGACCGAGAAATTCGTGCTGCTGCGCTTTTCGGGCGACAACATCTACAACCACAACAAACAGCGGCTGAGCTACTCGGGCGCATTCGTCTACTTCCCCGGCGCCTTCTACGGCGTGGGTTACAACGCCGGCAAGGAGGGTTACGCCCAAGACCTCACCACGACGATGGGCGCCTTCCGCATCTCCTACTGCACCTCGCTCGTGGGCCGCTTCTACATCGGCGTCAGCGGCGGCATCGACTACTCCGGAGCCAAGTACAAAAATTCGGGCATGGCCGACCGCATGAACGGCATCCAGGCCGACGTAGAGTCCGGAAAACCGGTTCCGGGCGGCAAGATGGGCGAGCTTTACAACCTCTGGCAGGAGGGACGCTACGACCCTGCGAAACAGGACCCGTTCTCGAATTACATCGCCACGACGGGCGACAAGCCCAACGCCTTCAACGCCAATGTCGGGCTTTTCGCCCAGTACGACACGCGCGACGTGACGTTCAACGCCTCGAAGGGCATCTTCATCAAGGCCGAGGCCAAATGGTATCCCGAATGGCTGGGCAACACGCGCCGCACGTTCGGACGCTTCACGCTGACCTTCGACTTCTACCAGAAACTCTGGAAAGGGGCCGTGCTGGCCTGCGACCTCTACGCCGACGCCACGGCCGGAACCCCCTCGTGGCACATGTACGCCAAAATGGGCGGCATGGAACGCATGCGCGGTTACTACGAGGGACGCTACCGCGACAAAAAACTGGTGGAAACGCAGATCGAACTGCGGCAGAAAATCTACCGCCGCCACGGCATCGTGGGATGGATCGGCGGCGGGCAGGTCTGGGGCACGGAGAAATTCCGCTGGGGAAACACGCTTTGCAGTTTCGGCTGCGGCTTCGAATTCAAGAACCGCATGAACATCCGCCTCGATTACGGCTGGGGCAATTTCGGCAACCAGAATCTGCCGTGGGACCGCAAGCGATCCTCGGCGTTCCTGTTCACCGCTTCGGAAGCATTCTAAAGAATATATACGAGGATAAAACCTTCGTCCAGAGAGACGGAGAGCCTGACCGGCTCTCCGTTTCCGATCCGTCCCGCCAGCGTCCCGGCAGCAAGGTCGAGCCGCACGACGTGCAGATCCCTCCGGAAATCCAGCTCCCGGCGTCCGGCATACTTGTAGAGCGTCTCTTTTGCACACCAGACGATCCCCGGCAGAAGCGGGTCGTCGGAAAGGGCCTCCTCTTCAGGCGTCAGGTAGCGGCTCGCGGCGCGTCTGAAATCGCGCGTTGCGGGTTCGATGTCCACGGCGCAACGCTCCGGGGAGGCGCAGACCGCGATGCGGCCGGCGCAATGGGCTACGGAGATATGGACGGCCCGGTTCGTCAGCACCGGGGCGCCCAGCGCATCGTAGGCGATCCCGACGTCGTCCCCCAGTTCGCGGCGCACCACGGCCCGCCACGTAAGGAACTCGGCCCGGCGGCGTTCCGACACGAACCCGGCGGCCGCGGCACGTTCTTCGGAAGTCGTCCACCGGGCGGACTCTTCGGCCGTCAGCGGCGGCGATGTCCACAGGGCCGGAATCATTGAAGGTCGACGCGGATTTTATCGACCCGGTGGCCGTCCATCTCCTGCACCGTGAAACGCAGGTCGTGCGAAGTGAAGACGTCGCCTTTGCGCGGAAAGTCGCGTTTGAGTTCGAGCATCAGCCCGGCAAGGGTTTCGGCCTCGCCCCGGACGTCGGCGAAAACGTCCTCGCCGATGTCGAGGATACGCTCGAAATCCCCGAGGTGGGTCTTTCCCTCGAAAATATAGCTCTTGGCGTCGAGCCGCGTGTAGAAGCACTCGTCGTTGTCGCTCTCGTCGGAAATCTCGCCGACGATCTCTTCGATGATGTCTTCGAGCGACACCAGCCCCAGCGTCGAACCGTACTCGTCGACGACGATGGCCATGTGGACCTTATTCGACTGGAAGTCGGCCAGCAGGTCGTTGATCTTTTTGTGCTCGGGGACGAAATAGGGTTTGCGGATCAGCTGCTGCCACGCGAAATCGCCGCCGTTGTTGATGTAGGGCAGCAGGTCCTTGACGTAGAGCGTCCCGCGGATATTGTCCACATCCTCCTCGTAGACCGGGATGCGCGAGAAGCCCGATTCGATGATCGTCCTCTTGACCGTCTCGTAATCGGCCGTCAAGGAGAGCGCCGTGATGTCCACACGGGGTTTCATAATCTCCTGCACTTCGGTATTGACGAAGTTGACGATGCCCGAAAGCATCACGTGCTCCTCGGGGCTGGAACTCTGCGTCATGTCGACGGCGTCGGCCAGTTCGTCGAGCGAAATCTCGCTCTTGTGCGCGGCCTTTTCGCTGATGCGGCTGCTCGTGCGGACCAGCGCATAGGAGAGCGGATAGAAAACCCACCGCAGCACCAGCAGCGGACGGGCCACCATCGAGGCGAAGCGCAGGGGAATCGTCTGCGCCAGCACTTTGGGCAGTATCTCGCCGAAAAGCAGCAGCAGGAAAGTCACCAGCACGGTCTTGAACAGGAACTCGAACCGCAGGAAAGTGAAGACCGAGTCGATGATCCCGGCCGTGAGGATGACGATGCAGATATTCACCAGATTGTTGACCACCAGAATCGTAGCGAGCAGTTGATCGACGTCGCCGAGCAGCCGCAGAATGGCGTCGTTCGAAGATTTTTCGGGATGTGCCTTGATGTCCCGTATGTCGTGCGGCGTGAGCGAGAAAAACGACGTCTCGGCGCCCGAAACGAGGGCCGAGACCGCCAGCAGGCACACCGCGACCGCTCCCGGCAGGAGCAGACCGATGTCTACGGGGTTGAGTGTGACCAGACTGCCTTCCAAATTCGTCTATTTTCGTTTTGCACTGCCTGCCGACGGATCAGTCGAAGAGCGAGCCGCCCTTCTCCTGCGGAGGTTTCGCCGCGGCGTCGCCCTCCTCCTTGAGCACCTCCTTGCGGCTGGTCGAGGTCTCGACGATCAGCTCGGCCTTGCGCGTCCGGTAGGCCGGTACGGCCAGTTGCGCCTCGATGTTCTTGTAACGTGTCGGCCGTTCGCCCAGCATCACCTGCGTCATGGGCCGCAGCGTCGGCACGGGGCGCGGTTTGATCGGTTCGAGCACCGTGTTCTCTTCGCGGGGCTGCGCGGCGAGGACGTCGGCGGGCGGGACGACCGGTTTCGCGGCGCGCTCGATCGCCGCGCTGTCGAATCCCGTCGCCACGACGACCAGCTCGATGCGCCGCCCCAGCTGCGGTTTGACGCTCGTGCCCCAGATGATGTTGGCGTCGTGCACCGTGCCGTCGGGGGCCTGTACGCTGGCGTGCGACTGGATGTATTTCAGGATCTCCATCACCTCGTCCAGCGCCAGCGAATCGGCGTCGGAGGTCGAGATGTTCAGCAGGATGTTTTTCGCGCCCGATATGAGCGTATGGTCGAGCAGCGGCGATTCGAGCGACGCGCGGGCCACCTCCGCGGCGCGGTGCTCGCCTTCGGCCGTAGCCACCGACATGTGGGCGCGGCCGCTGTCGCGCATCACCTTCGACACGTCGGCGAAGTCGACGTTGACCATGTCGCTTTCGACGGTGATGATCTCGGCGATGCCCTTGGCAGCCGATGCGAGGATGTCGTCGGCCTTGCCGAAGGCCTGTTTGAGCGAGAGGCGGCCGTACATCTCGACGATGTTCTCGTTGTTGATGACCAATAGCGAATCGACGTTGCGGCTCAGCTCCTCGATGCCCCGAAAGGCCTGTTCGTAGCGGATCTTGCCCTCGACGGCCAGCGGCGAGGTGACGATACCGACGGTGAGGATGCCCATTTCATGCGCCAGTTTGGCGATTACGGGCGATGCGCCCGTGCCCGTGCCGCCGCCCATACCGGCCGTCACGAAGAGCATCCGCGTGCCGGCCGCTTCGAGCCTGCGGCGGATGTCGTCGAGCGATTCGATGGCCGCCTTGCGTCCGTTTTCGGGATCGTTGCCCGCACCGAGACCTTCGCGCCCCAGCTGCACCTTCTCCTCGACGGGACTGTTGTCCAACGCCTGCGCGTCGGTATTGCAGACCATGAACCCGACGTCCTTGATGCCGAGGTTCCACATGTGGTTCACGGCGTTGCCGCCGGCACCGCCGACGCCCACCACCATGATTATCGAAGATTTATCTTTTGCCGCAGCAATTTCGTTCATCAGATCGTCACTCATAATTCCTTAACCTCTTTTTCGTCGGGCGTTCGTTCCGGTTGCCGGCCGGTTTTGCGTTTTCTCGTTCATATTGTTTCGGCTTCCCGCCGCCTTGCCCGGTCGGGCGACTCAGATCTCTTCGTCTTCCGATCCGGTGAAGAAGTCGTCCAGGCGGGTTCCCAACTTCTGTTTGAGCTTGTCGAGCAGGCCCCGTTTCGGACGATGCGGCGTCTCGGCGGTTTC
>OGRD01000617.1_pt1 | contig 17642 bp, 19 predicted proteins | sample 1553441 | NCBI WGS metagenome assembly OGRD01 (sample SAMEA2580106, study PRJEB22360) | human gut metagenome | biome: human gut; feature: human-associated habitat; material: faeces | place: Denmark | collected 2008/2010
CTATCCCACCCGGCGGGAGTCGGACGGGAGCAGCTTATTGTGGTTCGTCATCGTGCGCGTGCCGACACTCGCCGTGCGCGTCGAGACGATGCGCGCGAACGTCGGATTCTGCATGGCGTAGGCCGCAAGGCGCGCCATATCGAGGGCACAGGAGCTGTGCCCCATTTCGTCGAGACCGCTCGGGTTGGCAAATGACGTGTGCTCCATGCCGAGGGCTTTCGCCTTTTCGTTCATCCATCGGACAAACTGCGCGCTGCCGCCGCTCCCGCCGCAGTGGGCGGCGATACACTCCGCCGCGTCGTTGCCGGACGGCAGCATCAGACCGTAGAGAAGTTCCTCCATCGTGAGCGTTTCGCCCTCGAGAAGGTACATCGACGAGCCCTCGCGCAAGTGCTCGCGTTTGACCGTGACCTTCTCCGTGAGTTCGCTGTGCTCCAGCGCGACTAAGCAGGTCATGATCTTCGTCGTGCTCGCGATGCTGCGCTCCTGCGTTTCATTGCGCGACGCCAGCACTCGCCCGCTGCCCGCCTCCATCAAAATGAACGCGGCGGCGGCAGTTTCAGGAGCGGCAGCCTGACAGGTCAAACTGCTTGACAGGCAGGAAACGGCAAGGAAAACGGCAAATACGCATCGGGCAAAACGCGGCATGGGATCACTCCTTCGTTCGGAATGCCCCTATTATGCCCGAAATCAGTAGATATCTTTCTCTTCTCTCTTCTTGTCCACGAAATTCTGCACGCGGTCGAGCACTTCCGGCACAAGATCAAGCACGCGGTCGACCGTTGCCGCCGCAGGGATGGCCACGGGCATCACGCGCGTCAGACCGTCCTTGACGACGAGGAACGCGACGGGGTCGACCTTGACGCCCGCACCCGCGCCGCCGCCGAAGTGTGCGGTGTCGGTCTTGCCGTAGTCGCCGCCGCCCGCGCCGAAGCCGAAGCTCACGCGCGAAACGGGGATGACCGTTACGCCGTCGGGCGTCGTGATCGGCTCGCCGATGATGGTGTTGGAATCGACCATATCACGGATCTTATCCATCGTGGTGTCCATGAGATCGTTGAGCGGGGTCTTCTTTTCGATGTTTTCCATGAGGTTCATCCTTTCTTTTTATGCGGTCAGTTTTTCACTGTGTTCACTGTTTTGCGGAGTGCTCTCTGTTGGTTTTTCCGCGGGAGCGTCGTTTTTATGCGCCTTTTTATAGCGCAGGTACCATTTGAGCATCGGAATGAGCAGCGCAAGCGAGATGTGCAGCCCGTCGCGGATGCGAAGCGACAGGCCAACGGCACCCTCTGCGTGCGTCTTTTCAGAGCTGTAGTCCATGCGCAGGTGCAGTGAGGGATCAGGGATATGGAAGAGGTCTTCAAGGTGCGGCATCACACCCCACATCGCGGCGCTCGCATAGCCGTAGGTCTGCGCGATATCTGCGGGGTCCGTGCCGCCAAAGACGACGAGAATTTCCAGCGGGTCGATGCGAAGGCGCTTGCAGGTGCGTTTCGCTGTCTCCTTGAGCGCCGAGAGCGCCGTCGTGATGAGGTCCCTGAGCTCCTCTTTTGTCGGCTTGGGGAGCGAGAGCTTTTTCTTTTGCTTCGCCTCTTCTCCCTCTGACTTTGGTTTCTTCTCCTTTGCCTTTTTTTTCGGCGTTTCTTTCTTTTCCTTTGCAGGCAGCAGCGTGAAGCGGAACGGGCCGACCGAAAGCTGCACGCGCAGCTCGTCGCCGAACTGCATCAGCGCGCCCACGCGCAGAAAGCCGATCAAAATAAAAATGAGCAGGATGATGCCAATTACCTTCAGCGCAGTCAATCGACCACCTCCCTCTTTTTACGCTTCACGCGGTTTTTATGCTTTACGCGGTCAGTGTTCCCCGTTTTCGGGAATGCTGCCTTCTTTTTCCGTCATGGCGCTGGGGTCAAGGATCGTGCCGTCCTCCGTCATGCGGAGCTGACCGTCGGCCTCAAGACCCGGCATCTCCGGCAGCTCCTCGAGCGAACCCAAGTGGAAGTCGCGCAGGAACTTTTTCGTTGTGCGGTACAGCCTCGGCCGTCCCGGCACCTGCAAACGTCCGCACTCCTCAATGAGCCCGCGCTCAAGCAGCAGGCCCACGGTGTACGAGCTGTCCACGCCGCGCACCTGATCAATGTAGGCGCGGGTCGTGGGCTGGTAGTAGGCGATGATCGTCAGCACCTCCAGCGCGGGCTGAGAGAGCTTGGCGGTCTTGCGGATCTCAAACGCCTTGCGGATGACGTCGGCATAGTCCGGCGACGAGCAGAGCTGATAGCTGTCCTCCATGCGGACGAGCCGGATGCCGCGGCGCTCAAAGGCGTAGTAATCGCCGAGCTTTTGCAATACCTGTTCCGCGGTCGGACGGTCCAAATCGAGCGCAAGGCAGATGCGGTCGATGGGAAGCGGTTCGCCGCTGGCGAACAAAATGCCCTCGATGGCCGACTCGACCTCGCGCAGGTCCAAAGATTCCAAAGACATAGCGTTCCTCGCTTTTTACAGATTGATACGGTCGGGGGCGTCGTCCCCGCACTCCACGGTGCAGTCCGTGTCGGAACCGGCCAGATGGATGACCTTTTCGCGGCAGAGTTCCAGAACGGCGATAAACGTCGCCACGATCTCGCTGCCGCGGAACAGCAGCTTGAAGCGCGTCATGCCGAACTCCTTGAGCCGGTGCAGAATTTCCTCCGCCTTGCCCTTGACGGGATACGGCTCGCGGCGCACGATCTCGCTCAGCGCCGCGCTCGGCGGCGCGGCCAGCTTTTCCCCGCGCTCCATGATCGTCTGCATGGCGAGCACGAGGTCGGCCTTTTCATGACTGTACTCGTAGATTTTGCCGCGCTGCATGGGCTCGGGCTGGCGCGTCATGATGCTGCGGCCAAACTCGCCCATCGGGCCGAGCGTTTCGGTCAGCGTCTTGATGCGAAGGTACGTGTCCTTTTGCTGGCGCTCTTTGAGCGAGGCAATGAGCTCGTCCATCTCGCTCTGCGCCTGCTCATCCTCAAGCGAAAGCAGCATGCGCGTTTTGATGTACATTAAATGTGCCGCCATCGTGATGAATTCGCTCGCGACCTCGAGATCGAGCTGCTTTCGCTGCTCGAGATACGCAAGGTACTGATCCAGGATCAGCGCGATGGGAATGTCCTGGATCTCTATTTTATTTTTCGACAGCAGGAAGAGAATGAGGTCGAGCGGCCCTTCAAAGTCCTGCAGCGCCTCCGCGCTGCGCTCGTGCACCACGCCCTCCAGCTTGAAAACGGGATTGTCCATGACATTCCTCTCACTTTATCAATATACGATCCAGTTGACCAGAAGCTCGTACACGCGGTAGATGCCCTCGCTGAGGATATTGTTTCCCACGCCGAGCCAGACGAGCACAAAAAGAACAAGCATGCCGTATTTTTCATACCGCATCAGCGTCATGTACGCGCGGTCGGGCAGAAAGGCGAAGAGCACCTTCGACCCGTCGAGCGGCGAGATGGGGATGAGGTTGAAAAGCCCCAGACCAACGCTCATGTACGCCGTCATCGCAAGGAAATTCAAAAGGCCGCTGCAAAACGCGGTATCGACATAGTGCGCGATCGTGATGCGCGCGCCGAGCAAGAGCAGCATCGCCAGCAGCAGATTCGACACCGGCCCCGCCAGCGCTGTGATGGCCATACCCTGCTTCGGCTTTTTGAAATACCGCATGTCGACCGGCACGGGCTTTGCCCAGCCGAAGCCGACGAGCAGCATGGCAGCCAAGCCGAACCAGTCGATATGGTGCAGCGGGTTTAAGCTCAAGCGGTGCTCGCGCTTGGCCGTCGGATCGCCGAGGGCATAGGCTGCAAGACCGTGACAGGTCTCGTGCACCGTCAAGCATAAAAAGACGCCGAGCACGCGCAAAAGCGCGTCGGTCAGCGAGCCCCAGTCGATGGACTGGACCAATTCCTGAAAACTGTTCACGCAATTTCTCCGTAAAAAATATGCAAATCGCGAAGACTTGCATTGCATTCTATGTCTATTATAACAGCCCTTTTCCCACATGACAAGGGATTTTGCAATTTTTACTGCATTTTGCTTTCAAAAATTGACGCATTTTTTTCTGTCAAATTGCGAAAAATGACAAAAAAGCGCCTCAACCGTGCGGTTGAGGCGCTTTGCAGGATAGGATATCCGGTTATTTCTTGAGGCGCTTATCGCTCTTGGCCGCAAGGTGCGTGCCCAAGGACTGGAAGATCTGCACCAGAATGATAAGCAGCACGACCGCTGCGAACATCACAAGGTACTTGTAGCGATAGTAGCCGTAGTCGATGGCGATCTTGCCCAGACCGCCGCCGCCGATGATACCGCTCATGGCGGAGTAGCCCAGAATGGTGGTCAGGGCGATGGTGACGTTCTGGATCAGGGAGGGCACGCTCTCCGGGATCATCACCTTGCAGATGATCTGCATGGGGGTGGCGCCCATACTCTGGGCGGCTTCGATGATGTTGCCGTCCACCTCGCGGAGACTGGTCTCCACCAGACGGGCCACAAAGGGGAATGCTGCCGCCACCAGCGGAACGATGGTGGCCGTGGTGCCGATGGTGGTGCCGATCAGCAGGCGGGACAGGGGGAACACCATAATCATCAGGATCAGGAACGGGACGGAGCGCAGCAGGTTGATGATGACGTTCAGCACCTGCAGCAGCCAGCCCGGCAGCGGCAGAACGCCGCCCTTCTCCCCCACCACCAGCAGCACGCCCAGCGGCAGGCCGATGACAAGAGACAGGGCCGTGCTGAGCACGGTCATGTAGAAGGTCTCCCAGATGGCGTAAGGCAGAGAGGGCAGCACCGTCATCAAGTCCTGAACGGACTGGGCGCTGAACAGATTACTGTACATTGTGGTCGACCTCCTCTACCTGCACATTGGCGATGGTTTGAATGAACTTGACCGCACGGTCAAAGTGAGCGCTGGGGATGCCCAGCATCATAGTGCCGTAGACCTCCTCCGACAGGCTCTGGGTGCTGGCGGAGATGACGTTGCAGAAGATACCCTCCTCTGCCGCCAGACGGGCCACCATGGGGGTACTGGTGGTCTTGCTGTCCTTGAACACCAGCCGCACCAGCCGCTCGCCGGCGGGATCGTACACCTGCGCGTCGGCGCCGCCGGGGAACACCAGCCGCCGTCCTGCGGCGGACTTGGGGGCGGCGAACACCGTGCCCACCATGCCGGACTCCGCCACCACACCGCCATCCAGAATGGCCACATGGCTGCAAATTTCCTTTACCACGCTCATCTGGTGGGTGATGATGACAACGGTGATGCCCAGTTTCTTGTTGATATCCCGGATCAGCTCCAGAATCTGGCGGGTGGTGTTGGGGTCAAGGGCGCTGGTGGCCTCGTCACACAGCAGCACCTTGGGATCGGTGGCCAGTGCGCGGGCGATAGCCACACGCTGCTGCTGGCCGCCGGACAGCTGGGCGGGATAGGCGTCCGCCTTGTCAGGCAGGCCCACCAGCTCCAGCAGCTGACGAGCGCGTTCCTCGGCCTCGGCCTTCTTCACGCCCACCAGCTCCATGGGGAAGCATACGTTCTTCAGACAGGTACGCTGCATCAGCAGGTTGAAGTGCTGGAAGATCATGGTGATGCCCCGGCGTGCCTCACGCAGCTGGGTGGGGGTCATGGTGTCCAGCCGCTGGCCGTTCACCACGATCTCGCCGCTTGTGGGCCGCTCCAGCAGGTTGATGCACCGCACCAGCGTGCTCTTGCCCGCGCCGGACATGCCGATGATGCCGTAGATGTCCCCATCCTCAATGGTAAGGGAGACATCCTTGAGCGCGTCTACCCCTCCGGCGGAGCCGGAATCAAACGTCTTGCTGACGTGTTTCAGTTCGATCATGGACGTCTCCCTCCTGAATCCTTACTTGCTGGCGCTCACAGCGTCCAGCGTGGTCTGCTTGCCGCCGTACAGGCCCATGGGCTCAACGTGGACAGCGGAGATGGACACGATGTGGGTGCCGTTCTGGGCGTTGAAGTCCTCCAGATAGGGCAGGTGCTGGAAGTAGTTGGCATCCACAGCGCCGTCCTCGACAGCGGTGTTGGGCTGCACGTAGTCGTTGAAAACCTGGATGTTCAGGGTGATACCCTTGTCGGCCAGGATGGTCTTGACGACCTCCAGGATCTCGGCGTGGGGAGCGGGAGTGGCAGCGATGGTGATGGTCTCGCCGTTCAGGGCGTCGTAATCCACGGTGGCGTCATAGCCGTCGGTGGGGTTCTCCACCACGGAGATCACGGAACCGTTGTAGGTCTCGTTGATGAAATCAACAACCTGCTGGCTCTCCAGAGCGGCCTTCAGGGCCAGGATCTTGGGCTCATTCTCGTTGCCTTCCTTCACGGTCAGGATGTTGGCGTAAGCGGAGGCGCTGCCCTCGATCAGCAGGGAGTCATTCACGGGGTTCAGACCGGCGCTGATGGCGTAGTTGCTGTTGATGACGGCGTAGTCCACATCCTGCAGCTGGTTGGGCAGCTGAGCGGCCTCGGCCTCGACGATCTCAACGTTGTAGGGATTTTCCTCGATGTCGTTCTTGGTGGCGGTGATGCCCACGCCGTCCTTCAGCTTAATGATGCCGTTCTCCTGCAGGAGCAGCAGTGCGCGGGCCTCGTTGGTGGTGTCGTTGGGAACTGCGATCTTGACGACGGGCTTCTGCTCGTCACCGGCGTTGTCGCCGCTGTTGTCGGTGTTGCTGCCGCCGCAGGCGGTCAGGCTCAGGGTCAGGACCAGCGCCAGTGCCAGCGCGGCCAGCTTCACAAAGTAGTTGTGCTTTTTCATGATGTTTGTCTCCTTTTTCCATCAATGTAGGTTTTGGGTGAAGAACAAAAATAAAACGGCGGCAGGTCAATCGACCTTCCACCGTTCATGACTGTTATTCATCCTGTTTCAGCAGGACGCCTTACCGTCAGGGAAAATCAGTTGACCAATTTGAGCGCGACGAAACATGCACATGCTGCACATGCACATCTCCATAGACATCATCATCACGCTCAGCTTCTTCATCACTGATTTTCTCCTTTCCTCGGTTCTCAATGGCGTGTCCGCCTTGGATGGTGGCATAGTAACGCTTTCCGCCGGATTTGTCAACCCCCTTTTTTACATTCCGGCCATTTGCAAGAAAATTCGACAGCAATCACCCGCCGTTTTTGTGTTTTTCGCCGCAAGAATTATTTTGTCATATCCTCCAAAGCATTCTCTCACCTGTTGTGCATTCACACAAAGGGGGATGAAAAAGAGCCATCAAGCAGCACTTGATGGCTCCCAGTCTGGCACAAAAGCTTCGCAGAATTCGCCGCCCGCTATGGCGGCGAACAATTTGGATCATTTTTTGCCGCGACATCTGCGTGGCAAAAAATACTTTGCGCGGAGAGAGTGTTTTTTCGCCCATTTATGGGCGAAAAAACACGGGTCGGAGCGATTCCCATTTTGTCCCAAAAGGCAATGCCTTTTGGGACAAAAATAAGAGCCATCGGGCGATGCCCGATGGCTCTTTTGAAAACGCAATTAGTCGATCATGCTCTTGAGATCCTCGGCCACGATGATGGGGCAGGCGGTAGCAGCCTTCACGTCATCCACAGTGAACTCGGGGTTGATCTCGGTCATCACCAGACCCTTGTCGGTGACTTCCATGACGCACATCTCGGTGATGATCTTGTTGACGCAGTGGGAAGCGGTCAGAGGCAGACGGCACTTCTCGAAGATCTTGGGGTTGCCCTTGGCGGTGTGCTCCATGCAGACGATGCACTTCTTGGCGCCCACGCACAGATCCATAGCGCCGCCCATACCGGGCATCTTCTTGCCGGGGATGATCCAGTTGGCCAGATTGCCCTCCTGGTCGACTTCCAGAGCGCCCAGGAAGCAGGCGTCCACATGGCCGCCGCGGATCAGGCCGAAGTTAGCAGCGGAATCAATAAAGCCGCCGCCGTAGGCCACGGAGGAGGGAGAACCACCGGCGTCCACAACGTGGTAGGGATCGTAGTTGGCGTCGCCCTCTTTGGGGGACTTGCCGGCGGAGACGATACCCAGCTCAGCATGGATGATCAGCTCAACGCCTTCGGGCAGGTAGTTGGGGATCATGGTGGGCAGGCCGATGCCCAGATTCACCACGTCGCCATCCTTCAGTTCTTTTGCGCAGCGCTTGGCGATAAAGCCTTTGATTTCGGACTTTTCCATTACTTTCTGTCTCCTTCCACGATGTAATCCACGCACATGCCATAGGTATGGACGTTCTCAGGCTCGATCTCGCCCACGGGGACGATGTACTCGCACTCAGCGATGACGGTATCGGCGGCGGTAGCCATGACCACGTTGAAGTTGCGCATGGTGCCCTTGTACCAGCAGTTGCCGAACTCGTCGCACTTGTAAGCGCCCAGCAGCGCGAAGTCAGCGTGGACGGGCTTCATCAGCAGATAGTCCTTGCCATCGATGGTCTGACGGCCCAGGCAGAAGGGGGACTCCTCCACCAGCGTGTCGATGCCCACGGGGGTCAGCACGCCGCCCAGACCGGCGCCGTCGGCACGGATGCACTCAGCCAGCGTGCCCTGAGGCAGCAGGCAGACCTCCAGCGTGCCGTCGGTGTTCTGCTGGCCCACCTCGGGCGTCATGCCCACGTGGGTGGCGATGACGCGCTTGACCTGATGGTTGTGGATCAGCTCGGCAATGCCGAAGAACTCCTCGCCCTTGGGGCCAACAGCGCGGCCCATGTCGTTGGCGATCAGGGTCAGATCCTTGGTGCCCAGCTTGACCAGCTCCTTGACGATGGCGCGGGCCTGGCCGCAGGCCAGAAAGCCGCCGCACATAATGGTAGCGCCGTCAGGAATCATTTTTGCTGCCTCAGCGGCAGTCAGTACAGGTTTCTTTGCCATTTCTGTTCCTCCTACTTTTTATGACAGCGGCCACTGAGCCACCTGCGTATGCAGAGCGCCCAGTGGCGCTGTATGCGTTTTACTTCATGCCGCGCTTGACCATCTCGGTCACAGCGAAGGAAGCCACGTCGTCGGCGTACTTGCCGGCGCCGAAACCAGCGTCGAAGCCCAGCTCCTTGGCCAGCTCATGGGTGATACGGGGACCGCCGCAGCAGACCACGAACTTATCACGCAGACCCTCGGCCTCCAGCAGCTCGATGAGGTTGGTCAGGTTCTGGATATGCACGTCCTTCTGGGTAACGGTCTGGGAAACCAGCAGAACGTCAGCCTTCAGCTCCAGCGCCTTCTTGATGAACTCCTCGTTGGGAACCTGAGAGCCCAGGTTATAGGCCTCGATCATCTCATAGCGCTCCAGGCCGTAGTGGCCGGCGAAGCCCTTGCGGTTCATGATGGCGTCGATGCCCACGGTGTGAGCGTCGGTGCCGGTGGAGGCGCCCACCATCACGACCTTGCGGCCGATATGCTCGCGGATGTAGTCGTTGGTGGCTTCCATGCTCATCACGTCGGACTCCACGGTGATGACGTGGATATCCTCATAGTTGACGGAATGGACACAGCTGCCGTAGACCACATAGAAGGTGAACTCTTTGTCCAACGGGGCGTGGTACGCCACGTTGGGTTCTTCCAGGCCCATCTTCTTGGCGATCTGACGGGCGGCTTCCTCGCCGCGCTCGTCGTCCTTGACGGGCAGGGTGAAGCTGGTCTGCACCTTGCCGTCGTTCATGGTGTCGCCGTAGGGCTTCAGACGGGTCAGATCCAGCGTGGTATCGAAATCGATTTTATGGGTATTATACAGTCCGCTGCTCATGCTCCCACCTTACCTTTCATCGCTTCAATGAAGGGATTGAAGTACTTGTCGTCCTTGACCACAACACCAGCCAGACCCTTGCCGCCGTCCTTGGGACGCTTGACATCGGCGAAGATGCCCTTCTCGATGGTGGTGAACAGACCCAGCTTCTCGATCTCCTTCAGCAGGTCGGTGGCCTTGGTCAGCACCTCGTTGGCGCGGTTGCGAATGATGCCGTTCTCTTTGTAGGTCAGCTCGTCGCCCAGATCCTTCATGGTGCGGAAGATGTACTGGGCGTTCTCGATGGACAGAGCACGGTCGGACATGAACGGGGTGTGGATGGCCTCGGTCATCATGCCCAGCAGATGCAGCTTCTGGTTGGTCAGGATGGTCACCATGTTGAACAGGGCGTCCTGAATGTGACCGCGGAAGATGTTGCCGGTCATGAACTTGGTGGGAGGCATGTACTTCAGGGGCGCGTTGGGGAAGATCTCGCGGGCCATCTGTGCCTGCGCCAGCTCATACAGGAAGGTGTTCTCCACGGAGGGATCCATCTCGAAGGCGTGGCCCAGACCCATCTGCTCCTCGCGCATACCGGCGGTCTTGGCGAAGGCCTCGTTGATGAACTGGGAGGCCAGCACGGTGTGGGCGGCGGTGATGGCATCGTCGGTGGTCAGGTAGTTATCCTCACCGGTGTTGATGATAACGCCGGCATAGCCGTTGATGACACGGGAGAAGTACTGGTCGACGATGGTACGCTGCATGTTGATATCGCGGAACAGGATGCCGTACAGAGCGTCGTTCAGCATCACGTCCAGACGCTCCAGAGCGCCCATGGCGGCGATCTCGGGCATGCACAGGCCGGAGCAATAGTTGCACAGGCGGATGTAGCGGTGCTGCTCCTCGCCCACCTCGTCCAGCGCAGCGCGCATCAGGCGGAAGTTCTCCTGGGTGGCGTAGGTGCCGCCGAAGCCCTCGGTGGTAGCGCCGTAAGGCACGTAGTCCAGCAGGGACTGGCCGGTGGTACGGATGACAGCGATGATGTCGGCACCCTGCTTGGCAGCGGCCTTGGCCTGGGTGATATCCTCGTAGATATTACCGGTGGCCACGATGACATACAGGTAGGGGCCTTCCTTGTCGCCCCAGTCGCTCAGGTACTCGTTGCGCTTGGCAACGTTCTTGTTGATGCGAGCCACAGTGGCGTCCACCACGGGCTGGATGGCGGCGCGAACTTCCGCATCGGTGTGAGCGGGGATCTTGCTGAGATCCAGCTCGCCGGCGCTGACAGCCTCTGCCACGCCCTGGGGATCCTTGCCGGTTTCCACCATAGCGTTGCCGATCGCCCAGGCGGCGCCCATAGGCAGGATGGAGTTGGCCATCAGGTGGTCAACGACCACGTTGGGCATGGGGACGTCCATATCGTTGACGCCATCGATGCCCAGCAGACGGCAAACCGCACGCTCCACCGTGACGGTGGTATGCTGATCGATAAAGCGCTGGGTGTCGTCCGCCACCTTAGCGGCAGAGGCACGCGCCTGATTGACCAGCTCAAAATTCAAGCCGAGTTTGCTTTCCATTATCGTTACCTCATTCAAAAATCATAGCAAATTCGGCAGCAGGCAGGCCTTGCCCGCCTGCTGCCGAAATAGGGTCTTTTGCGTTTGCTGCTTTCGCAGCCAAGTAAGCGAGGATTTGATCGACGAGAGTGATGCCCCGCCAAATCAAAAATCAGAGCTTACTTTTTAACATGGCGCTCGTTGCGCAGCAGCTTGGTGGGCTCCAGATAGCGCTGGGCAGTGCCCTCGGCGACCCAGGCCACACCGGTCTTCTCCACCTTCTTCTTGCCGGTGCAGACGTCGCAGTGGCAATCCTGAACATAATGCTCGGGCTGGGTGTAAGAAGTGATGACGCCCTCGAAGTTACGCAGGATAACCTTGCGGGGGGTCTCGGAAATCAGATAGTTGGGCATAACGGGAGTCTTGCCGCCGCCGCCGGGAGCGTCCACCACGAAGGTGGGGATGCAGTAGCCGGAGGTATGGCCGCGCAGCGCTTCCATGATCTCAATGCCCTTGGACACGGGAGTACGGAAGTGGCTCAGACCCAGGGAAGGATCGCAGGCATAGATGTAGTAGGGGCGGACACGCATCTTGACCAGACCGTGAACCAGCTCCATCATCACGTGAGAGCAATCGTTCACGCCGGCCAGCAGCACGGACTGGTTGCCCAGGGGGATACCGGCGTCAGCCAGCATGGCGCAGGCCTTGGCGGCTTCGGGAGTGAACTCCTTGGGGGTGTTGAAGTGGGTGTTCAGCCACACGGGGTGATACTTCTTCAGCATCTCGCACAGCTCGGGAGTAATACGCTGGGGGCACACCACGGGGGTGCGGGAGCCCAGACGGACGATCTCCACGTGAGGAATGGCGCGGACGCGCTTGATGATGTACTCCAGCACATCGTCGCTGACCATCAAGGAGTCACCGCCGGACAGCAGAACGTCGCGAACCTCGGGGTGAGCGGCCACATAGTCGATGCACTTGTCGATCTGCTGCATGGGCACTTCGCAGTCGTTCTGGCCGGCAAAACGGCGGCGGGTGCAGTGACGGCAGTACATGGAGCACTGGTCAGTGATGAGCAGCAGCACGCGGTCGGGATAGCGGTGGGTCAGGCCGGGGGTGGGAGAGTCGGTATCCTCGTGCAGGGGATCGGCGTCCTCGTAGTCGGCGTACTCCAGCTCCTCGGCGCGGGGGATGGCCATCTTGCGGATGGGATCAAAGGGATCGTCCAGATCGATCAGGGACAGATAATAGGGAGTGACCGCCATGCGCAGCTTGCCCAGAGTCTTGGCAATACCGGCTTCCTCGTCGGGAGTCAGGGTCATGTACTTCTTCAGATCTTCGACAGTCTCAGCGCGGTTAGCAACCTGCCAATGCCAGTCGTTCCACAGATTTTCAGGAACGTCAGCGAACAGACCATTGCGAGTTTTCATGTTCGTTTCTCCTTAAATTTTTGTTTCAGGATGATTTGGAAAGTTCGTACTGAGGGCAGGGGGCGCGCCCCCTGCCTCAGTGTCAGTTGCTATGGTAGTTTAGCAGTACTTCTCGTCGAACAGCTTGCGCAGCTTGGGGTTCTCGCGCAGAACGTTCAGGGTGATCTCGGCGTGGTTCTTGGTGTAGCCGTTACCCACGATCATGGTGACGTCCTTGCCGATACCCTCGGCGCCCAGAGCGGCCTTGGTGAAGGAGGTAGCCATGGAGAAGAAGTAAACCAGACCGTCGTCACGGACGGGCAGGATGGCGGACATCTCGCAGGACTCGATGTTCACGCAGCAGATGGAGATATCGTACTCCTTGCCGTCGTTGACACCCAGAGCGGCTTCCATAACGTCCACGGGCTTGGTGCAGTCGGCGACGATGACGTCGGTGTAAACGCCCAGCTCCATCAGATCGGCAACCTGGGAGGCCTTACGGACAACGCCCACGACCTTGCCCTTGGGGCCGACCTTCTTCATGGCCTCGTAGCCGCACAGAACGGCGGACTTGCCGTTGGCGCCCAGAATCAGAACGCTGTCGCCCTCGTGAGGCAGCTTGCGGGCCTGAGCGGGAGCGCCGGCCACGTCCAGAGCAGCCAGGGCCAGAGGCTCGGACATATCCTCGGGCATCTTGCAGTACAGAGCGGACTCGAACAGGATGGCCTTGCCGACGATGTCAACGCGGTCGATATCCTTGTGGATGGACAGGATCTTCTCGATCTTCAGCGGGGTCATGGACAGGGACACCAGAGAAACGATCTTGTCGCCTTCCTTCAGGTCGAAGCCGGGCTTGTTCTTCAGATCCTCGCCGATGTGAGCGACGACGCCCTTGAACATACCGCCGGAACCGGTGACGGGGTTCTGCTGCTTGCCGCGCTCAGCGACGATGCTCATAATCATCTCGCCGATCTTCTTCTCGTCGCCGCCGCAGGCCTCGGAGATCTGGGTGAAGGAAGCGGAGTCGATGTTCAGGGAGGTAACGTCGCAGACGATCTCGTTGGAGTAGACCTTGCTCATGTCGTTGTCGATCTTCCAAGCAGCCTGGGTCAGAACGCCCTTGGGCTCGATCACGCGATGGGTACCGTACTTGTTGCCTTTCAGTTCAGCCATTGTAAATATCCTCCTAAAATTTTGTTTATGATATATGGTATATGGTTTATATGATGTGGTTTATATATGGTAAGGTGGTTTATATGGTGATAGAAAATCTGAGTTACTTCAGGGGCTTCAGGCTCAGGATCTCGCGGGCCTCGGCAGGGGTAGCGATCTCGCGGCCCAGCTCCTTGGCGATGCGGACGACCTTGGCCACCAGCTCACCGTTGGACGCGGCCTTCTGGCCCTTGCCCAGATAGATGTTATCCTCGAAGCCTACGCGGACATTGCCGCCCATGGCGATAGCGGCAGCGGCCATGGTCCAGGCAGCGCGGCCCACGCCGGAGACAGTCCAGGTGGCGTCAGCGGGGATCTTGCTGGCGAAGAAGGCCAGATTCTCCACGGTGGCGGGGGTGCAGCCGTGCACGCCCAGCACGAAGTTGAACTGCATGGGGTGGCCGGGAACCTCGCCCTTCTTGGCCATACCCAGAACGGTGTCGATGTGACCCAGCTCGAAGCACTCGTACTCGGGCTTGATGCCGTTCTCGATCATGCGCTTGCCGAAGGCGCGCATGGTGGGCATGGTGTTGTCGAAGATCTCGTCGCCGAAGTTGCAGGTGCCGCAGTCCAGCGTGGCCATCTCGGGGAACAGCTCGGTGGGCTGCAGACGCTCCTCGGGGCTCATGCCGGTGGCGCCGCCGGTGGAGGGGATCATGATGACGTCAGGCAGTTCCTTGCGGATGGCATCCATGACGACCTTGAAGCGGTCACGATCCTGAGTGGGGGTGCCGTCGTCCTCGCGGACATGGATGTGCAGGATGGCAGCGCCGGCCTCGTAAGCGGACTTGGCCTCGCGCACCATTTCCTCGACGGTGTAGGGAACGGCCTCGTTCTGGGCCTTGGTGACTTCCGCGCCGCAGATGGCGGCGGTAATGATCAGCTTTTCCATCATTCTGCTCCCTTACTTCTTGATTTCCTTGCGCTGGCAGTCCTTGGGGGTGACGCAGGTGCCGTGAGCGCGGCAGACCACGATGGGCTCAGCCAGCACGTCAGCGGCGGAAGCGCTGATGTCGGGGCGGGAGACGATGACCTTGCGGGCCTCGAACTTCATGGTGCGGGAAGTGTTGCCGATCTTCTCGATCTCGCCGTAGGCCTCGATGTAGTCGCCGGCGTACACGGGAGCCAGGAACTCCACATTGTCGTAAGCGCAGAACAGGCCCTCGTCGCCGTCGCAGGCGATCAGCAGCTCGGTAGCCACGTCACCGAACAGGTGCACCATGTGTGCGCCGTCCACCAGGTTGCCGCCGTAGTGAGCGTCCTTCGCACTCATACGCAGGCGAAGCATAGAAGTGATCTTTTCCATAGATGTTTCCTCCTTCAAAATGATTCTTTCTTACGTTTTGTTCGTATTCCTCATTCAGCTGGCCGGGAACTCTCTTTTTTCTTATACCAGAAAAGAACAAAGAGCTTGTGGGCAAAGACGTTCCGAAGAAATCTCCGGATTGCTTTGACCGCAAGCTCCTAACGCGAAAAGAGCGCTGTCGGTCAAGCATTTTGACCAATAGCGCTCCATGTCGATAAGATCAACATGACAGCAACACCGTTTACGCGGCGCTGCCAAGGGAACAGAATAGGCAAACTGCTCCCTTTCGGCGAAAGATCCCTTCCCGTCCGGCCATCCAGGCCGCCCGCTCCGCTGCCGGACAGTACCCTATCTTTCGCGCCTCTATTGACTGATATTTGGAATATTACTAGTGTCAATTATGACAGGTATTTCAAGTATTGTCAAGAGGGTTTGTGATACAAATAACAAACTTATTTTTGTGCAACTTTCCAATTGTTTGGGATAAAATTTCGCCCCGGGAAACCGGGGCAAAAAAATTACCTCAAATGGGCGTTGCCCATTTGAGGTAAGCAGGTTCTCGCTTCGACCCGCGCTCCTTCCCCCGCAGGGCGTGGGAAGGAACACTCTCTCCGCGCAGAGTGTTTTTCGCCACGCACATGTCGCGGCGAAAAACGATTCAAATGGTTCGCCGCCTGCGGGCGGCGAATTCTGCGAAGCTTTTTGTTCTGAGCCCGAAAGCCTCAATAGTTTTCCTCGATCAGCTGCATGATCTCCGGTTTCAGGGACAGCATGCGGCAGATGTTCAGGGCGTCACGGGGACAGTCGGACTTGCCCACCACCCGGTACAGACCGTAGTTCATGTGGCGGGCGATGACGGCCACGCCGTCCTCATTGGTAGCGGCCAGCTCACGGCGGATCTGCTCGGGGTCAACGTCCCGCAGGCCAATGATCTGATAGTGATCCTTGGCGCACTCGGCCACCTTGTCATAGTGGGTGGTCAGCAGCGAGATGGCGTTGACGCCGTTGAGGTACTTGGTGACGGCCTGCACGATCACCGCGCCCTCGTCGGGGTTGGTGCCACGGGCGAACTCGTCCAGCAGGAACAGGGAGTAGCCTTGCTCCACCTCGGAGAGCGCCTTCTGGAACTGGACGATCTCGGAGCCGAAGCCGGAAAGCCCCGACTGGATGGACTGCAGATCGTCAAACAGCATTTTCACGCTGTGGAACAGCGGCATTCTGGCGGACTTGGCGCACACCAGAAAGCCCGCCTGCAAAAGCAGCACATTCAGCGCCACGGTTTTCATGGCCACGGATTTGCCGCCCATGTTGGCGCCGGTGATGACGGTAGCGCCCCGATCCAGCGCGATGGACACGGGAACAAAGGCTCTCCCCTGCTCGGCCAGCAGGTCGACTAATTCCGGGTTCACCATATCCTCCAGCACCAGTTCGCCGTCGGTGATCTGGGGCAGCACGCCGCCGTAGCGGACGGGGGACAGCGCCTTCTGCACCATGAAGTCCAGGCGGCCCAGCGTCTCCGCGTCGGCCAGCAGATCGTCCACCATGGGAGCCAGCTGGGCACCCATGGTGCGGCGCACCTTCATCTCCTCGCTCTCCTCCTCGGCGCAGATACGGGTGCGCTGGAGCCGCAGGTCGTCCTTTTCCGCGTCGGTCTGGGCGTGGAACAGCCGCTCCTCCACGTCCTTCTTGGCGGCGCGGATCTCCTTCAGCTTCTGGGTGGCGCTGTCGGGGATGTAAAAGCCCCGGCTGCCGGTGTGATTGGGGTCGAGGATATCCAGCGCTGCGGCGGGGTCGGGGGGGGGGGGGGGCTTAGCGCCCCGCGTCTCGTTGATGGCAGCCAGCAGCGGGCGGATATCGCTGAGCCGCTGGAGGTAGCCCTTGATCTCGAACAGCTCCACATGATCCGGCACCTCGCCGTTCTGACAGCGGCGCAGGGAGTTGCGGATGTCCTTGATCTGGCACAGCAGCGTCATCAGGCGGGTGAAGGTATCCTTCAGTTCCTCGTTATGGACAGCCAGCGCCTGCACGTTGTACAGCTCTGTTTCCAGCGCTGGGCGCTCCTCGGGGGTATAGAACCGCAGGCGGCGGATGCGCTCCAGCCCAAAGGGGGAGCAGCCGTGCAGCGCCTCCAAGGCGTATTGCAGGCCGATCTTGACCTTTTCGTCAAAGGATATGGCGATCATCGTAATTCCTCCTTCACATTGATGACGGGCGCGTCCCCTGCGGCGGGCAGGATGCTGTCCCGCAGGAAGGGCACGCAGGCCAGGACGAAGCGGGGGCTGAGCGTCATGGTGGCTTCTTTCAGGACCGTGTCGTACGTGCGCTGGTCGGAGATACGGATGTTGCCGAGTTTCAGGGTGAAGCTCAGGGGATTGATGTCCACCGTATCGATACTGCAGATGGTGGCGTCGGGATTGACATTGCGCAGGGCATCCCG
>OGRD01000620.1_pt1 | contig 17574 bp, 12 predicted proteins | sample 1553441 | NCBI WGS metagenome assembly OGRD01 (sample SAMEA2580106, study PRJEB22360) | human gut metagenome | biome: human gut; feature: human-associated habitat; material: faeces | place: Denmark | collected 2008/2010
TATCTGAAGGTGGTTCGATAATTTAAAGATACTTTGATAGGCGGGTAAAACAACAAAAGGCACAAGAGGAAGACCGACTGCTAAGCCTGCTACTCCTCCAAAAAGGACACTAAGAGAAGAGAAAAGAACATATTTGAAAATAATCTTGCTTTGGGATACGCCTAAAGAAAGATAGGTAGCAATCATCGCTCTCTCTTCCTTAATAAGACGGGAAATGGTGATTAAGTTCACCAAAGCGCACACGACCATAAAGAAGATAGGGAAGATATAGGATAGTTTCTTTACTTTGCCGTTATAGGTTTTGAAAAGATTGTAAGAGACATTCTCCTCTAAAGTAAGGACGCTTACCTTATCTTCACCGTATTTTGCAAGGAAATGTTTTGAGTTTTTCTCCATCTCTTCTTTGTATTCATCGGAGAAATAAGCACTTTTCTTTTGATAAACAATATCCATATCGGTGTAATGGAACATGCTTTTAAGAGGGATAGCAATTGGTGTTGTCCCTATTTGAACAGTAATATTCTCCGGAAGAAGGGATTCCTCTAAGAAGAAAGCGCTACTTATGCTCTCTTCTTCTTTTCCTTCAAGCATCACGTTCTCTTTTTGAACGGAAGTATATAAAGGAGAAGAAACAATACCGACCACCTTTAAAGAAATATGGTCAAAGCCTAGAAGATTAGATAGATCCCCTTCTTCTAAATCAGGGAACATCTTTTCTAGACTGTTTAGCTTTAACGCTACGACATCCCCTAATTGATAGGTTTCACGGTTACGGTTACCTTCCAATGCAAGGACTTCGATTTCCTTTGAGAAATCATAGGAAAGGGTCGGTTTCTTTCCTTCTAAGATGGTTAGCTTAGAAACATTTGAGTCTAAATCCTGCACCGAAATGCGGTAATAAGAAGAATCGCTTAGATAATCCATCTGAAAAAGAGGAAGGACATCTAGGACATTGTCTTCTTTTTTGATTTCATCTACATCTCCTAAGGAAAAACCATCCTGGGTCTTATTCTTTAAGATGATGTCAGGAACGTTTTGATTGGTGTAGTTATTAGAAATAAGGCTCTCTTCGTAAAGTTCTGGCGCGGTAGCTAAACCAGCGGATAAGGCCAAAGAGATTAAAACAATCAAGGAATTTCCAATCAATCTTCCTTTGTTTTCTTTGAACATTCTCCAAAGAGTCTTGGTGAAGGCTTTCATAGTTTCACCACTCAATCTCATGGATATCCATTGGATGCTCATTATGGATATCTTCTGTAATCATGCCATTTTTAACGTGGATAAGATGATCAGCCATCTTCGTAAGCGCACTATTATGCGTAACGATAATAACAGTCTTCTTTTCTTCCCGAGAAGCCTTCGATAAAAGTCCTAATATCTCTTTGCCAGTCACATAATCTAAAGCGCCTGTTGGTTCATCGCAAAGAATGATTTTTGGATTCTTTGCTAAAGCTCTAGCAATCGAGACTCTTTGTTGTTCTCCACCCGATAACTGGGAAGGGAAGTTATTCATTCTTTCTCCTAAGCCGACTTGTTTTAAGACCGTTTCAGGATTTAACGCGTCTTTCTTTAATTCGGTGGATAGTTCGATATTCTCTTTCGCGGTTAAATTTGGCATCAAGTTATAGAATTGGAAGACAAAACCTACTTCATTTCTACGATATTCCGTAAGCTGTTTCTTGTTATATTTAGAGATTTCTTGCTTATCTACAACAAGAGAACCACTTGTAACATTATCCATTCCACCAATGAGGTTTAATAAAGTTGATTTACCTGCACCAGAAGGACCTACGATAACGACTAATTCCCCTTCAAGAATGGTAAAAGACATGCCATTAACAGCTTTAACGACATTATTGTCACCACTATGGAAATCCTTATGGACATCCTTGGCTATCATGATAGGAAAAGAAGAGTTGCTCATAAGGTTAATATATACAATGTGGTTCGAAAATCAACTAATTTTTGTGGCCAATTATTGTTATCGGTCCGTTTTCTCCATCGATCCAATCAGAATATTCAGAAAGGCTTATAGTTAAGTCTTTTCCAGTTTGAATTGTGAACGAAACGTTGCCAATTTTCACATCAACTGTTGGACTATGTTTATTTCCCAAAATATTCGTGGCTTTTCGTGCCTTGATGTATATAACTGAGGAGGATGATAAATAACAGTTTTCCATTGTGGATTTTCCATCTATTTTTATTTCATCGATAGAATGGTAATCTATTACGTAATTCCAGGTTCCCCTATCGATTGAGACATACACAAAGTTCTTTCTTGTGTATTGAGCTTCCAACGTCGCGTTTCCGTTATTAACAAATTTTCTCAATGTCTCTGCATCAATAATTTCTTCATTTTTATAAGTTTTATCGCTAAGAACGCCTTCGACATTCTTCAATTTCCATCCTACAAAGGTGTATTCTTGTTTGGCCTTTCCTTCAGAAACTATTGAATAATCGCTTAAGTCGCTTGGGTTAGCTACTTTGTAGCCATTAACAGTTGCTAAAGCGTCGCTTGTACAATCATAGCCGTTTCCATTCTTGTAGGAATACTTAATGTTGCAGAGCTTTTCTTGCCAGTCTATGTACAAGTTTAAGTCCGAGTTGGAATTTAAATGATTGAAAGCGTCGCTATTTAGTGTAGTTACCGCTTGTGTTTTAGCTTGATCGTAGTAAAAGCCAAAGGAAACAAAGAGATCGTCTTTATAAGTAGGCAAAGATAATGTTTGATTTGTCTTTTTATTAAATTCAACAGGATTGTTTTTCATGTCGCAAAAATTTGAATCAAAAGAAGAAGAGGCCGTTAAATGAGTGTATTTAACGTCATACCACGTAGAATTGGTTATAAAACCAAAGTTGTTATTTCTCTCTAAGGAAATGTATTTACCTACAGATAAATCAGTTTCTCTACTAAAAGTATCGCTATGATATCGATCTAGATGTTCTAGGGAAAATTTTGTTGGAATCGTATATTTGTCGGAAAGGGAGGTTCCATCATTCGCCTTTGCTTCATACAAGGTTAAGGTTGTGCTGTTTTTTACATTTGCAATAGCATTAGCTTTTGAAACTTCACAATAACCAGTTAAGGAATTAGCGTTTATAGTTCCATCCACAATTAAACGGCCATCGCCAATTAAAGCACTGGTTCCAGGAAATTTAGTTGGATATTTAGAGCCGCCGACTTTTGCAGCCGTGTCATCAAAGTCAGATCGTTTGTAAACAGCGAGTTCGTTTACATTCAACGTAACTCCCTTGCCCACAGAAAAAGAAGAACCTGGCATAATTTTGAAACGCTGATCCATTTGAAAAGAAGGGTTAGAGACGTTATTTCCAGCAAGAAGATTAATTCTGTGTCTAAAAGAAAGAGGAAAGAAAACTTTTTCCGTGGAGACGTTTATATCAAAAAGGACTACTTTAACTTTTAAAGACATACTATTTGTTTTTGCGCCACCATAAATAGCTATATCGTTAATTTCCGTCATCGAATTACGATGTGCTTTGAGCAAAAAATTGTCGTTTGTTGGTTCGATTAAATAAAAAAGATCGCCGTTTTTTTGTCCAATCAATCTTATATCAGTAGAGTTCATCTGTGCTGGGATGACAGATTTTGCACCTGTATACAAATTAGCATAGGCCACCAATTGAGAATGGGAATCAAAAGTTATTTCACAATTTACATTCATTAGTTCAATTTGATTAAAAGCCGAAATACGGAGCTCATCCATTTTTTCATAAATCGCTTGCATCGCACTACCGCCACGATAATCTCTCAAAACAAAAGGCATACCGAAATAAGCTCCGGCGTTCACTACCTCTCCCCCATTTACATCAGCGTATTTCCTAGTAATGGTTTTTGTAGATACATCGTAAACTCCATCATTAATGTATCCAAAACATTCGATGGTCTTATTATTTAAGATTTTCGAATTAGGGCTCATAATAATTTCGCTATAACGTCCAGCCGTTTGTCCGGCGTAAGGACCTCCGCCAGAGCCACCGCTTAACTCGCCGCCGATTTCTATAGTTCCGTTGTTCGTAACTGTAACGCCGGAATTAACAACTACCGTTTTCTTTAATGTGGCCTTATCAAGCGTAGTAATTTGAGCATATTCATTGTCTTTATCAGGCGTTTTTGTTGAACGGGTAGGCGTAGTTTTATTGTCCACGGCATCTACAAAAGGAATGAGCAAGGTTACGTTAGAGTTGATTGTAAAGCTGTTAGAAATAGTCACAACATCTTTATTAGAATCTACATAGACAGAAACAATATAAGAGGTTTTAGCTGTCGGATCTAAGGCATTTGCCACTTTCACAGCTTTTTCAATCGTTGTGTATTTTTCGTCTCTTCCAACGATATAAGCAACCGGCTTGGCTTCAGAACTTTGAAACCCAAAACCTACATCTTTATCTTGGACAAATGTCCAAGAGGCAAAACAAAAAGAAAATAAGGAGATGAATCCTGCCACTATTGCAGATAAAGTTATGAATCTTTTTCTATTTAACGTTTTCATTAGAGACTCACCACCGTTGTTAGATGCAATTTAAGCGAAGGCAATGTAGAGGCAAGACTCTTGCCATTATTACCTGAAAAATCAAAGTTTTTAACCTTGATTTTAATGTCGTTAAAGATGCCATTTTCTGGATAAGAAGATGGCAAAACCAAATCAAAACGGCCTTTTAAGGTATGCGTTTGGCTTTGGTCTACCTTATATTGAAGGGAGGAACCTCCATTACGAAGAGCTTGAGAAACCTCGCAATTATCTTTAGAAAACATATCAAAAGAAAGTTTTGAGGAATCATAATTTAAAGTGAAATCAAAATTGATTTTGCTTTGAAGAACGTCTTGAAAGTCCTTGATATTGAAAGTAAGTGTAAAGGTGGAAGAGTTCGTAAACGTATCATCCACGAGAAAACCATATTCTGTAACAAGAGCAGGAGAAAGAATGTTCGCTTCAAAATAATTCCCCGTTACTTTATCAGCATTAACGGTTAAATCGCCACTCACGCCCCCTACATTATTCCCAAATGTCCATGCCGAAAAACCGACGGAAACGCTTCCGACCACTGCCATTATGGCGATTAATGTCCCTAAGAGGGTATGTTTGCCAGGGGTTCTTTCTTTCATGTTTGTTATTGCTTTGTCCAGTAAGCGTATAAGGTCATATCTTTATAGACTTCCGTAAGGTTGGTGAACAAACCGAGGGTGACATTGTATGTCTTTGAGGTAATCCAGCCAGAGAAGGTATATCCTTGACGGTAAGCCATAGGAAGGTCAAAACCAGAGGAATAGAAATTCATTCCTTCGGTGATGGTATAGATTTTTTGTCCACTAACAATAAGAGCACTTTCGGTAGCGGAGTCATTAACGTCAAAGGTAACTTGGTGGGTTTTTTCGTTTTCTTTAGCTGCACCAAGTTCGGCGACCTTATTCCATTTCCCACCGACTTTTTGATAGACGTAATAATGGGTTGTCTCGAAATAGAAATCACCATCATTGCCATTCTCATCGCTTGGGGTTGTCGTTCCCGATAGCCAAGAATTTGCACGAGGGAGTTCAATACTGGAAATCACATCCCCAAAATCATCCAAGAAGGTGACAATGTATTTTGTGCCATCGCTAGATAAGGTTTGGGTAATGGTACGAACGGAATTACCTTGTTCGCCTTTTTCTCCATCAGGGATATATAAGGTGACAGGATCACGATCATCGGTGAAGGTTATCGTAATCACCGTACGTTTATTTTCTTCGTCTCTTTCAGAGGTTAATTCAAAAATACCTGCGCCATCATCGCCTTTTTTGCCTTCGCCATTTTTAACGACAAAAGAAACAGGCTCTTTGCTTTCATCGGTGAAATGGATGGTAATTGTCGTTCCAGAATCATCCTCTAATGGGGTGTATTCGATGTTTTTAATGCCATTTCCTTCTTTGCCATCATCGCCTTTAGGGATGGTAAAGGTCGTAGGTTCAGAGTTCACGTCTGTGTAATAGATGGTGATAATGGTGTTGCCATCTTGGTCTTTCTTCACATCGATGTTTTTAATGTTCACGACGGAATCGTTCGTGTTAAAGAAGGTGCATCCCATTAAGGAGACAGGTGTAATAAGAAGGCCTAAGCTAAGTAAGATTGTTTTGATTGTTTTTTTCATTTGTTTTCTCCTTATTTGGAATTGGAAATCAAATCGCTCACTTTAGGGGTTTCCCCATAAAGGTATCCATCTCCTTTTATTAAGGAGAAACGGAAATCATTGAAGCCTATGCAGGCAAGGACGCAACGCTTCATCATGGAACGGATACCCGTCATCGATGAGACAGAAGATCCGCCAAGAGCAAGAAGTTCACTAAGCATATCGGTTTTCACTTCGTTTTGGATATGCTCACGGACTTCCGCGTCTCTATTATAAATCACTTTGGAGTAGTTTGCCCCTCCTCCATAATAGGCGATTGGAACAGAGATATTCTCTTGGTAAATCAGTTTTTTCTTTCGAGCTTCGCGGTAAAGAAGGCTCTTAATCGGGAAAATATCGTCAATGGTGATATTAACTTCCTTATCTTGCAGGATGGAATTGGCGATCTTCGAGATGTTTTCACGGATTAATCCCGTAAGATCCATTCCTTCTTGTTTCTTATAATCATAGAAACGTGTCTTGCCGGAAATCGTCAGTTCAACAGGATAGGAAATACCCCCACAATTCTTTGCTTCAAGAGGGACAAGGGATTTCCCTTCTGAAGAGATAGAGCCAAAGATTTGACCAATTAAAGATGGGATTGAGGAATAAAGGTATGGGCCATTAAACATGCTTTCGAAGGCAATCGAAGCAATATTGCTCATATAGAAATAAGTGTCTTTGACTTCAATATGTCCTTTATAGATTGAAGAGATATCATCCTTCGAATAATCAAAGCCATCTTGGAGAGAAAAGAGTCCTTCTTTTGTGTGGGAGGTAACATTTCCAGAGATGAAATTCGTCATCATCGTATCAGCAACACCTCCACTCTTACAATATTCCGCAAGATTAGAGGAAGTTTTTGTTCCTGTATCGTCGATATATTGATGAATGTTACTTTCATCCACAGGAAGATATTCATAAGAACCAAGGGAAAGAAGGAAGTTTCTAGCATAAGAAAGAAGGGAATTCTCTAAAAGAACATCGCTAGAATAGGCTCTCATGACAGTTTTGCCATTGGAGATACGGGAATTTTTCACGGTAATGTTTTTACCATACGTTTCCAAAGTCGTTCCCACATATTCCAAATTTGAAAGGTTATTGCCGAAGTCACAGTTTTTAAGGTTGATATCGTTAAGGGTGATATTATCTCCATCGAGATACATCCCGATATTATCCTGCCCATAAGCCGTAACAAGAGGCATGCCGTTTGGATCACCAAGAGTGAAGAAAGATAATGGACCTCTAAAAAGATTATCGTTACTTAAGGTAGGAACAATAACACCATTTACGGTAGTTGAAGAATAAGGATAGGTTAAATTATGAAGATTAAGGGTATAACCATTGCCATAGAAATCTTTTTGAACATGGATACCGACTAAAACTTGATCAGAGATAGGTGAATATTCCTTATGGGTTTTGCAATATTCGTTCCACTTAGCAATATAGGAAGCATTCCAATGGGTGCTAAAGGAATAAATATCGTCTTTAAAAGACCATTTGCCATTTTCTTTTTTGCCAAAAAGAGACGCGTCTTTGTTATTTTCAAGGTTTTCTTCACTTTCTAAAGAGGTTTGTAGGACGACTACTTCACCATTCTCCGACTTATTTGTGCAATACATCAAATCATCATAAGAATAGACATTCACCCCATCTTTAACGACAAGGAAGGAATAGGATACTTCGCTATCGGTTTTGCTTTCCCCTTTAAAAGAGAAAGAGATTCTGGATTCTTCATCATTCTCTAAAGAAGAATGAATCGAAAGAATCGAAGAGGATTTATCGTAGCTAAGGTTCTTCGAAAGATAAGAGACTTCGATGTTTTCTTTTAAAGAAGATGGATAGCAAGTCACGCTAAGAGGAATCGTAGCATCTACCTTTTCCTTAGAGTTTTTCAAATCATATTGTCCAAAGTAGGTACGTTTATCGATATTCGAACCACTGCCTTTATGCAAGGAATTGATCACGATCGCGGAATTATCATAAATCAAGGCGTTCATTTGTTTTTGAACCGTCCCTTTTTGATTCGAAACGGAAATGATAACGTTACCGGCTTTCATAGCAAGAAGCTTATTGCCATCGACAATCTTGGCATGAATTTCCGTATCGGAGGAGTCTTGATTAATAACCTTCCACACCAAGGAAGAATTCATCACCGGATAATTCTTCTGGTTTTCGCCAATGGCTTTTAATTCATAGGCGGTATCGGATACACGATAAGCTTCATTGGCTTGATAATCCCAACGAATGCCAATAATGTCCGTATCAATTAAATTGAAGGTAATGTTGATGGAGGTTAAGCATGCTAAAGCAATAATAAAAGGCATCAACAATAAGATAATGACGTTTTTCTTATTCATTAGTTGATGACCTCCAATTCCAAGAAGAGATTAGAGACTCTGCTTTTTAAACGAATCACAAAAGGCAAGGAAGAAATAGCAACAAGCAAGAAGCCAACCGAATAAATCAAATAGACATTCACTTGGGAATAAGCCATGAGTATCGAAAGAAGGAAGAAAACGAATGGTAAAAGGTAGCTATATAAAGTAGAAAGAAGGTAGTTTCTTGGTTTTCCTCTTTTGATTTTAAGCTCTTCGAAAAGAGAGACGACACTTACAAGAGCGATTAATAAGAGACTAAGAAGCCCTCCTAAGAGGAAGGTGGTCCAGGAGACAACCTTGCACGCTTTTAAAACAATCCAGGAAAGAAGCATGAAAAACATCGACAAATTAAGAGGAATCAGCACTTTAATGGCAAGTTGTTTTAAAGGAGAAACAGGAATGGATTTAATGAAGCGGATATTCTTTTTCTCGCTGGTTAAATAATTCGAAGCGCCAGAAGAGATAATGGCCCCGAATAGCATCATTAATAAAACATCCGTTAAAGGCAAAAGATTAGGAACAACGGCAACATAATAAGCGATGTTGCCACTCGAAAAGATGGTGTTAACGGCTTTCACGACAAGATAGGTCAATAATGGTTCAACGAATAAGAGGGAGGTAAAGGAGAATAAATAGTTAGAATCCCTAAAAAGAAGAATGAGTTCTTTTTTAATGAAAGCGTAGGTAATCGATCTCTTTTTGTATTTATGTTCCTTAATCTCGGCATTATTCGATAGGTTATAGGTTAAGAAATAGGAATAGAAATAGACGATTAAAGCAAGACCAATCAAGAACACGCCTAAAGAGATCCCAATATAAGGGAAAACCATCCTGATATCGTATTCCACAATCGCTTTAATGAGGAAATTCACCGGGATTAAAGCATCCGCGATCTTTTTGATGAGCTCGATATTGTTTGTGGTAAATAAGCTAGAGAGTTGGTTATTCGAAACCAAATCGATAAAGATATTCAAGATATAGGAATAAGCGATAGCCCCGGCAAAAGAGATAAGCAAAGACATAACAAGCTGGAGGAAGAAATGTTTCTTAAGGAAGTCGAGCAATAACTTGAATGGATAAACGAGAATCAAAGAGAAACCCAACTCAAAAATAAGGATGAGCAATGGGTAATATAGTGACATATAGAAATAAATCACCATCTTATGGAAATAACTGCCATAAGCGATAAAAAGAGGCATTTCAAACACCAAATTGAAAAGATACATGGTGATTACTAGGAAAAAGAGCTTAGAGAATACCTTTTGGGCGCTCGAAATAGGATAGGTAGCAAGCTGAGTGATATCTTCCGAAGAGAAGAAGGTTTTTCTAGCGGTAACCATCCCAATAAAAATCATAATAACGGCAATAATAAATAAGAAAAGGATAAAGAAAGATTCGGCCGCACCATCATAGACGGAGATTTTAGAAAGAATGGTACGGAATAAATATGTCTCAAGGCCAATAAAAAGAAGACCTGCCAAAATGGTAAAAATCCAAGATAAAATCTTGGAAGTCCGTGAGCCATTTTTGGCGAACATCAATTTAAAATCTTTGGCGATGAGATTGAGCATTATTTCTTCCCCTCGTAGATTTCAAAGAAAAGACGTGGTAATTGAAGACGCTTATTCGGATCTTTGTTTAAATCCAAAAGATGAGCGATTTTGCCTTCGTTGGTAATCGCGACACGGTCACAAATCTTAGCGACTAATTCAATATTATGGGAGGTGACGAAAACCGTTTTTCCATGTTCGGAATATTCTTTCATCATCTTTTTTAATTCCTCAACAGCAATAACATCAAGTCCGACAGTAGGCTCATCTAAGATCCAGATATCTGGGTTATTTAATAAGGATGCGACCAAGCAGAGTTTCTGTTTCATACCATGAGAATAGTTTGAAGCAGGTACTTCAAGGTCTTCTTCTCTTAATTGAAGACGGTTACAAAGGTATTTATAGTTGGCTTTGAATTGGCCTTCCGAGATTTGATAGATGGAGGCGACGAATTCGAGATATTCATATCCCGTCATTGCTTCATAGACCGTTGGTTCAGATGGAACGTATCCGAAATGAGATTTGGCTAGTAAAGGTTCTTGCACGACATCATAGGAAAGAAGTTCAATCCTTCCGGAGTTGAATTTCTTTAAGCCGATCATGCAGTCGATGGTCGTGGATTTACCTGCGCCATTTCTTCCGATGAAACCGAAAAGTTCACCTTGTTTGACTTCAAGGTTTAATCCTTTCAAGACTTCTTTCTTCCCGTAGGATTTATGAAGGTCTTGAATCAAGATAGCAGGCGTATTCTCGTCGAAATCTCTTTCTTCGATTTCCTTATTTTCTTTTATTTCGTTTTCTTTCACTTATTTCTCCTACGGTTAAGGAAGATAATCTTTCCTTTATTATCTAAATGATAAAGGGAAGAGCAATCTTCGCATAAATACATACGGTCCTTCTCTTTTAAAGAGTCGCTCTTACAAACAGGGCAATACTTAGAATAGATTTCTTCGTTTCCTTGGTTCTCAATGAAATGGGAGGAGAAGAAAAGATGAACGAGCTCTTCTTCGGTTAGATAATCATTGCTAAAAAGGACGTTTTCCGTCTCCGTTTTATAGCCATAATGCCAAAGAGAGAGGAAATCATTACCAATGATCCCTTCTTTTTCTTCCGTATAAGGGAAAGGCTCATTGCTTTCTAGATAAAGAAGGATCTTTCCGTCGACTTTGCTCATCTTGCCTTCTAAAAGGAAGGCGTTTTCTTTATCGAGATAGCTTAAAGAAAGCTCCATCTCCTTTCCTTTCTTAAAATGAAGGGAGGAAGGAAGAAGGATTTTCTTTTTATCCATCAGCTGAGCTTTATTATCACGAAGAAGGTAGCCTTCTTTACGAAGCTCTTTTAAAAGAAGGATATACCAATATCTAGCAAGATCTTCTTTTAAAGAGGACGCGTCTTCATAGGTGATCATCTCTTTATAGAACTTGTATGCGGCATTATATCTTTGGTTTCTTAAAAGGATGTTCGTTGGAATAACGTTTTTAATACGTTTATTAGAACGGGAAACACTCTTATAGAAGGAAGTGTTCTTAATCTTTAGAAGCTTATGTTCTGTTTTTAGAGTGTCTTCTAAGGCATTGGAGAGAAAATCTCCTTCTAAGGTAAGAGAAGAAGATTCATCGCTGGTTTTTAAAAGAGAAACGTAAAAAGAACGATATTTCTCTAATTCCGAAGAAATCATCTCTAACAAAGTAATAATGAAGATATTCTCATAGGTAAGAAGTTCGTCATAATATTGGAAATAATAGACTTCTTCTGGAAGCATCTCATGGTCATATCTTTTCCAAAGAGAAGAATCTTTTAAGGTTTTGCGGAAGGCTTCATCAGAGATAGCAGAGGCTTTGCCTGAGGCTTCAATGATTTCCTCTCTTTTATTGAGAGTGAATGGCTTTAAAGCAATCGAGGAAATAACATTAAGAACGTTTTGAAAGGAAGCAAAAATCTTTTTATCGTGCGAAAAAGAAATCCTTTGTAAAGAAGGAAGTTCTTTTTCTAAGATTGTTGCATAACTCTTCTCTAAAGAGGGAGAAAGAAGGAAGATATCTTCTAGCTTCTTGACCCCTTCTTTGAGCGATATTTCCTCGACGTTTCTCATTTTTATAATTTTTTGATTAATTTATTGATATAGGCTGCACTATTAGGGAAGTCGCCTTTGCCATATGTCTTATCAAGCAAGACAAGTAAGTTCTTTAAGGCTGGTTTGACAAAGTCTTCAAATCTTCCTTCAAGTTTGCAAAGGACTTTTCTTGTTAACATGAAATCCAAGATTTCTTCTTTTTTACCACCAAGGGCGATATAAAGAGGAACGATGGTTTCGATTTGGTTCAAGATACGGTTACCAAAGGCGACATCGAATTCTTCATAGATATAGTCGGTAACGGCATTGAATTTTTGGAGATCTTCTTTGGTAAGATGATTCTCTTCGATAGCGGAAGCATCCTTAAACAAAGAAGAGAGTTTGCTATAAGAAAGATGGATTGGTTCAACCTCTTCTTTAACGGAGAATGGCTCATTCTTTGTTTGGAAGTCAACGGTGATGGAACGGTCATAAACCTTATCGGCAATAGAGAAGGTAGAATCGTCTTTGTTGGCTGTGCCAATGAAGAAGGAATTAGGTGTTACTTGTAAGTTACCATCGATAAGTTTCGTTGGCGAAACGAAGCCGTATGGTAATTGCATGATTCTAATCTTCCATTCATCGGATGGATATTCCAAAACAGAGAGGAAGTCCGCGAAATAATATTCCACACGGGAAATATTCATTTCATCGAGAACGAAGATGTTAATTTGATCTGGGTTATATCCCGCTTCATAAAGAGAAAGAAGGAAGTCTGTTTCGTTATAGATACGGGAGAAGTCATTGAAATAACCAAGTAAGGAGGATTTATCTCTCCAAGTGGCTTGGACAGGGATAAAGGTAACTTTAGCATTGATGAACTTCGCAAAGAAACGTGGCAAGGAAGATTTACCTGTACCAGAAAGACCTTCTAAGATCATAAAATGGGAAGTGCCTAAGGAAGCTAAGAAGATACGAATGGTCTCGATATCGAAATAGAGATGCTCTTCTTTAGCAAGATAATTACGGAATTTGGTGGCTAAATCTTCGAGAGTGATATCGTCAGTAGGAACAGATTCCACTTCAAAGCCAGAATATTTCTCATCAACCTTTGATAAGCCAGGGAAGACTTTCTCACGGGTATCTAAGTCTCTGGCTTTATCTTCATTATCTAAAGAGACAGAATTGGAGTTTGCATTTAATGTTGCATCTCCATTTAAGTTATTGGATGTGCTGTTTTTATCGAAAGAAGACGCAACATTTTCATTTTGATCATCATCCATATCTTCTAATTTTTCGTTCTCATCAGAAGAGAAGAAACGATATGGTTTATCGACTAAATGGATATTGACGATAAGCATGGCGATAGCACCAATAACGATAACTAAGGAAAAGGATACTAAAAGGGATACCACTAAAGCATAGCCAAGCACATAAGACATAGGTGCAATGGAAGCATCGTTTCCTTGAGCGGCCGCAATAATAACGGATAAGCCATAAGAGAGAAGAACGCTAACAAGAACAGCTCCGACATAGACGAGGATAAGTTTCTTATTACTTCCCTTGATGTTATTAATCACGGCAAAGCGACGGATATATACCAACATAAAGGTAAGGAGAATGATATACACCGCGATAAGAAGAATGGATACAACGACCATTGTCATTCCACCTTCCGCTACTTCAATCGGCGTATACCCCATGCCTTTCCCTAAGGCAAGTAACGGGTTATCTAACGAGAATACCTTGCCATCGGCAACCAAACATAGTCCCGTAAAAGCAAAAAGAACCGCATAAATACTCATAACTGCAATGAGTATTAAGTTCTTTCTTGTTAGGTAAGGCCTAATCATCTTCTTTTTCATTTTCTTTCCCCTCCTTATTTTGTTGGGTTTCTTTCTTCGTGATTTTATGAAGGAGAGAAGAGAAGATGGTTTTCTTTTCTTGTTCCCCGTCTTTTTCCACTTTGGTTAGGTTGGTGACATCGAATTCTTTTTTCTCTTCTTCAGTCATCTCGTTTTTAGAGACGAAGCCTTTGTCGTTGAATTGATAACAAAATCCTTGGTAATAGATTTTGGATTCGACGTCTGTCGCCATTTCCTGATAGGTATTTTCATTCATGCTAGGAAGGTCAAAGACTTGCTCTAGCATCTCTTTCCTATCTTCTTCAGCGAATTCAAGTTTCTTATTCTGTCTATCAATGCTCCAAAGGCAATAGACGACAGAACAAACCGTGACAATTCCAGCATAGCTTTGGAAGAAAGAAATGAAGATTCCTACCACAGGGATTCTTTTTCCTGTGTATCTTCCAATCACATCCTCGAATGTTGGCTTGTATGAATCGGTCGCACCATTCGCGTCCCCGCGCGTAGTGTAACGAAGTACACCATCCACTGTATCAATTTCGATGATACGATGGATGATGTTCACGTTTTTATTATTTCGGTATGCGATAACATCGTATTTGCGTAAAGAATATTCGTTGTCCACCTTTTTGAGGGTGATTAGATCGTATGTTTTAAACTGATTGTCTAAACCATAAGTGACAAGATAGTCATTGGAGGGATTCTTTTCGCTCATCGAACCTGAAGCGACTACCATAGCGGAAGAATCTCCAATCATTACCACCCCATTGGTGATACGAGAATATATAGCAAATCCGAGAAAAGGGATAGCGAGTACCAAGAAGACATAATAGAAGGCACTTTTTGTGATAGAAAGTGCCTTTTCACGTCTTTGAACACGTTTCTCCCCTTCATAAATCATTGTATCGATCAATTCGATGTCTCTACGACCATCTTCGGTCTCAGAAAGCATCTTACCGATATAATTTTTATAAAGAATTGTGATGACAAGAGCAAAGCTTATAACCCCAATACATGTGGCTACTAAAGCAATGATCTCGGTGTTGGACATAGGTTATTAGATTATTGAGCAACAGCCGTGAAGGTCAGTTCGAAACTGGCCTTATCTAAAGTAGTATGCATTTCGTCTAAAATTTCCTTTACAGTGTTTGTTCCTTCGGGTGTTTTGGTGTCTCGTTTAAGAGGAACGTTTTTTCCTGCTCCGGTATCAAAATATTCTCCAGGATTTTTGCCACCAAAAGCTGTGCCCCAGTTAAAGGCCAAATCATAATTAATGGTCCAAGAATAACCAGTCACCTTTTGTTCGCCATCTTTAATTTCAGCAAAATCAAATTTTTTGCCGCTGCTTTCGCTGGTTGAAGTAGCAGAAATTATTTCCTCATTATTAAAACAAGTAGGGGCAACAACCCAATTCTTTTCACTTGAGGTTGCAGTTTGAATTTTAGTACCATCGTCTTTTTCGGCCATCGATACCTTTAGCTCTTTGAAAGCGCTCTTACTACTGGAAGTAATCACAACTTTATAACGTAGAACTAAGTTCTCACAATCAAACGAATCATTACTGGCCTGGTCGTTATAAACTCTTCCACCAGTTCCTTCTACGTCATTGTACGCAGGATTGAAATTAAATTTTCCAGAATTGCGATCCGTTTGTGCCTTCCATTCTTCTGTATCTTGGGTGTAACGTTTCGTCAATAATGTAATGTTCATTTCCAGAGAAGCGTCTTTAACTTCACCGACATGAACAGTACCAGTTGCATTATCCTTTGCATTATTGGACAAAACCCATGCAGCAAAGCCGCTGGAAACTAATGCAACGCCACCTAAGATAACTGCTGCAAAAGCGATTTTCTTTCTTTTATAAGATTTTCTTGTTAATTTAGCCATAATAGTATCCTTATTGATTATTTAGTTTCGACGGTCAATTGGAAAGACGCGTTAATTTTGTTTAATTCGCTCAAAGCAGCATTAGCCAAAGAAAAATTGCTGGAATTTTTAGTAAGGCCGTTATAGTAAGTGAATGGGTTGTTTCCTCCAAATGCTGTTCCCCAGCCGAATCGAATAGAAACTATAAAGGTTTGTTTTCCGCTTACAAAATCATTTTTGGACTGCAAACAGATACCAGCCGAAGTCGGTTTTGCAGTATCAAAGGCATTCTTAGAAGATACGTTATACTCAGGAAGAGCGGCAAGATATTGTGTGTCACCAGGTTTAGCGTATGTGCTGTACTTCGTTTCGTCGCCCGTTGTCGTAGTTTCCTTTAAAGTAATGGATTTAAAAAGGTTGGACGGGTTAACTTCCGCGCTTGTTAAACCTGAAACGGTAAAAGTGAACGATGCTTCTAAATCTTCAACCTCACTTCCGACAGCCGTTGTAAGCCAAGCGGACTTGTTTGTTTTCTGGTCGTCTTGGGAAGGGCCACCAAAAAATACCTTGGCATCATTTCCTTCCTTGGCAAAAACAATCTCATGAAAATTATTGGAAACTCTGTCAGCAGTAATGTTACCACTAACATGTTGTTCCTCTCCGCCGCTAATAACCCAGGCGGCAAAACCGGTCGAAACAACCGCAGCAGAGCTCAGGATAGCGATGCTTGCAGCGATCATTTTGGAGCGGGTTTTCTTTTTGAATTTGTTCATTTGTAAAAAATTCTCCTCTTATGAGGTTATTGTACGCTCGTAAAAAAAGGTTTCAATAATCAAAAAATGATACTTATTAAGGAATGGAAGAAGGAAAACATTTATAGTTCTAGAAAAATAATAATGAATTCTTAGTCTTTTAAAGTGACTGCCTTTTTCAATATATTGTCGATGGTTATGGGGTTTTGTAAGGAAGGGTGTCTTAAAGGCAAGGATTGGAAGACATTTTAAAATCGTTCCTGTTTTTGAACACTTTTATATATGACAATAAATATTTGATTTTCTAGATTTTTATACTAGTTTTACCTATTTATCTATTCAATAGGATAAACATTAAAGAAATGATGGTCTTTATGAACATGAAGGAACGTTACATTTTGAATCTTTTTCAATGTCTTCAAACCTTACTTGATATATCTTCACCACAATATCCTTTATCGTTTCTTCATGAGTTTTATTACTGAACTTCGTCTGGAAGATCATAGACAGAATATAGGCGTTCCGTCCATTGGCCTCATAATAGAGCTGTTGGCAAACCCTATCGTTTAATAGATTTGGATCAAAAAATTCTCTTACGTCATACGTTTTTATTTCTAAAACACTTTTCTCATTAGACAAGTCACATAGAGCAAATACCTTTTTATCCTTAGAAATAGATAATTCTTGAGAAAGAATTGGAGAGGAATGAAAAATCTCTTCTTTGATGAATTTTACGGTTGAAGATAGTTCGGAGATAATGAAAGAAGTCACATCATTTATTTCTTCGACTTCTTCTTCATCTTCGGGATGTATAGACTCGAATTTTCCATCCCCCATCGGAATGACTGGAATCTCTTTAATAGATGAAGGAAGGGTCAATAAATGAGTTAAAAGAGATTTGTTTTTCCTAAGAAAAGAGAAATTGTCTTGTTTTTGAACATT
>OGRD01000624.1_pt1 | contig 17495 bp, 12 predicted proteins | sample 1553441 | NCBI WGS metagenome assembly OGRD01 (sample SAMEA2580106, study PRJEB22360) | human gut metagenome | biome: human gut; feature: human-associated habitat; material: faeces | place: Denmark | collected 2008/2010
CCGCCCTGTTACCATCACGCCTGCCGAGAACGGCACCGTAACCGCCGACAAGAATACTGCTCACTATGGCGAGACGGTAACGCTGACCGTTGCACCCGCCACGGGCTACGAGTTCGACCAACTCCGTGTGCTGGACGGCGAGACGCAAGTGGATGTAACAACAACCACCGAGGGCAAATACACCTTTGTCATGCCCGCCGGCAATCTGAAAGTGCAAGCGACATTCAAGGCAATCGACTACACCATTACCATCGAGCCTGCCGAGAACGGCACCGTAACCGCCGACAAACAGACGGCAAACATCGGCGAGACCGTAACGCTGACCGTAACCCCGGACAAGGGCTATGAGTTGGACGAAATCCATGTGATGAATGGCACAACGCGCCTGACAACGGTTTCGGAGGACGAAGGCAACCATACCTTTGTCATGCCGGCAAACAATGTGGTCATTTCCGCTCTGTTCAAGGAAACAAGCGGTACCGGTGTCCATGATGCAACGGCAACGGATATTCTTCCCCGCAAAGTCCTCCGCGACGGACAAGTCTATATCCTCCGTGCCGGCAAGACCTACACCGCAACAGGCATAGAAGTGAAGTAACAGACTTCCCCCAACCCCTCTAAGGAAGGGGCTCGATAGAACGGAAATAAAGACCCATTCTATGAAGCCCGCTCTTTTGAGGTGTTGGGGGAGTCTCGTTTCTTAATTCTTCTTAATGGCAACAAATCAGCAAGGGATAAGCAAGGGATAAGCAACCTATAACGAAAGGTTGTACCATAGATAACGAACCAATAGTATAAAATAACTTAACAAAATTATTATGAACAAACGTTTACTCACTATGTTTTCGGCATTGGTGCCGCTGACGCTTACCATAGCACAAGCCCCCGAAGACGTACAAGCCGTTGACCTTGGTCTGCCGAGTGGCATCAGATGGGCATCATGCAACATCGGTGCCACCACGCCCGAAGGCTATGGTTACTATTTCGCTTGGGGCGAGACGGATAGCAAAAAGGACTACTCGTGGGCGACCTACAAATATGCCAATGTGGGGGAATTTTACCACTATAAATTCACCAAGTACTGCACTGATGCAAGTAGTGGCGACAACGGCTTCATTGACAATAAGACAGTCTTGGAGCCGGAAGACGATGCCGCTACTGCCAATTGGGGCGATGTATGGCGTATGCCCACCGATGCCGAATGGACGGAGTTGCGTGAACAATGTACGTGGACGTGGACTGCACAGAACGGCATGAACGGCTACCAAGTAGCAAGCAAGACGAATGGTAACTCCATCTTCCTCCCCGCTGTGGGGTTTCGCGACGGTAATGCTGCCCCCCTATGTCGCAGGAAGACGCGGCTACTATTGGTCTTCGTCGCTTCTCGAGAACTCCTCGGATGACGTTTGGATAGTAACTTTTAAGCATGAGAAGGTGGAAAGGCAAAACGACAAACGCAACAAGGGTCTGTCTGTCCGCCCCGTGCAGGACAAACAAGAAGAGGCAGAGCCGGCGTATCAACCCAAGCCTTTCACGGTAGCCGAAGGCAAACAAGTTACCTTTTCCGGCGGCAATCTGCAATACACCCAAAGCACACAGACATGGGCGTTTGCGGAGCATCAATATGATATGTTGGGTACGGATAATGTGGATGGCGGTGGTAAGGTTTACGATGCTACATACGGATACGACAAGACTGGTAGTGCTTTGGCAGACAAGATAGACTTGTTCGGTTGGAGCGGTAGCACAGGCAGTGCCAAGTGGGGTATCAGTACATCCACAGATAACAGCGATTATAGTGGTGATTTTGTGGATTGGGGTACGAATATGGATGACGGTAACACTTGGTACACCTTGACTGCGGATGAATGGGAGTACCTACTCGATGAGCGTTCCGATGCCGACCAATTAGTAGGTGTGGCACGTATTCAGTTAGACGAAAACAAATATACGAATGGTCTTGTTTTGCTCCCTAACAATTGGACGTGTCCTGCGGGCATAACATTCAAGTCGGGCTTCTCTAATACCCATAGTGTTCAGGCGTATGCCGATTACCAGACTTTCACGCTTGCCGATTGGCAGCAGTTGGAAGCCGCGGGGGCTGTTTTCTTGCCTGCTTCGGGCGACCGCGACGGGGCGTATGTGGGCGGCGTGCAGAACTGCGGCACCTATTGGTCTGCTACACCGAATGTCTCGGACAAAGCGTACTATGTGTACTTCACCTCGGATTCATATTTCTCGCACAACTACGGCAGCAATCGCAACTACGGGTCCGCAGTCCGTCTTGTGAAGGACTATTCCAATGTAAGTACAGACGCGGCCACCCCCTCTGCTGCCAACACCGCCATCGTCCGCAAAGTCCTCCGCAACGGGCAAATACTTATTCTCCGCAACGGCGTTTGCTACGACCTCCACGGCAGAATACTGAACCCGTAAACTCATCAACCCTTTCAACCACATATAAACTAATCAACTCATAAACAACATGAACGTAACGCGAAACAAATCTGTATCCCCCCTCTTCGAAGAGGGGGTTAGGGGGAGTCTCTTATTGCTTTTTCTATTCTTTGCCCTCTCCCTCAACGCCCAAGTGGTAACGGTCTATAAAGCAGGAAAAGCCATCGGTTGTTTCGCCAGTTCCGACAGTATGATGTTCTTCGACACATACCCGGACTTCGCCGCTTCCACTGTTTTTGCTGTCTCGGACACCTCTTATGTGCATTTCTCCAGAGGTAATCTGCAATATCAACCCTCTACTGACACATGGCGTTTTGCTGACCGGCAATACGACTATGTCGGTGACGGAAACGCCAATATCTCCGACACCACCTATACGGGTTGGATAGACCTCTTTTGTTGGGGGACGGGTGATGACCCCACTTTTGTCGCAGACTTTGACAACTACAAGACAGTATTTGTAGATTGGGGAACCAATGTCATCGGTGCGGATACTGCCAATACGTGGCGGTCACTTACTGCCGACGAATGGCAATACTTGTTCCAATACACCCGCTGGGCGATAGCAATGGTCAATGGCACTGTAGGTTTCTTGCTCCTGCCCGCCCATTTGGAAATATACAAAGGACTTAAAGAAGACCATGTCTATACTGCAAGCGATTTTGCTTTGTTGGAGTCTATGGGCGTTGTTTTTCTGCCCTGTGCGGGCGGACGAAGCGGATTGCGCGTATATGAATGTGGTGTGCAGGGATACTATTGGGCGACTACATTATTATCTGAAACGAAGGCACAATATCTGGGTTTTCGTTTACAGACTGCATACTTCAATAAACTTACTCCCTGCTTCGGTATGTCTGTACGCTTGGTCAGAGACATTCCATTCAACAACCAATAAACACCTGACAAAATGAAAAAGATACTATCCATTCTCTTTGCTCTCTTATGGGTCATCAGTCTCAACGCGCAAGTGTTAACGGTCTATAAATCAGGCAGAGGCTTTACTGCACTGCCTATACCGACAGCATAGTGGTTACCCGCGCAATCCACAATGCTGCCACGGAGAGTGCTTTTGCCATTTCTGACAACTCGTACGTGTGTTTCTCCCCTGGCAACCTGCAGTATCACATCGCCACCGGTACTTGGCGTTTTGCCGACTATCAATACGACTATGTCGCTGCCGACATCACGGACACCACCTACACGGGCTGGATAGACCTCTTCGGGTGGGGGACGGGCAATAACCCGACTAATGTCGAGGACGCGAACTCAAAGTTTATCGATTGGGGAACTAATGCCATCGGTACGGATGTTGCCAACACATGGCGCACACTGACCCTCGACGAGTGGCTGTACCTGTTCCAACACACACGCTGGACGATAGCCAAAGTCAATGGAACATTGGGTTTTATGCTGTTGCCTGACTTTTTTGAAACGCCTGTGGGACTATCTGTCAGTATCTTGGGAGACGGCAATCTGACAGATGCTTCCAAAAATTACTCGGAATCGGACTACTCCACGAATATCTACAACTAGGACGAATTTGTTTTGTTGGAGTCCGCAGGTGCCATATTCCTGCCTGCTGCAGGTGCTCGTTATGGTACGATCCTATCTGCCTGTGGTCAGAAGGGTATCTATTGGACGGCTACAACGGGGACCTCAAAAGCCGCGGCACGATATATGTCTTTCAATTCCACGAAAGCGCTTGTTTCCGTCAATGGTCATGCAGGTCGCAAATACGGATACTCCGTCCGTCTTGTCCGCGACCTGTAAAAGTAGGAACATTGCCAAAAATGGAGATATTGTACGAGCAATAGTCAACCTGTTTTAGGACAAGACAGTCCTCTGCCCTCCCGCTAACAACTACAGTACATAGACGGTTGATACACGGTTGATACATGGTAGATAAACGGTACATTATGCTGCCCATACCGTAGGCATATCGGGGACATCCTATAAACTCATCAACCCATTCAACCACGCATAAACGAATAAACTTACAAACAAATGAAACAGAAATCATTCCGTTCAATACTCCCCCTCTTCGAAGAGGGGGCTAGGGAGAGTCTCTTATTGATAGCATTGCTATCTGCCCTCTCTCTCAATGCCCAAATGCTCAAAGTCTATAAAGGCGGTGCAATGGTCTATTGTATGGAAAATGCCGACAGTGTAGTATTCTGTTCCTTGCCGAAAGATGCATTCTCTGTCTCTGCAACCAAACAGGTGCGTTTCTCACCGGGCAACTTACAGTATACGCGCAGTACACAGACATGGTCGTTTGCGGATAATCAGTATGATATGATTGGCGAAGCCAATATCAGTAATGGCACGCTTGCAGACAAGATAGACCTGTTCGGTTGGAGTGGAAGTACTGCCACAGCCAAGTGGGGTATAAGTACCTCCCAAGACGCTGAAGATTACTCTGGTGATTTTGTGGATTGGGGTACGAATACTATCGGGACAGACGCTCCCGATATATGGCGTACATTGACGGATGACGAGTGGAGTTACCTTCTCTCAGGATGTACCAATGCAAACAATCTCATCGGCGTGGCACGTATCAACCTCAATGCCGATGGTAGCAGGTATGCGAATGGTATTGTCTTCTTCCCCGACTACTGGATATGCCCGGCAGGCATAACATTCAAATCGGGCTATTCATACGATTATGTCAATTATCAGATATTCACTCTTTCCGATTGGCAGAAGTTGGAAGCCGCAGGGGCTGTTTTCCTTCCCGCTTCCGGTTACCGTGGAGGGTCGGATGTGAACCGCGTGCAGGAATGCGCCGTCTATTGGTCTGCTACGGTTAATTTTTCGGACGAAGCAGGCTGCCTATACTTCGACTTCGGTGCGGACGCGTACCCATTCTACAACAGTCGCGACTACGGGCAAGCAGTCCGCCTTGTACAGGACCTGTAAACGCCTTGCACCATCAACCCTTTCAACCTATTCAACCATGTATAAACTGATAAACTCATCAACCAATAAACTAAAAACTACCAACATGAAAAAAGCAATCGTATTCCTGTTCTGCTTTGCGGCTATATTTTCTTTCCAAGTGCAAACCGTGGCAGCCGGAGAGACGGATGCCGTATACGTTTGGGTGGACGGCACAAGCACCTGCTACCGCCTGACTGATATGCCCAAAGTAACTTACGAAGGCACCGAAGCCATTCTCTCTGTCAACGGCACGGAGCAACTGCGTCTCGACTTGGGCGAGAAACATCTCGTCATCATGTATGGTGTATATCAGGAGACCCCGACCAACATTGAGCAAACCGGACAAGACGGGCAGACCAACTCCCCCGTCCGGCAAGTCGGCAAATACATTCGCGGTGGTCAACTCATCATCCTCCGCAACGGTGTCTGCTACGATGCCCACGGCAGAATACTGCACCGGTAAACCCGGCAACCTTTTTAACTCATTCAACCACGCATAAACTAAATTCAACGCATTATGAAAAAAATGCTACTTACCATTGGATTTGCAATCATAGCAATCGTGGGCGCAATCGCACAAGTGCCAACGAATGTGCAGGCGACACGGGGCGACACGACGGGCATCACCGTTACATGGGACGCAGTGCCTGACGCAATCGGCTACGAAATAACGGCGGAAGCCTGGGACGTTGCCATCAATCGCACTATCCGGACTATACCCGTCGGTGTATGCCAATTCATCGACAAAGATGACCTGCCTAAGCCGAGCCTTGCCCGCTACACTGTGAAAGCGGTCTATGCGGACGGCACAAAGAGTGCAGAATCCGACGCGGCTATCGGATATGCGGTACTCGAAACTATGCGGATACTCGGTGTATCCACGCGCCAACCATGGAACGGCAAAGTGGATATCGATGTCGAGTACAAGACGATGCGTTCCCGTTTCCGCGAACTATTCAGATTGGAAAACCCGCCGTACCCGGACAGCGTTAGCATCACCGCACGGACAGCGGACGGCGAGTTGCTCCCCGTGAGGTCGCTCACGAAAGAATCACCTCTTGACTATGGCACCTATACGGTCAATCGTAAAACGGTACAGAACGGCACGGCTCTATTCTCGGGATCGGGGCAGCAGCGGCTGGTATGGGACGCAGACGCAGACACGGCTGAGGTCAAGGCACCGAATACGATTATTACGGTTACAGTCGCTGATAAGGGCAATATATATGCGCAAACGACTGTTTCCGACACCGTTGACATCAATACCACGAGGCCCTATACTATTATGATAGGCACGAATGACACGCTGATGCCTATCCCGTGGGCGGCACGTTGGGCGGACGAGGCAAGCACGTCCCTCAACATGCAGGACGGCTCGGACTTCAAACTGGTTGCATATACAAAGTATGCCACAGTGATTGATACGATTCACAGGGAGACAATGCTCGCCGACGAGAAAGGTACTTTTATATGGAAACCGGATTATGGTGTTACCGTCTTGCAAGGTCTGTTCAGCAACCGTGCAACGCATGCGAAAACAACCTATTAAAGTATGGTGCTGCGTTCGCCCGAGATACCTCCCACGGTGGAACATATACCGGGGGCGCTTAAGGTAACGTGGACGGTGGCTGCCGGATGCACTTACTACCAGATTGTTCGTCGCACGCTGAAACCTGACGGAACACGCGGCGCGTGGGGAAATATGGCGGGGGTATCGCCTTCTGCTAGTTCGGGCGCATACCCCGATATTCATGTGGCACCTGGAACAACCTACGAATATGCTGTCTGTCCCAAGTATGCCGACCCTATGAAATATATCGACCCCGACGCTGTACAAGGTGCCGGCACTTACATCACAGCAAAGCCTGTTGTCTGGGCAATGGGCAGAATGCCTGTTGGTATTGTGCTTGACGCACAGGCTGTCGGGCAGGACAGCATTCATCTCACGTGGACGCATGTTCCGGACGCATACCGTTACGACGTATATCGGGATAACGGCGATGGGCAATACCAAAAGATAGGCGATGTCCCTTATACGGAAGGAATAACTTTTACGGATACCAATGCTGAATCCGGCATACGCTATACCTATAAGGTGGAGGCACTTAATTGGATGGACAGCACTACAGAAACAAGCAACCCCGTAGTTGCTTATAGCCGGTTAGACAAACTTACTGTCAAGCGTATCCAACCGCGCTTTCCGTGGAACGGACTTGTGGACGTGCTTGTTTCCTATAAGTCGGCACGCGAGATGCAGAACGATGGCACACCGCATTTCAGATTGGTGGCAGTGCAAGGAGAGGATACCTTGTCGATACAAACCATTGCGCTTGAGGACGGGACACCGATTGACCCCGATTCGTTTATGTTGAGCGGAAAAGGAAACCAACGCCTTGTTTGGAACGCAGGCGAAGACCTCGGTGAGGTATTTTATAAAGAGGGCATAACGGTTTCGGTGGAGTGTGTAGGTGTAGTGCCCGGCGACAATACCGATTTGGCATTTGAGGACGGGAAAGTGTTCTCAACAATCACGCGTCTCGACACACGCAGCGTACATGGGGTGGTACTTGGAGAAAGAATGGAAATCTATGCCGACATCGGTTGGTTTGCAGGTGCGAATGAATTAGAAGTTTTCGTCAATGGTATGCCCGCATTTGCTACCACCCACGAAGATTACTACTCTTTCAGCATCGGCAAAAGGCAACTGAATATATGGGGCATCAACACGCTCAAACTGACAGCCGACAATGGCATAGAGCAGACGGCACGGATTAAGTACCCCGACTTTGTTTTCACCGCCACACAAGGCAACAGAGACAGTATCATCTTGGAGTGGAACAGCCTCAAAGGCATACATACCTATTCTGTTTGTCGCCGTATTGCCAATACCGGTGATGAGTTTGTAGAGGTTGCTCACGTGAGCGATACCACCCGTTGGGCGGACACGTCGGAAGAGACCGTAATAGGCGAGTTTGAGTACACGATTATGCCGTTGTTGGATTTCGATGAAGACGCCGGTCCGCAACCTGCCGCCGTAACCGGCTATCGTGCATTGGATATAGCCCGCCCTGTTACCATCACGCCTGCCGAGAACGGCACCGTAACCGCCGACAAAGAAACGGCTAAATACGGCGAGACCGTAACGCTGACCGTTACCTCTGATAAGGATTATGAATTAGACCAACTCTCGGTGTCGGATGATAAAACAGAAATAGATGTGCTGAAAACACAGGAAGGTCTCTATATGTTTATTATGCCGGCAAGCAATGTTGCAGTATCCGCTATGTTCAAGGCGAAAACAGGTGTCGCAACGGATACTATTCCATATAAATTATTCCGCGACGGACTATTCTATATCCTCCGTGCCGGCAAGACCTACACCGCAACAGGAGTAGAAGTAATGAATTGAATTATGAGACATAGATAAATCAACAGGGCTGATTCTTTTGCAGATTCAGCCCTGTTGTGTTGCTCACCGATTATATCAACAGAAACCACACCGGGCAAATGCTAATAAAGTTGCAACCTTATGCACAAATAAGTTGACTTTATGCACTTGCGAAACTTCAGCATAATAATTATATGTTTTCCTGTATCCCCCTTGTCCTCAGAGGGGCTTGGAGGGGTCTATCGTTTCTCTAACAGTACCACATTCTCCACATGTTGTGTGTGGGGGAACATATCCACGGGTTGCACGGCAACTACACGATATTTAGAATCAAGCAAACTCAAATCGCGTGCTTGTGTGGCGGGGTTGCAACTGACATACACTATCCGTTTCGGCTCGGCAAAGAGTATCGTGTTCACCACATCCTCGTGCATTCCGGCGCGAGGCGGGTCGGTGATGATGACATCCGGTCGCCCGTATTGCTCGATAAACTCGCGATTGAGAATATCTTTCATATCCCCGGCAAAGAACAATGTGTTCTTCAATCGGTTGTATGCCGCATTGGCTTTGGCGTCCTCTATGGCCTCCGGAACATACTCAATACCAATTACTTGGCGTGCTTCTTTCGCCACGAAGTTGGCTATCGTACCCGTACCCGTATAGAGGTCAAAGACCAACTCTTTGCCCGTCAGCCCCGCAAAATCACGCGCTACTTTGTATAGTTCGTAGGCTTGTTCGGTATTGGTCTGGTAGAACGATTTTGGGCCTACCTTAAACTGCAAGTCCTCCATCTCTTCCATGATGTGGTCCTGTCCCGCAAACACTTTCACCTCCTGGTCGCCTATCGTGTCGTTCATCTTTTCGTTTTCTACATATTGCAGGCTCACTATCTCGGGGAACTCCTTGTGCAACCACTCCAGCAGCCCGCGGCACCCCTCGTCAATCTTTTCGCCGAAGCATACAATCAGCATAATCTCACCCTTGTGGTTCGCACGAATAATCAAGGTGCGCAACTGACCTTGGTGCGTATGTTCGTTGTAAAAACTCAGTCCGTGATTGCGGGCATAGTCGCGAATACCGTTTCGCAGACGGTTGTTGATTTCGGGCATCAGATGACACTCCTCGATGTCTAGCACCTTGTCGAAGCAATTGGGGATATGAAAGCCCGCACCGTAACTGTTGTCCACATTCTCTATTCCCCCGGCGGCGCGTATCTCGTCCCACGAAAGCCATTTGCGGTCAGCAAAGGTAAACTCCAGTTTGTTTCTATATTCGTAGATGTGCTTGCTGCCTAATATCGGACTTATTTCGGGGAGTTCTACTTTCCCGATACGCGTCAGATTATCAGTTACTTGCTGCTGTTTGTATTTCAGTTGCTCTTCGTAGGGCAGTATCTGCCATTTGCAACCTCCGCAGGTGCCGTAGTGTTTGCATACTGCCTCGCAGCGTTTCTCCGAAGGGCGCACTATCTGCTCCACGCGGGCTTCCATAAAACTGTGTTTCTTCTTCGTAACTTGCAGATTTACAATGTCGCCGGGGACGCAATAGGGTACAAATACCACCATATCGTTCACGCGTGTCAAGGCTTTGCCTTCAGCGGCAATACCCGTTATCTCTACATTCTCTATTAGAGGTAGGTTTTTCTTTTTCATTGTTTTTTGTTTTTGTGTCTTCCGCTCGGGTTATTTCGCTTGCGCCGTGGTAGCGGTTTCAGACATAAGTAGTTGTATGCTGTATTTGTATATCGTGTCAAAGTCTTTCGCTGCCTCAAGCGGGAATCCCCACACCAAGGTCTTGGCGGTTCGATAGTTGCCGCTTTGTACAATGGGCAGGCTCCAACCGGTCCATAGTACCCCGGCACCCACTCGCATATCCTGGTATCTGCCTACGCTTACCGCTCTTGTACCTATGGCGTCTATGCCCTCGGGTGCCTCGGCAAATAGTCCTTCGCTATTAGGCTCTGTACGGATAACACACTCGTTATCAGGTATATATATCCGTCCGTTTCGTGTCGCATTGATGGCTCTCAAGCGATAGTGGAGTACGCTCTCTGCCCATGTCTTATCGGCTTTTCTGCTCATTCCGCTCCCTAAGTAACTACCGCTTATCATCGCTTTCCCGCCATGCTGTAGGTAGGTCTCCAAGGCTTTTTGCAGGTTCTCCGGCAGTACTGCCGTGGTGTCTATGCCGCACTCTTTCCCCGCAATCACATCCACTATGGCCATAGTGCTGTCTATTTCCGTCAATGCCTCCACATTGGTGGAGATGTACGAATAGCCCATCTCTTGCAATACGCGCCCGTGTAGGGTGGGGTAGTCGTGCGTGTTGCCTATGGTGATAGTGGCTTGTCGATCGCGGTAGCACATACCCCAACCGCAGTCGTCATCGGTCTTCCAGCCGTGCGAGCGAGTCCAATCGTTCTGCGCACCGATGTAGGCAATGCCATATCCGTCTTCCACGGCATAACTGTTCGGTACAATACCTGCGTAGGTCGAATCGGCAAACCATCTCGGTCCGTAGGTCTGATTGAAGTTGTTTACAATCAGCACCGTCTTAGCCTCTTTGTCGGGTGCAAAATATGCGCTCAGCATCTCGCTTTTCATACTTTTCCCGCCTCCGTTGGCTGCTACTACATACATATCGTATCGTTTGCCTCGTACCAAACTGAAGGTCTTGCTTGTTCCCTCTACGCGCTGTCTTTCCCATTGCCCGGTGTCCTCGCGCATATAGATATAGTAGTGTGTCGGTTGGGCAGTCGGCTCTATCGGGTCGGCCGTGGGCTTCCACGAAAGCACAATACTTTCTGTCCCCTCTTTGCCGCTCGTCTGGGCTCGCTTGATTTGCATTTTCTGTACGGGCAGCGGCTCTACTATCACCTCTCGCCCGTCCTGTTCGTGCAGAAAACGAAGCAGTCCTTTGTATATCGCCCGTGCCACAGTCATTCTAAATTGCGGGTCAAGTCCGTAGCGCATATCGCCCATAGTGCTGTGGTTGAGTATCTCTATCAGTGCAGTGGGCACTACGGGGTACCGTGCCTCGCCGTAGCTGGCGTTTCGCAACTGTCGGCGTGTCCATCGGGGCTCGGTCGTCCGACGGATGTCCTCCACTATCTGTGTCTGCACATAGTCGGCAAGGTCGCGGTTGAGTTGGCGGCTAATGCCGTTGCCAAATACTTGTCTGCCGTCGTTGTCTTGGGCGCAGTAGATAGCGAGTGTCCCGATGGTAGTGGTGTCGTCGGTAGCCTTTTGTCCGTCGGTGTGTAGCGCAAGACACACATCTACGGGTATCCCAAGTCCTTTCTGCCCGGGGTTGGCTTTGCTACCGCCCGTCAGGTAGTTCACCCATAATCCTCTTGCACGGATGTCTTCTACATATTCGTAGTTGCCTTTTTTCTCCTTATCGTTTCCCCATATCGTATCTGGGAAACCGGCTGTCTGCAGCCAGTAGCGTGAGGCTTCAGCCCATCGGGGCAGGCCGCTCTCGCCCTGCTCCCAACCGGCTCCATCGTCTATCAGACACCAAGTGTTATCGCTGTTGAGTCGCAGGTTCGCTCCTTCTATTCGGGCGCGTGGTTGCACTACCACTGCCCCCGCATTCTCCAGCATCTCGCTTACGAGCCGTGTATACTCAGAGGTGTACAAGTCCTCCACGGTTGTCCACATGGTAGCCCGCTGCCATATCCAGTTAGTCTCTATCTGATTGTAGTAGAGTCCGTGGCTGGCCCAGAGCGCAATGTATCGACCGCTCAATCCGTTCTTGTAGGTTTCAGCAGGGCGTGCTACCACACTCCCGTCCACTATCAATGGGATATTCGGCTTTTCATAATCGGGATATTTCTCTTTGCGTTTCTGCTGCCGAAGCCGTGCCGGAACCAACTCGCTCAGTTCGTAAGTACCACATTCCGTCTTGCTGTATATCTTGACATTCCCTTTCTTATGACCTAATACCCAGAGACTTACATCGCTCCGCATAGCCTTCAGTTCACTCTCGCTAAAGACCATATAGCCCAATATCATATCGGTGTTTACTCTCACCGAGTTGCCATTTACGCGCAGACTTTTCACCCTTATTTTATTTGCTCCCCATTGCTTGGCAGATGGGTTCACGCAGTGTACGAGGCTGTCGCCTACATACACATCGTGGAAGTACATCGTGTTGTAGTGCAGGTTCAGCGAGTCTGCCAATCGTTCCGTACTGATCGCCATCGCTTTGTTCGCTACGCTCAACATCAGCGCAGTGCAAAGTAATATCGTCCTTCGTCTTTTGTCCATTGTCCTTCGTCCTTTGTCCATTGTCCATCGTCTTTTAGCGCAGCGGTCTATTGTCCATTTTTCTTTCATTGTTCGTTTTCAACTTTGCTCAGCAGGTTGATGGCGCCTGCTACGGTCTGCACTTGCATTATCGTCGCATATCGTCTGCCTGTAGGCTTACCTTTTTTATCTTTTTCTTCTACCAATTGGCACCTCTGTGCACGGCTCACGATAAAGGTGATAATCTTGCCGAATGCCTCGCTGTGCCAATATCGGTTGTCGTTCTGTACGAAGTAAAGCACCAATCTGCCTCCCTTGAGTAGCACTTTTTCCACACCCAATCGGCAGCATATCCAGCGCAGCCGCACCACATTCAACAACTCGTCTGCTTGCTCGGGCAGCGGACCGAAACGGTCAATCATACGCTTCTTATATTCGGCCAGTTGGTCTTCATTGCGCAGACTGTCCAACTCGCGATAGAGCGATATGCGCTCCGATATGTTCTCTACATACTCGCTCGGGAAACCCAAGGGCAGGTCGCTTTCCAACTGGCTGTCCTGTACCCATAGTTTCTTTTCATCGCTCCTTCCGCCGAGCAACAACTCTGCGTTCTTCTCGTCCTCATCATCTCCACTGAGCAACTCGTCCTTCAGTTCTTGCACCGCCTCATTCAGTATGCGTTGGTAGGTCTCATAGCCCAGGTCGGCAATAAAACCGCTCTGCTCTGCGCCCAATAGGTTGCCCGCACCGCGGATGTCGAGGTCTTGCATAGCGAGGTTGAAGCCTGCGCCCAACTCCGCAAAGGTGGATAGTGCATCCAATCGTCGGCGTGCATCGTCGGTCAGCAACTCGCGTGGTGGTGCCACCAAGTAGCAGTACGCTTTTTTGTTGCTGCGTCCTACACGCCCGCGCAACTGGTGCAAGTCCGCCAAACCATAGTGCTGCGCGGAGTAGATGATGATGGTGTTCACATTGGGTATATCTACGCCCGACTCGATGATGGTCGTCGAGAGCAGAATGTCGTAGTCGTAGTTGATAAAGTCCTCCAATCGCTGCTCCATCTCCTCCGTAGGCATCTGCCCGTGTGCCACCACTATGCGTGCCTCGGGACATAGCGCATGTATTCGTCGCTCGATGCGCGACAGCATCTCTATGCGGTTGTTCACGATAAATATCTGCCCGTTGCGCTGCATCTCCAGGTCGATGGCCTCTTTGATGATGTCTTCATCATCGGGCGTAATCACCTCTGTCTGAACGGGATAGCGGTTCTGCGGCGGAGTAGTCATCACGCTTAGGTCGCGTGCTCCGAGCAGCGAGAACTGCAATGTCCTCGGGATAGGCGTGGCGGTGAGGGTCAGTACATCCACATTCGTTCTTAGCGATTTCAGTTTGTCTTTCACCGTTACACCGAACTTCTGCTCCTCGTCTATGATGAGCAGTCCCAAGTCGTGCCATTTCACGCTCTTGCCTACCAACTTATGCGTACCTATCAGTATGTCTATCTTACCTGTTTCCAAGTCTGCCAGCAGTTCGCGCACCTCTTTGGCCGACTTGCCCCTGCTCAGATATTCTATCCGCACGGGGAAGTTCTTCATTCGCTCTTTGAAGGTGTTGTAGTGTTGCAGCGCCAATACCGTTGTCGGCACCAATACCGCTACTTGCTTGCCGTCTGTCGCAGCCTTAAACGCCGCACGCATAGCCACTTCGGTCTTACCAAACCCCACATCTCCGCACACCAACCTATCCATCGGCATCGGGTTTTCCATATCCCGCTTGATGTCGGCTGTCGCCTTGGCTTGATCGGGTGTGTCCTCATAGAGAAACGATGCCTCCAACTCGTGCTGCATATACCCGTCGGGCGTGTAGGCAAAGCCTTTCTGCTGCTTGCGCGTCGCATATAGTTTGATTAGGTCGCGAGCAATGTCTTTTACCTTGTCTTTCGTCCGCTCCTTCAGTCGTTCCCATGCGCCTGAACCTAACTTAGAGATAGTCGGTTCTGAGCCCTCGCGACCTTTGTATTTCGATATGCGGTGTAGGTTGTGTATCGATACAAACACGCAGTCGCCGTCGCGGAAAACCAACTTAATCATCTCTTGCGGCTTGCCGTTTACGGGCGTCGTTACCAACCCGCCAAAGCGGGCGATGCCGTGGTCGCTGTGTACCACATAATCGCCTACTTGCAATTGGTTGATTTCTTTCAGTGTGATGATGGCTTTGCCTCTTCGTGCATTTTCGCTTGTAAGCGACACACGGTGGAAACGCTCAAATATCTCATGATCGGTGTAGCAGCATATCTTCAGCCCTCGGTCCACAAAGCCTCTGTGTAGCGTCTTATCCACTGCTACAAAGTGTATCGGCTCGCCTTCTACGCTCTCGAAGATAGATGCCAGACGGTCGGTCTGTTTCTTTTGGTCAGCAAGGATATAGAGCCGATAGCCCTCCCGAATCTTTGCCCGCAAGTCGTCCGTCAGCAAATCGAAGTTCTTGTTGAAAGCCGGCTGAGGCTGGGTGTCAAACTCTATCCGCGAATAGTTGCCAAAGTAACTCTTTTCGCCTATCTCGATAGTGTCGGTTTCGGCCAACCGCTGTTTGAGTGTATCTCCTAAATCGCTGTTCCTCAGTGTGTTATTGCCTACTTGTCCGCTTATCTTATAGAGTATCAACCCAAAGTCGTTGCTCACCCATATTGTGTCCTCCCCGACATAATCGGCTATCGTGTATTCTTTCTCATCGCTCCCTTGTGAGGTCGGACCCACGATGTCTATCTCTGCCGTCTTGTCTTTGGATAACTGTGTCTCGATGTCGAAATAGCGTATCGAGTCAATCTCATCGCCAAAGAAATCGATACGGTATGGGTCATCGTGCGAATAACTATAGACATCTACTATCCCGCCGCGAATGGCATACTGCCCCGGCTCATACACAAAATCCACTCGCTCAAACCCCAATTCTGTCAGCATCTCACCAAGTCGGCTCACCTGTATCTCTTCCCCTGTTCTAAGGTATAAGGTCTTGTCTTCCAACGCCTTAGGTGCCGGCACACTCTCTATTATTGCTTCCGGGTAAGATACGATTATTAGTCCGCCTCCCTCATTACGCAGGACATCCCCTCCTTTGGAGGGGCTTGGGGAGGTCGCATTATCCATTGCGCAATGCGATAGCGTCTCTGTTCTTTGTATCGCCAATGCCTCATCTACTCCCTGCCTCCGCCTGTGTGATACCGGGAAGAAACACACCTGCACATCCCCTCCTTTGGAGGGGCTTGGGGAGGTCATTAGTGTGCGCAAGTCGCTGTACATATATTGTGCCTCATCCGCATTATCCATTACGATGAGTATGGTCCTTCCCGCCTTGCCGCTCTTACTTCTTAATTCATCATTCTTAATTGCTGCTAGCAGCATACTTCTTGCCGAAGCATGCAACCCGCTGAGTAATAGGTGCTTACCTTTGCTCTTGCCCAACTCACGGCTCACTATATCCACCTCAGGGTGTTGGACTATTAGTTCCTCTAATTCTTCTATTGTCATACCTGCAAAGTCTCCATAATGGAGATTAAACATATAATCGCTATGCACAATATAATTATGCATTATGCATTCATCATTATGCATTGAATAATGCCTCGCTCTGTACACCTATCCGCTTGGAGATACTTGTGGCAGGTAGGTGGATGGTGTTACTATGCCACATCCCCTCCTTTGGAGGGGCTTGGGGAGGTCCCATTCTTCATTATGCATTGAATAAACCCTGCAAAGTTACGATTTTTTTTTGATATACACAATAGTGCTTGCCCTGCTATTATCGTAATCCGGGGCAACCGCATCAAATTTGGAATACTTCTTTGTTATTGAGCATAATGCATTGAATGAAGCGTTCTCGTCGCGGGCTTGCCAAGCCCGCATATAGACGATACTTGCCATTCTTTATTCTTATTTTTTTTCATTCTTAATTGCTCAAAGTGCCGATAATGCAATCTTTACATTCGCTACATTCGGGACAGAAACTAAGCCCCTTCTTTGGAGGGATTGGGGAGGTCTTTAATGGTTAATTAACCGCAATTAACGGAGAATAATGGTGTATTCAATGGCAATTAACGGAGAACCATGGCATATGTGGAACCGCAATGTACGATTTTTGTGCGGTTCCCATGTTGCAATCTGCTTCGCTTTCTATATTATGGCTATCAAAATGTTATTTTGCCTTTGAGCCGACTTCATCGAGTTCTTGTCGAGACCTTATCGAGACCTAACGCAGATTTTGTAATTATCATTTTGCTACTAAAAGTCTTGTTTTACTTACAAAAGTTTATTCTGAAAAAGGATTAAAACGAGAGCCTTATAAAGTGCCTAATTTCTCTGTCTTTAATGGATAACTATCAGAGCCCTTAATGGCCAATTAACCGCCATTGTATATTCAAATAAAAGTATTTATCTTTGCAGTCGTTTAGCGTCGAAGTGTGG
>OGRD01000633.1_pt1 | contig 17273 bp, 22 predicted proteins | sample 1553441 | NCBI WGS metagenome assembly OGRD01 (sample SAMEA2580106, study PRJEB22360) | human gut metagenome | biome: human gut; feature: human-associated habitat; material: faeces | place: Denmark | collected 2008/2010
AAACGTGCAAGCCATCTCAACACCGACCTTCCCTCTGATTGAATCCTCCGGTAAAAACCTGCTGAAGCTGTATCTGAACGATGTCGGAATTTTGACCGCTATCCTGTACGGCAACAATATCCGTGCGATTCTGGAAGATGAGCGGAGCATCAACCTTGGATCGGTCTATGAAAGCGTTGTTGCCAGCGAACTGATCGCCCATGGCTTCAACCTGTACTATTACGATAACCGCATTCCTTGCCAAAGGCGAGGTTGATTATCTGATTGATGATTATGACAGCCTCTCCGCCGTTCCCATTGAGGTGAAGTCCGGCAAGGATTACACCGTTCACAGCGCGCTGAATAACTTTGTGAAAAATGATGATTATCATGTGAAAAAGGCTTTTGTTCTGTCGAATGCCCGCGAGATTACGACAAATGAAAAGATCACGTATTTGCCGATTTATGATGTGATGTTTTTCGGACTGGAAATACCTGGCAAGGAAATGTAACGAAAGCATAAGGAGATGATCATATGGTTTGGATTAATATCGTAGCTGTCATTGTTGCCCCAATTATAGCCGTATGGATCGGACAAAAACTACAAGACCGGGCAGAAAAACGTAAAGACAAAATGTCCGTATTTAAAGCCATTATGACTGATCGCTATGGATGGTCTCGCGAAACCGTTCTTGCGCTCAATAGCATTCCTATTGTATTTGCAAAAGATAAAGATGTACGCGACGCTTGGAAAGAATACTACAAATACTTATGTTAAAAGAGAATAACTTCTCGAAAGCTTGTGGATCCCCTATCATTTTGTTTCTACTTGCCCCTACAGATAGTAGTAGAGATGTAATACAAAAACAAACCACCAACAAACCGTTTTGCTTCCGTTAAGTAATGAGAATAAGAGGAACATCTCAAGAGAATAATCCTCTGTTAGTATAATGTAAGGAATAGTTGAGACCGTCCCAAATTCTGTGTAAACCTCCAAAGCAAGGTGTAAAATAGAGACATCAAACAGGAGGGAACACAGATGACAAGAAGAAAACGAAGCCCGGAAGAAAACGAGCGCAGAGCAAAAATACGAGAGCTGCTGCTAAGCAGCAACATCAGCAGCATGGATGACATTCAGGATCTGTTTAAGGAGACTATCGCGGAGTTCATGGAGAACGGTCTTGAGGCAGAGCTGGATGACGAGTTGGGCTACGGACGGTACGACTATCGAAACAAAGATACCGACAACAGCCGCAACGGACACAGCAGCAAAACGCTTCGAACCAGCTACGGCGATGTGGAGGTAGCAGTTCCGCGTGACCGCAAGGGGGAATTCGAGCCTCAGCTACTCAAGAAAAATCAGACCAGTGTAAGCCAGGACATTGAGGAAAAGATTCTCTCCATGTATGCCAAAGGCATGACTACAGGGGATATCGAGACGCACATCCAGGACATCTACGGCATAGAGGTATCAGATACCACCATCAGCCGGATCACGGATAAGATTCTCCCCATTGCCAAGGAATGGCAGCAGCGTCCCCTGGAGGCGGTCTACGCTGTGGCCTTTCTGGATGCCATCCACTACCACGTCCGCAGCGAAGGACAGATCGTGAAAAAGGCAGTTTATATCGCCTTGGGTATCAATTTGGACGGAAAAAAAGATGTGCTGGGGATGTGGGTAGGAGAAAACGAAAGTGCCAAGTACTGGGCAACGGTACTCAACGGGCTGAAAAACCGAGGCGTGGAGGACATTTTCATCGCCTGCACGGATAATCTGACGGGATTCTCTGCGGCGATTGGGGCTGTATTTCCCAAGACGGAAATCCAGAATTGCATCCTCCATCAGCTGCGTAATTCGAGCAAATACGTATCCTACAAGGACATCAAGGCGCTAATGGCGGACTTGAGAAGCGTTTATGCTGCCGTTGACGAGCCTGCAGCGCTGGACGCACTGGACGCATTTTCAACCAAGTGGGAAACGAAATATCCCAAGATATCACGGTCGTGGCGGGAAAATTGGGCGAATCTCAGCACGTACTTCAAGTATCCGCAGGAGGTGCGGCGGCTGATCTACACAACCAATTCGATTGAAGGGTTTAATCGGCAGCTGCGGAAAGTAACCAAGACCAGATCGGTCTTTCCGACGGACGACAGCCTTTTCAAGATGCTGTACCTGGCGATGGTGGACATCACGAAGAAATGGACAGGACGGCAGCGGGACTGGAGCATGATCCACGCACAGCTGTCGATTTACTTCGCCGAGCGCATGCCCGAATAACACCGCCGTATCCAGACGTCAAGGGTAAAGGCTGCAAGCAGCCCGGCTTCGCCGCCCTTGACATCCGGTTCCGTCGGCGTTATGGTAGAGAAAAGGCGGTATCGGTCAGACCGCTACCGCCTCATACCAGTTTCTGCTGTTTACACTCGCGGAGAACGTTTACACAAAATTCGGGATAGACCCACTAACACCAATAGACTGGTTTTTGGTTGCTGTCCACGTCCCTTTTTTTGCTCCGGCACTGGCTCTATGTGCTTTGATATAGGTGCCATCTATGCACAAATCCTGCATATCCGCACCTTCTCGAAGTTGGTCAAACAATTCTTTTAATTTTCCATTCTCTTGCCATTGAGCAAAACGCTTATACACGGTCTGCCACGGTCCGTAATATTCCGGTAAATCTCGCCATGGTGCTCCCGTTCTCAATATCCATAGCACACCATTGAACAGTTTACGGTTATCGGCTTGGGGTCTCTCTGTTCGCTTAGCCTTATTTTCCAGATGAGGTTCTATGATTTTCCACTGTTCATCCATTACTTCATAGCGTCGCACCATACAAATCTCTCCTTACTTCGTATAAAGAAAGATTCGACATTCAGCTCTAATTTCCTTTTGGTTTTGCAAGTTTTTTCGTTCAGCCGTCATTGATTCTACTTTAGAAACACACCCGTGTCCATAAATATAACGCTTAAAATCAATTGCTTAATTGCACGAAAAACAGCTTAAGAATCGTTGTAATACTAGCAGGAAATTCCTGCGTTGTTAAAGAAAATGGACGTATTGGACTTAACTAACAGAGTAAAAGGGGGAACATTTATGAAGATTCGTATTCTATCTGCCTTAGTATCCATGACGTTTATGTTGTTATTTGTGCCAACTGCGATGGCAAACAGCGAAGCTTCAAAAATAAAAGCCGGGATGGTCGTCGTGGTCAACAACCCAGACGCCGAAGATCGTCTGAACCTGAGAACAGAGCCACGTCAGGATGCGCCGACGCTCGGTAAATACTACAATGGTACCTATCCTGAGGTTCTATCCGATGAAATGGACGGTTGGGTAAAGGTTCGCATTTTTGATCTAGAAGGATACATGATGGCAAAATTCCTGACGTATCCGGATCAGTTACAGACCGGCGCCGCGACGGTTCCCACGGTGAAAATCCAGAACTCAGGCGGCTCAGGTCTCAATCTGCGTAAATCACAGTCGACCGGCTCCATTTCCCTGGGTCTGTATAAAAACGGGGCAACAGTTCGAGTATTCGGCGTAAGCGAAACTTGGTGCCATGTACAGACGGAGGACGGAAATGTTGGATTCATGCTGCGGGAGCGGTTGTCACCCGTACTCGAATTCCAGAATAGCAGTGGCGGCGCAAATGGCAATACGAGCACCGTTATCCCTGGCAGCACAATGCGACCAGCCAATAGCAGTGCTGTCGTCAACAATCCCAATTCTATTGATCGCCTCAACCTGAGAACAAAGCCGGGTCAGGATGCGCCAACGCTTGGAAAATATTACAGCGGAACGCCTGTTGAAGTGCTAGGCGGCGATCAGAATGGCTGGACAAAGGTTCGGATTCACACCTTGGAAGGCTACATGATGACCCAATACCTAGCCTTTGGGCAGGATCAATCCGCAGTCGGCTATGCCATGCCATCTGTAAAAATTGAAAATGCGAATGGAATAGGATTGAATTTGCGGCAGAGGCAATCAACCAGCTCTGTTTCCTTAGGCCTGTATAAGAACGGATCGACAGTTTGCGTGCTTGGTGTAAGCGAAAACTGGTGTCATGTACAGACCGAAGATGGGCACGTTGGATTCATGCTCCGTGAAGGGTTATCGCCAGCTCCTGATTTCGAGAGGAGTACCCCTACCGGCGATGATCTTGAAGGGTCATGGTTTGGCAAACCGGGAGACCCCATTACGGATGACTTTATGCCAGGTGGAAATGGCTGATACATCAACAGTAACCGCTCAATAATCCCCCGATACAGAAAAGCCGTGGTTCCCAGCACTCACTCTGCCGAGAACCACGACTTCATTTTTCTGACCATGGGAGCAGATCATCACCCTCAAAGTCTTTGTTCCGCTCTGCGCGCTCAGGCAATATGTCGAGCACGGGCGCCATGCACTCACGCTTTGACCGATCTGCTATCGCCCATGAATCAGCCGTCTCCGCTCGATGATTCCTGCGGCTCGCTTTGCTTCCGGTATTGTCATGTGCTTCCCTCCATAGTTTTTCAAGTTTACTTGTTTTCTGGATTCCAGTTTTTCAAGTACTATGGATAAGTATCGCATGTTTAGAGGACGTTGTCAGGACACGGGATTATTGAGCGGTTACGAAAGGCTTGTAGGTAAAACCTTTCCGGTGAGAATTTGAGATCATATATTATTTGCGATAAATACAATATGTTTGACCCTGAAAGGACGCGAAAACACGTTGCTCAGAGGCTCATACCAAAATGAGTAGCAGCCGGTGCCGGTTAGACTATGTCACAACGTAATTTTGAAAAATAAGGGAACAAATGGTGAGCTCTGATCGTCTTATTTATAAGTTGCTAAAACTGGTGGAGCAGAAAACTCTTAGATGAGGAGGTAATTCCATGAAAAAACTTCGGTCTATAGGCTGCTTAATCGTATTGATTTTGTCTGTTTTGAACTTGAAAATTGCTCTAGGCCAAGGAGAAGAAAGTCTTAATAATGACCAAGATGTAACTCTGGAGGTTAATGGTGGATTTCTGACCCTAATGATTCCAGCAGAGTATCAGTATCAAACTGTTGAACTAACAGAACTGGAACGCTATCCGTTCAGCTATACGTTTATGAATGAAGAAACTGGAATTCGGTTTACTGTGTATAGTACGTTGCATAGTCAAAAAGATCAGAGCCATTTTCTCAAAAAGCTATACGACAAGAGCAACAGATACATCGTTTTTGAGGATGTCTTGATTGGTGGGTATACATACATTGTCTATACAATTGAACAGGCTACTTATGATTATGGATTTCTTGTTCGTACAGATAATGGATATAGCTATCAATTCCAATACGCTCTACCGTATGATAGGATTCAAAACGAAATACCGGAAGATGCCATCTCTATTCTATCAACTATGGTCATTCACGAAACCCCCATACCTGATCAATTGGGAATGGAGAATAGGCATGCCCATTAGGGCATAGAAGTTTCGATAGCGGGTTGTCAAATTTGGAGTATGGAATAATACATCAAGTATTCTGGTATTCTGGAGGTAAAATGAAACGCAAAATAGTGTTATGTCTAATCATTACGCGGATGTCTTTTCATGCTGCTTTTGCAGACGGTACGGAGTTGCCTCATGCTTCGGATTCCATACAAGTGTTGAATCAGGACAATCTTAAATAGGGATACCGGATCTATTCCCGGTTTTCCCCATTTGGTCGCAGAATACAAGTCCTTGACTTCTTCATAAATAAAGTCAAAGTTTATTGCTCTATCTATTTTCCTCAACAAGTGATCTCTTGGAACCAAATCTTCCAAACTTACAACGCGGATATCTTTCTGCTTGTCTCGATTCTGCTTCTTATACATAGAATCACCCCGGAATCATGATTCGTATTATATCATGTATCCGGGGTGTTTGCATACTTTTGTCGACAGGCTGAGGGGCTGTTTCCGGAAGGAAGCAGCCCCTTTCTTTTCGGGTAATATAAGCATGTTGTGCAAATATATTTCGCATATGTTCATAATACTATTTTAGGTAAACTGCTTCATCCAAGCTTTCAGTTCCATCGCTGTTTACAGGAACAATCTGAATTAAAGATATCTCATGTTCAAACATAATACGACTATAAAATTGTGTTGGAATGCTTACAATAGAAGAATCTTGCACCGTGCCTATGTTACACTCCTTTACTCCGTTCATGTATAGATTGAAGCTCGAAGGATAGGAATTCAGTTTCACGCCAGGATCGATCACGATTTGAATTTCTACATCAAACGCATCTTTCGCCGTTTCGGTCATTTTTGCGGCAATGGTATATCCCCTTAGAATATACTGCGTTGTCGAATATTGCCGCAACGTTCCCTGCTGTGTTGATGCAGAGGCGTCGGTCAAGGCCAGATAGTTGGCAAGCATAAACCCATAGGTATCATTTGCTTTTACATGATACCAATCATCGACCTTCCCGATTACCGTAACTCTGTCTCCATTATAATACTTACCAAGCACGTCAGCTTCTAAAGAAGGCTGACTGCGCAAATTCAACCATGCATTCTTTTCGTTATTCGTTACATAAGCAATGGGCGTTTGAGAAGGGATACTTGCAGGATCGCTTCCCAAATAAAGGAATTCTGTCTTCATAAATCCGTATCTGTTTCCAACGGAAACATAGGCCCATTCCTGCGAAGGATCGCTATAGCAGACGACTTCAGCCCCAGTGTAATATAGCCCTAACGACTCAGATTGTGTTGAGGGTAGGCTCCGAAGGTTAAGGCGTTGTCCATTGGAGTTGTTTACAACAGCGGTACAATACACTGTATACTCTGGCTGCGGTGAAGTCCACTGTGCTTCCTCCTGCGGAATCGTTGTCTGTGGAGTCGATGTTTTCTCATCGAAAACAGGTGACATTGTGACCTGAGCAACGGGTGTTGGTGTGATCAGGACAACGGGATCATTTCCAGGTAGCACTGGATCTCCAGCTCCAGCTTTTTCGATGTTGTCAGCTGTTATCCAACCTGTAAAAAAACCCAGCATTTCTGTATGCATTCTTATTTCAATCCAATCACCGGAGATAGAAAGAATATCGCAAGGTTCGCCTACAGCAAGAGCTGAAATGATATCGGAATCCTTATCAGGAAGACTGTAAACGTCTTTCGCCCTACCGTAATTCACATATCCTTCTCCGATTGATAATGAGGAAGCTATTGCTGCATACCCATATGTTCCTGTAAAAAGCACTCCAAGCAACAGCACCAGCAAGACGAAACACGTTTTTTTCACGCTCATCCACCTTTTCTTTTTTCACAACTTTCCGTATCCCTTCTTACATTATAATAGACGATGAATGCTTGCCAAATCATGCCTCCTTTCTGCAAATTCCCAAAAAATATCCATTTCTTCATGCTATGTCTCTTTGTAAGTGCTAACCCTGCATCCTAAATGGGACGGGGCTGGACAAAAAGTTGAACAAGTCATGCAGCAAAGCACCGGCTATGCTTCTAGCTTTCCTGCGTTCATACAAAGGGTAAAGGATGGACATGCAGGGGTCCCCCAACTGCCGGACTTCCTTATGCATAAACTTCAACCATTCATACTCCTTTAAGACCCGTACTTCTTGCTCTTGTGCATATCAAAAACTGTCTCTGTCATAGTGCAGCAGCTCGTGCCCAACAGGGAGAGTATAAAACTCCTTGATCCCGCTGGCCGCCTTGCCGATACACCAGCAGAGAAGCATATTGAATTTCAGCCCGCGCTTGCGGCTGAACCGAACCAGCGGCGTGACATCCAGCGTTTTGAAAAAAGTCACCATGGGATTCGGCGCGTTCATCCATAGCGCATACGCCTCAGCACGGGTAGTCGTTTTAGGATCGATAACGGTCAGTTTCATTCTTCACACTCCAATGCACGATCCTCCATTCATCTCGCTAAAATCAGTTTTACAAGCCCGCCAGCGCCAGGAATTTTTTATCCGACTGAATACTCTGCGTCAGAAATTGACCGTCCCGGAACAGCGCATAGGTCGTAACCGGTGCGGGTACATTTTGCGCAGATGCTTTGTCAGTGATATGGATGACCTTGAACGGGATACCATGTTCCTTCGCCGCCTCCTGCACCCTTGGCACCCAATAATAGGTGTAGGGACACTGGTCGGTGTAATACAGGACAAAACCGGTTTCCTCAATCGCAGGATGCTTCGCGCATTCCCGGAACTTTGGCATCTGCGCGGACGGTTCAATGGGAAGGTACATGAGATTGATCCCGCAGTCGGATATGTCTGCCACACGGAACCCCTTATGAGCAAGGAATTTCGGGTCAGCGAGAAATTCCCGCTTCCGACCCTCCGCGCACAGAATACAAATGCCTTTCTTCCCCTGCGCCTTGGCATCACGGATGCACGCCTCCAGCAGATCATTTGAGTATCCATGTCCCTTCATGGAACCGGATACCCAGAGGCAGTTGATGTAGAGATAACCGTCTGCCTCAATAGGCACCCATGCGTTTTCAGCCGGAATGTACTCGATAAAGCATTTACCGCGTTCCTCACTGCGATAGAAAACAAGTCCATCATCAAAGCGCTGCCGCAGCCATTCCTTTTTGGCGACGCTCTGCTTGCCGGACATGGCGCAGCAGATATGTTCCTTGTCAATATTTTCTTTTGTGATCCGAATATAGTTCATCTGTTATTCCTCCAATGCCGTTGTTCTTTCGTTTGGGCGACGGCAATTCATCGTACATGGCCTCAAACAGCTTCGTAAGAAACTCTTTGCGGTCAACTTCATCCACCAGCAGCATTTCTTTCGCGCCCTCATACGGGAGCTCACAAATTGCCGCAGGCATAAGTTCCAGAGCGGATCTCGTTTTCTTGACAAGCAACCGATCATCATAGATCCCGCCGATGATTTTACCGCGGTAGTAGAGGATATATTCTCCCATCATGGGACGGTAAGAAATATCGTCCAGATCGGATAGCTGTTCCAGAATGAAATGAAGATACTCTTTACCGGATGCCATTGTTCCTCCTATTCAGAACATCTGACCCGGCAGCTTCAGCTTTTCCTTCTTTGGAAAAGTCGCTTCAAATCGTTCAAAGCCCTCCGGGTCTTTCTCACAGACAAAATATCCCACTGGGTCTTTGTAGGTGCCGGAGATACCGTCCAAAAAGCCGGGAATCAGCTCCTTGATGAGAAAATAATCCGCTTCAGGGTCGTCGGCATAGCGGATACCCTTTGTTTTGGCCGGGACAAAGCCGGACTTGCCGTAAAACAGGATATTGCCGGTGATGGCAAGTGCTCCTGCACCCATTTCCTTCGCTTTTTCCATGGAATAGTCGAGCAACTTCTTTCCGTAGCCTTTCCGCTTGTATGCAGGCGAAATGCCGATGGGGCCGAAGGTCATGATTGGTACCTTTCTTCCGTCATCACATTCAATTTCCGACCGCACATAGATGACCTGTCCGATCAGCTCACCGTCCAGCTCCATGACGAAGTCCAGCTCCGGCACGAAAGCCGGGTCATCCCGATAGCAGTGCAGCACATAGTGCTCCATGCAGCCGGGGCGGTAGACATTCCAGAAGGCCTCGCGGGTCAGGTTTTCAACATTGCGATAGTCATCTTTCGTTTCCAAACGAATGGTGATCTTCTTTTCTGTCATGGCGTTTCCCCTTATCTTTGATCAATAATTTTGTCGATCAGCCCATTCGGCTGATGTTCCTGTATGGATGAATGCAGTTCCTGAAGCGCCATTCCCCACTGCCTCCCGCTTGCTTTTTATTCTTGTTTCTTTGTTCACGCCGTTAAGTATCTTCAGCCGCAGACATCTTTTAAGCTGCGTTCTCTAACCCAATGATCCAGAAACTGCATCTGTTCCTCGGTATGGAACCAATGCTCCCCGTCAGGCATGACGGTCAGATCAGCATGGTGCTGCGTTGCAAACGCCGATACTGTTTCGATCGATGTCAGGTTGTCGTGCTCGCCGTACAGGATGCAGGTGGGGACATCCCAGATGATCGGATGCTTACGCACATAGCAAAGATACGCCCATGACAGCGTTTCTCCGAAATTCGTGGCGATTTTCCTTTTCTCGGCAAGCTCCTGTTCGGTTACATTCGACCATTGCATCATATTGCAAATCAAGTTCTCCATATCCACGATTGGAGAGATGAAATAAGCCCGGTCAACCAGCGTTTGATCCAGCGAGGACAGCGCAAAGAAAGCCCCGATGCTGTTCGCAACCAAGGTAAGGTGCTCACACCGGCTTCTTTGCTCGGTAAAAAACGCAAGAAACTCTTTCTTGGCTTCCCAAGGTGTTTGCGACCGATAATCAAACCCGATCACTTCACGATTAGGAAAGAGCGTTTTGTAGTATGCAGCTTCCCCAGCCGAGCCGCCCTTTCCATGAACATATACGATTAAATCTTTCATTTTATCCTCGTGAACCCTTTCTCAAAACCCACTGTTTTTTCTCGTCAGGTTCCTTCATATCGTTTCCCTGTCCTTCCTGCAAAAGGATTCGACCTTGGCAATGAACTGCTCAATATGCGCATCCAGCAAAGGAGCAACGGAATCTTTATCCTGTGCACCGTCGTAGACGCTGTAGAGCAGGTACATTGGCCCATAGAATTCCAGCGCCAGCTGCATGGCGGCTTCGTCAGTATCTGTCAGCTTACGAAAAATTGCCGCCATGTACTCCAGAGGCCCACCCGCCAAGTAGTCGTGATGGAGCTGCGCCAGCTTGGGATCACGGTATTGCTCCAGTGTCAGCATCTTGCGGAAATTAGAGGAAAACGGTTCCTTTGTCCAATGGTCGAACTGCGCCATGCTGTATGCGCGGATTTTTGGAATCGGCGTGTGCAGGTAAGCCTCCGCAAAGCCGTCCGGCTCCGTCTCCGGCATTTCACAGCTTTCCGCGCGTTCATAGTCCATCTCGTTCATGCGCTCCACGATCTTATCTAAAATTTCCTGTTTGCTGGTGTAGTGCTTATACAAGGCAGCTTTCGTGAACCCCAACCGCTCCGCAATATCATTCATCGATGTTCCAAGGTAGCCGTTCTGAGCAAACAATTCCAGAGCCGTTTCTAAAATTCTTTCTTTCGTATCTCCAGCCATACTATTCCCCCTTGATAAGTAACCGTTCGGTAACCCCTATTATAGTTACCGAGTGGTTACTTGTCAAGACCTGTTGAAAAATTATGTGAAAAGCAGCGCACAGCAAGCATCAGCGAAAGGATTCAAATGACGCAGCGAGATGCGTTCATCTCGTATTCTCTCCGATGTGGCCGTCTGCTGTGTTCAATTCGAGATTCATCAGTTCAAAATCAATATATTCTCCATTGATCTTAAAAAAGCGGGGAAACGTACACAGCTTTCGAAAGCCGTATTTCTCATAAAGTCTGACGGCGCGGGCATTGCTGCTGCGTACTTCAAGATTTAATTGTTCAAATCCGTTCTCCTTGGCAAAGGCAAGAATTGCCTCCATCAGCGCAGACGCCGCACCGCAGCCCCACCATGCTTTTTTCAGACTGATGCCAAACTCTCCGCGATGGCTCATGCGCCGGGGCTTGCGGTTCAGACTTGCCGTACCGATGATCTCGCCATCCATCTTGGCAAGATACTGCACATTGTCTGCTGATTCGCACTGCGAACGCAGATAGTCTTGCTCCGCTTCAAGGCTGAGCGGCACTCCCTCCGCACCGAAGCTGAGGTTGTCGGTTTCGCCACCCACGATTTTCAGATAATCCAAGAGCGCCGCGGCATCCTCTGTCCGTGCGCGTTCTATGACAAACAAGCCGTTATTCATCTTCAGGACTTCCTTTCTTCGTATTGGCTGCCTGCATCATCCGCAGAGCCCCGCCGCCTGCATGATGGTCTCGACCGGCTCTACACCTCTATAAACTTCAATTTTTCCTGACCGCAAGACAGTAATTGACGTGTTCAAAGGCATTCAGACCGGCCCCGGCTCTGTCGATCACATCCCTTTGAATATCATCCGGCATCAGCAGCTCATAGATCAGAAACCCGTGCGTTTCCAGCAGCTTTTCAAGCTCCGAATAGGAAAATGCCGACTGCATCGGTTCGCCGCCTGCTTTTGCCATCATAATGATGTTTTGCACACGCTTTTCGGGCGCGTCAAAGAAGTTCTCGTCCGGATAATCGAACGCAAGGGTGCTGCCGTCCGCGCAGAGCGAGGACAGTGCAGAGAGCATCGTGTCGATTGCCTCCGCCGAAAGGTAGTAGGTCACGCCGAGCCATGAGAAAAAGGACTTCACAGACGGGTCGAAACCAGCAGCGATCAGCCGTTCCGTCAGGCCGTCCTTCGTGAAATCCACGGGGACAAAGGCGAGATTGTCGGGAACCGTCCAACCGGCGCGAGCGATTCTTTCCTTTTTGTCTGCCTGCGTCAGAGGGTGATCGACCTCGAATACCCGGTACTTCGATAGAAACTCCGGCTCCCGGAAAGCAAAGGTGTCCATGCCTGCGCCGAGGATGACATATTGCTTTGTGCCGGTCAGGACGGCGGTTTTCAAAGCCTTCTCCATGTAGGCTGCGCGGCAGAGCGGTGACGGCGCGATGTGCGTATTTATGAGCTTGCGCAGCAGCTCCTTCGGTGTCTGTTCAGCGGGGTCGATTTCCGGTTCAAAGAACTGCGCTCCGCCGCGGATATAGCCCTGAACAGCGGCATATTCTTCCTCCGTCATCAGGTTTTTGGCAAGGTGATCGGCGAAAACCGGATGTTCTTCATTTTCTGCGTGAAACGCCCGTCCGAAGGCACTCATCAGGGCGGTAATACTGGCTTTGTTATTCATTTCGTTGGCTCCCTTCCTCCTGTGAATATTACGCTTGTACAGCTTCCTGAAGCGACAGGACTTTGCAGCCCTTACTTTCGTAATACGCAAGCAGCTCCGGAAGCTTCTTTTTATCGTAACTGGTGATGCAGTCCGACAGCACATGAACGGTATAGCCGCTTTTTGCCATATTGTAGCAGGTGGATTTGATGCAGGCCGCGGCATCCGCACCAACGACGTAAAATTCGGAAATGCCATGCTCCTGAATAAAGGCGGTAAATGCCTCGCTGGTCAGGGCATTGCTCTTTACCTTCGTAAAGATATGGTCGGATACGACGTGCAGCTCCGGCACCAGCTCTGCACCACGAGTGCCGGGCTTGAAGGTTCTCGTTCCCGCAGAAAGGTTGTTATGCTGAATGTAAACGATCCACAGTTCTTTTTGCTCTGCCCAGTCAATCGCTTCATTGACTTTTGCAATGATTTCCTTGTAGTTTTTCGTGATGTCGTTTTGCAGGTCGATCACGACCAATGCACTGTTTTTCATCTTGTATTCCTCCATAAATTTTGTCTTCCACTGTACGGCGGCGTTTACATCAGGGAATCGGAATCTTCCAAGCCTCGTTACTCATGGCAGGAGCTTGAAATCTTGCTCCAGCAGCCAGTCGCGACCTTCCAAAAAATCGTATCCCAGCAGCGCCTCTATCTCCGCCGGTTGTCCGTACAGCTTGTCGCAAATATCGACATCCTGCAAATAAATCGTCTGATTTTGAAACCGAAGTCGCAGCGCCCGCACATAGGGAAGCCGTTTATATTGCAAATCACCGACACCGGCAATTTCGGTTTCGTGATATGCAATATCAGGGAGCCGGGAATACCAAGAGGCACTGAGGATGGAGCCGGTATGTCCGGTATCCACTCTGGCCTTAAAGCACTGCCCGGCATACTCCGGAAACACGATAGGGCCTTGTTTGATTTCGGGACTCAGATGTTCAGCCGTCTTTTCCGGTAAGCTGACCGATAAGGATTTATCTTTTGCGGAATAACTCCAGCGATAGCGGGAGATCACGTCCCATCCGAGCAGCATTTCAGCCGGAAAAATCCTGCCGTTTTCATCGCTGAGCGCAAAATCTGCGTCATCCGTCACGAGCACCTTGCAATTTTCCGCGCAAATATCTCCCAGCCGGATATTGGGAATGACGGCCGTCTGAAGCGCACGAACCACGCCGTTATTGTTTCCGGCGCGGAGGACTTCTTTTTCCGGCGCAGCACGAAGCCGGCGCAGAAGGCTTTGTGCGATGACCGTCATCCCCGCGCCGGTGTCAAACAACGCGGTGGCTCGCACATCTCCAATTTGGACGTTTACAAACAGCAGATTTGCAAAGCTGCTGCCCGACAGGCAATTTGTCATTGGCTCATCTCCATAGATCATACAAAAAGGCACAGTACAAACCGATTTTCTCAGTCTGCACTGCGTCTAAGCGTCTGGCATTTTAATTTCTTCAATTTTTCCGTCCTTGAAACGAATCACGCAGGTGTATTTGCACTTTGGGCAGAATAGCGGAAAATCCTCCAATACCGTATGGGACCGTATCTGCGTTCTTGTTTTGCCGCCGCATCTTGGGCAGCAAAGCCAACACAATTTTAGGGTTTCATCCATTTGGGCCCCCTCGCTTCGCTTGTCAGCCAATGTGCCGACAGCGCCTGCACATTCTTTCATGCCTTTTCCTCCTGCGCCGCCAATATTGCGCCTCTGTATGCCCACTCCAAATGGGAATTGATCGTGTCTTCATCGTATTTCAACGAATTGTTGGCAATGATGCTTGCGTATCCATGAGCAAACAGAAATACCGTGACGAAAACCGTTTTCGTCTGCTCCATGCCGATTCCCAAGGATCTCTGCATCGCTGAAAGAACGGGAGTAAGCTCCTCGGCATCAACCAGTTCAAGCAAAGTCTTTCCGTTAAAATAATCCGACTGAAAAAGGAAACGGAACAAGTGGGGTTCTTCGATGGCAAAGCGGATATAGTTCATTCCGATTCCAAGAGCAGCGCCCTTGGGCGTTTTTTTCATATTCATCAGATATTCCGAATGATAAAGGTCTGCCTTCGCATAGACGGTTCTTTTCAGTGCTTCCATCGTCGCAAAATGATACATGACGGGCTGTGTTGAGCAATGCAGCCTTTCCGATACAGTCCTTGCGTTGATGCGTTCCACTCCCGCTTCGCGGGCAATCGCAAAGGCTGCATCAACGATCATCTCTTTTGTGACTTTTGCTCTGGCAGGCATATTCGCACCTCTACATTTATAATTCGAATTATGTATAATGCAAATTATACACGGTCAAGTGGAGCTTGTCAATCCGTCTGAAGTAAAATTTGCGGACAATCTGTCCTTTCAGACACTTTTATCTCTTTTGCATAGCGTTTTCCTTTGCCGGATTGAGAATTCCCTCTAAGCAATATGGACGCGAAAGCCATTGACCTTGCTTTTCCATAACCATCACCTACTCGTTCGTCGGGGCGGAAATGAGCGTGATTCTCCGCGTTTTGCTGCTTTCGGAGCTTGCCTGCTTCATGTGCTTGACTGTAATCTGGTTGATTTCCGGTTACCGCTCAATAATCCCCCGATACAGAAAAGCCGTGGTTCCCAGTTCTCTATAAAAGCAATCATTCGGGAGGAAATCCATGGCATCTGTAAAGGAAATTGCAAGACGCGCAGGCGTTTCCACGGCCACCGTTTCCAGAGTTCTGAACAACTTTGACTCCGTTAAAGAAGAAAACCGTCGAAGGGTGCTGGAGGCCGTCGACAGCATGGGGTATTAACAACGAGCAGGCCAGCTACAACGCCGCCACTTATCTGCTCCAAAAAGGGTGTCGAAATCTCGCTTATATTGCCGGACATACGACATCCTCTTCAACAGCTCAACGTATTGCGGGCTATAAACGCGCCTTGGAAGAATATCGCTTACCCTTCAATGAACGATCCATTATCAATGGCAGCAATTCTGATTTCCGAAAAACACCCATTTTGCAGGAGTTTATCACAAAGGGCGATTACGACGGATACAAAATAATTCGCAAACATCCATTTGCATACGTTGCACACAGGAGAACATAGAAATTTGCCGCGAAAACACTTTACCCGTCCGCGTGGAATACAAAAATGTTCTCAGTCAGTTTTGGTGTGGTGATAACTATATTTTGCACATTCGTATCTGTAGAAACAAGATTCATAGCCATGAACTTTTTCTTATTCCTCTTTCAGAATCTACCTTTGATGACATTTACACGCTCGCATCTGTGTTGGAAAAGAAAAAAACACGTTTACAGCGCATAAAAATCAAATCTGTTAGTCAAAAATAAAAATGCTTGAACAACAGTACTCAACAGATATGCCAAGACCCATCCTTCAAATCCGGAGGACGGGTCTTGGTTTGTTTTTCGGCATTGTCAGTCCTTCGGGGCGTTGCTTTTGAGTCTTTTTTCCCTCTCTGCCGCTCAGTTTCTTTCCGCAGGAACAGCCCGCCGCAGCCTCCCGTCCTCCATCTCATAAACAATGTCGCAGGCCTTCGCAATATCCGCCGCGCTATGGCTGGCCAGAAGAATCGTCTTGCCCGCCTCTCGAAACTGTCTCAGCAGCGCATGAACTTCTTCCATCGCGTCCCGATCCATCGCGTTGAACGGCTCATCGAGCACCAGCACATCCGGATTTTCCATGATCGCCTGCGCAAAGCCGAGCCGCTGCCGCATGCCCAGCGAATACCGGCCGACGGGCTTGCGCTCGTCCGGCGAAAGCCCCAGCGTTTCCATCGCGCGTCGAGCGTCCGCCCGATCGGCGCGGCCGGACATATCGGCCAGCAGCATCAGGTTCGTCAGCCCGGATTCATTCGGCAGAAAGCCGGGGCTTTCGATGATTACGCCCGTCTTCGGGGCAAAATCCGCCGTCTCGCTGACCGCGCCGCTCCTTTGCAGCGCCGGATTCCGCCTGAGCGCGCGCCGTCCGCCGACCAGACAGCCGTTCACGAGAACATACCCCGTTGTCGGCTGGCTGAACCCGCAGATGCAGCGCATCAGCGTCGTTTTGCCGCAGCCGTTTGCGCCGACCAGCCCGTAAATGCCGCCCGATTCAAACCGCACCGTGATCTGGCGCAGAATCTCATTCTTTCCATATCGCTTGGACAGATTTTCAATCTGAATCATCGTCTCATGCTCTCCCCTCGAACCGCAAATCCATGCGATGCACGCGCGCCGCCATCAGCGCGATCAACGCCGCAATCGCCACGCCGTAGCCGACGAGCGCGCGAAGCGCCGCGCCGATTTCGTCGCCATACGCCCGGTCGGCAATGGCGCTCAGCGTCGCATACAGCCCCGGCAGGACGATGCCCGGAAACAGCTCGGCCAGCAGCGTGATATGCGCCGTCACCATCAGCACACAGACGATGATGCCGACGTTTCCGCAGTCAAACAGCGCAAACGCAAGGACGGTCAGCGTCAGCAGCAGGTAATACCCCATCTGCACCGCCGCCGCCAGGCCGCAG
>OGRD01000634.1_pt1 | contig 17216 bp, 15 predicted proteins | sample 1553441 | NCBI WGS metagenome assembly OGRD01 (sample SAMEA2580106, study PRJEB22360) | human gut metagenome | biome: human gut; feature: human-associated habitat; material: faeces | place: Denmark | collected 2008/2010
TGAAAAGCAAGGGTTTTGGCGAAACGCCTTTTTCTTTGAAGATGTAGTCTTTATCGCTAATCCATTCCCCCTTAAAAGAAGTACCTAAATAACCCGTTTCATAAATAAGCTCTTGCTTATCTTTTCTTCCTAAGCTGTCCTCTACTTCCAAAGTGGCTACATATTTCGTAAAAGGGGTAAGAGGTTTGCCAGCATAAAAGATATTATTTTGAGAAAGAGTTTCGATTTTCCATCCATTCATCTTTAAAATGGCTGATTTCAAAGAAGAATTCGTTTCATCGGAAAAGCAAGAAAAACTAAAAGAGGGATTCTTTTCGTCCGAATAACATTCTTTAACAAGATGATTTGCTTTAAATTCAGTAATTTTAAACATAAATAGAACCTTTCTAGGAAAGGGGCCGCTTATTTTGCGGCCCCTAATGGTTTTATCTCTCTGAAGGTTTTTTGAAGAAGTTTGTAACAATAGAGAGGAGACCAGTGACGAACATGAACGCTGTTCCAACAATAGCCCCAACACAAGATTGGTGAGCAACAACGTTTCCTGCTTCCAAATCAGATCCTAAGGCAATGCCGTAATAATAGACACGATCACCTAAGAAGTAGATTGCCGCTCCAAAGAGAAGGAAAGGCACGGCTAGAGCAAGAACATCGCAAACGAGATCAGCGATCTTGTTTCCTTTTAATGGGGTGAATCCAAGAGCGATATTCAAAAGGACACACACCAAGGCAATGACTAAGAAGAGGGTAATTTCAAAGGAGACATTTGCTTCCGTGAAATAAGGGAGAGCCTTGTTCACGAAGTAAAGAATCATTGAAACTAGAGTAAATAAGACTAGCGCAACATTTAAGATAAAGGTCACACCTTGTTTTTTTAAGAATTCCATTTTATTTTCCTCCGTTTATTTCTCTTCTTTTTTGCCTTTTAAAGCAACGACAACCATCAAACCGAGAGAGGCTGCTAAGGTAACGCTGAAGACACCTGTGAGGACATTGAACATGATTTGCCAAGATGGGGTGACGGAAACAAGTTTCGTGGTAGCGTCCATACCGTTAAGGAGGTTGGAATTAGCGTATGCATACCATTGATATTTCATGTTTTCATGGAGACGCTCATTCAAGAGTTTATCATTAGCGATATTGCTTGCTTCATAATCGACCCATTCCGTTTTTAAGTCCGCGGAAGCCCCTTGGCCATTGGCCATCATGGTGACGCCACCGAGGATGCATTCACCTGGTAAGAAGTAGTTTTGGCCGTTGACCATATCGGTGGAAATTAATCCTTTGTATCCCCACTCTTTTCTTAAGATGTTTTGCATCAAGCCTTGATGGGCATTCAAATTAGAGCAACCGATTCTGTTGAAGGCGGTCATGGTCGCTAAGCATTCACCGGATTCATAAGCCTTTTGGAAGCTTCTTAATTCGGTTTCACGTGCGGTTTGTTCCGTCATATATTCGGATAAACCATAACGGTTAAATTCGATAGCATTGAAGGCAAAGTGTTTAGGACCGATTAAGCAACCAAACTCTCTTCCGCCCGAGACCATATTCTCTAAGGCATAAGCGGAAAGGATTGGATCTTCGGTGAAGTATTCATGGGTACGTCCTTCGTATGGAGAACGGTGTAAGTTTGCACCACCTGCCCAGATTGTAGCACCGCCATTCCAGATAGAATGGTTTCCGATTAATTCACCCATTTCTCTTTGGATTGTTTTATCGAAGGTTGCAGCAATAAGAGGAGCGTTTGGAGCAGAGGCTTTGAAGCCAACCCACTTCTTATCTTCATCAGAGTCAGAAAGCTTGTATGGAGAATCATCTAAGATGGCATAACCTTGGTTAATACCGAAGGAAGAGAATCCGTTTGGACCGTCAGCTTGTCTATTTCTTGGGTTACCGATTTCATCGATTGTCCAAGTGGTATTGCCACCGACGGCAATAATCTTAATCGCGCTATCAAGAGGGATTTGACTAATGAAGTCGTCCCATCTTGGGTCATCCCAACTTGCGCCTTTCATATCAGCAAGGGTGTAGCTAGTTTCTTTTGAACCCCAAACAACATTCACTTTTTCATCTTTTTGGATGACGTGCTTCTTGTTACGAAGTTCTTTGATCATATCCGCGTTTGGAGTGACGATTTGTCTTGTTGGATAGGTTCCAGACCAATCGTTTCTCGAAAGATATTTCACAGCATTTGGTTGATAGTAGTTCAAATCTGCATCATCTAATTGATTTTCGATGAGGACTTTTCCACCTTTGGATCTTCCGAATAAGGAAGCGTTTGGAGAATTGTATTTCTTGACGATGGCTTTATTTCCATTGCCTTCTTCGTCCATGCCATTGGAGACAGACTTGCCCATTTTGGCTAAGACGTTATTAACTGCTTCATGGGAGCCATTTCCGATTGCGAAATAGTAATCGCCTTCAGCAAGAAGATACCCGCCTTTGACGCCATCATGCTCTAAAGTGTTATCGTAAGAGGTGGCATCGGATAAATCAGCCTTAATGGTGTAACTCTTTTTCTCACCAGGTTGGAGTAAATCTGTTTTGGCATAGTCAAGAAGTTGGATGGCTGCTTTTTCAAGAGTATCTTTGTCTTTTCTTGGTAAGGAAACATAAAGTTGAATTGCATCCTTTCCAGCGACACTGCCAGTATTTTCAACATCGATAACCGCGGTGACAGTCTTATCGGAAGTGCTCATTTCCACACTTCTAAGAGTTTGTTCGAAGCTTGTGTAAGATTCGCCAAAGCCGAAGGTGTAGCTCACTTCATCTTGATATTTCCAAGATGTTGCACCTTCTTTTGCACCTTTTTGTGAAGAAGCGTTGCTAGATGGATTTACAACGGAATCAAAGTATCTTGTTTCGTAATACTTATATCCGGTATAAATGCCTTCTTGATAGACGGTATAGGCAGAAGCTCTTAAATTATCCGCGCTAATAGCAGTCCATCCATCTCTGTTATTTGTGATATGATCTTCTTCTTTTGTAGCGATATCATCTAAATTTGCATAAGAGAAGATACCCCAGTTTTGTGCAGCTGGAGAAACAGAAATATCTGCAGCATACGTATCTGGTAATTTGCCAGATGGATTGATCTTTCCGGAAAGAATTTGAGGGACCGCTGTCATGCCATACGTGCCAGTTGTACCGATCCAAAGGATAGCGTCAATGCCGTCATCTTTCTTAAGTTCATCAATTTCCATTGGGGAATTGGAGTTAATTAAGACAATGGTCTTATCGCCTTTTTCTTTGGCCATCTTAATCATCTCGCGTTCTCTATTGGATAAACCGAGAGGATCTTTTGCGCCTTCGTTATTCTCTCCAACGCCTGTTCCTTTTAAGCCATCTTCTCCTGGGAGATAGTCACGGCCTTCGGAATTAACTCTTCCGAGAACAACAATCGAAGTCTTATAATCGCCGAAATCTTGAGTGGTAATGCCTGCTTTTCTGGCTTCCAATTCACTTAATCCGACTTCGTTGATGTCGAATCTGTACTTGTCTTTGTTGGATTCGTTAATCATTCCGAAACCACCGGAAATCTTAGAAACATCACGATAGACCTCTGCGCCATTTTTGTCTTTGTCAACTTTGTAGGCATCAGCCATATCTGGGTTGATTTCAAAGTTTTCTTTTGCTAAAGCACTCTTAAGATCCACTGCTTCATAACCAGCCACGCTTGGTTTTTGAGCACCGGAACCCATTTGTCCACCAAGGACACTTGAATAAGCGGCCTTACCAACGAGAGTCACTTTATGTTCAGAGCTCTTTAATGGAAGAGCGTTGTTTTTGTTCTTCAAAAGAACAGCGCCTTCTCCTGTGACTTTTTCGCCATAGGCTTTATCCGCTTTTGCAAGCTCTTCAGCCGTTTTGTAAGAGGATTTGAAATTGTACTTATCCTCGTTTCCAGTGCCTTCGACTTTCACAATTTTTGTCGATGTGGTGTGGAAGAAATCGTCCATGTAGCTTCTGTATTCGTGAGCAATAAGTTGCGCTATGGTTGATAGAGCAAGTAATGCACCCGATACGCCCGCTAATCCACGGAACAAGTTTTTCTTACTTCTTTTCATGTTTCCCTCCATTCATTAGGAATTTTCTTTGGGAATCTCTTTCTCTTAGTGACATTTACCCAATTCATGTCCTCTTCTTTTTGGCTTTTCATGGCTAATAAGTCAAAAACAAGATTCAAGAGATGTAAGCGTTTTCAATTATAATTAAAGCGCTTTCTTTTAAATACTTTTGTCCTATTTTGCATTTTTTTGAACACGTTTGGAGAAAAAAGACATTTTCGTTAAAAGATAGTTTTCTATTTGGCTTTTCTTAACAAAAACCGCCTTATTTCGTTTATAATTCTAAAAAATTGGTGTTTTTTATATGATTCAATTTTTCTATGATTACGGCCTCATTCTTGAATTATTTCCCGCTTTGTTTCTTTTTACAATCGGTTTAAAAAAGAAGAAATACTATCCCTTAAGATATCTTTTGTTATTTGGAGTTCTCGTCCTTTTCTGCTTTATTCGCTCTCTTTTGCCAAAAGATAACGTTTATTTAAAGATTTTCTCCTATTTCCTTTTATACACTTGCTGTTTCTTTGTGAATTATTTTATTTTTGATGCACGTTTTATTGTTGTTCTTTATTGCACGATAAGCGGCCTTATTGCCCAGCATGTGGGATATGTTTTTTCAGATTTTATTCGTGGTTTGCTTTCCCCTTATATGCCAGAGGCTGCCGCAAATATTATTTACGCTCTTTTTGTCGCGCTTATTTATATTAGCTTATTTTTGCTTTTTTCCTTTCGCCAAGATCCAAGGGATTTCATCAAGCTCCAAAAAGGACCGGTTATTAGCTCCACTATTATCATTTTCATTACTTGTATCGTTGTTTTGCAATTCTATGAGTCCTATAAGAGTCAGATTATATTGCCTTTCCAAATCATCTTTGTTGTTTTGGATTTAACGTGCTGCATATCTATCTATATTATGCAAAAAGTCTCTTATCTTTCTGCGCGTAACACGATTGAAACAGAACTCGTAAAAAGCAGGCTTAGTCAATACGAATCCTTGCAAAACGTTATTGAGGTTATGAATATCCGTATTCATGATTTAAAACACCAGATCAAAGAAATCGAAAGAAATCCTGACATTTCCCCAGAAATCACGAAACAGCTTAAAGAATCCATCGCCAAATACAAAAGTTTTGCTCGATGCGGTAACGACGTTATTGACGCAATCCTCACGGAAAAGAACATTGCTTTCGAAAAAGAAGACATTAAGTTCACTTATCATCTAAACGGATTACTTTTTAGCCATTTTGCAACGCAAGATATCAATTCCATCTTCGGAAATGCTCTTGATAACGCTGTCGAATATCTTATGCTTTTGCCTAAAGAGGAACGTTTTTTAACCATTCGCTCTTATGAGGTGGGTTCCTTAGCGAAAGTCTCCTTTGAAAATTCCTTTAAGGGAGAGCCATCTTTTAATAAAGAGGGTTTAATTAACACCACTAAAAATAACGCCATGTTTCATGGCTTTGGTCTAAAATCGATTCGTTCTACGATCAACAAATATGGTGGGAGCATGACAATAACGGTAGAAGAAGGCACTTTCAAACTTCAATTACTTTTCCCAAAACCAAATTTAGAAGAAAAGGAGGGAGAAAAATGAAAATCGCTGTTGTCGAAGACAATGAAGAATACGCAAAGACTTTAGGAGAATACGTTCAAAAATATTCATCCGAAAACAACTTGGATATTGCCGTAGTATATTTTCCGAATGGAGAACATTTCCTTGAGGAATATAAATCGGATTTCGACATCATCTTTATGGATATCGAAATGCCTATGATGGATGGAATCACCTCTTCTAGTAAGGTAAGGGAAATGGATTCGGAATGCATTATCATTTTCGTCTCTAATTTCATGAAATACGCGATCAAAGGATATTCTGTAAACGCCTTAGATTTCTTAACAAAGCCATTGGATTACAACATTTTTAAAAACACCATGGCTAAAGCCGTCCATCGTTTGAATATGAAACACCACCAATCTCTTACCCTTCAAAATGGTGGGGAGACATATCGCCTTGATATCAACGAAATCGTCTATATCGAAGTCTATAAGCATCGTGTTATTTACCATACGACCACGACAGAATATGACGTCCGTGGTTCTTTGCAAGAAAGTGAGAAACAGCTTCCTCCTGACCAATTCATTCGTTGCAATTCCGGCACCATCGTGAATCTGAAATACGTTACGGGTATCGGAAAAGACAGTTTAATCGTCCTGAAACGAGAACTATCAATATCTCGATCTAAAAAGAAAGACGTTCTAAACGCTTTAACGCGCTATATCGGTTAATCACTACACGTCCCCCTTATTTTTGCTTATTCCCAACGTATTTTAACCATTCTTGGTTATCGATGTTCCATTGGATGGTTGATAAAAGGCTTTCTTCAAAATTCGTTTCATTTTGCCAATGAAGTTCTTTTTGAATTTTGCTTATATCCATCGAATATCTTCGATCATGACCTGCACGATCCTTTGTGTATTGAATAAGGGATTCCGGTTTATGAAGTGCCTTCAATATCTTTTTCACCATTTCGATATTTTGAATTTCGTTTTTTCCAGCGATGTTATAAATTTGGCCTGCTCTTCCTTTACGAACAATCAAATCAATCGCCCTGTTATGTTCCTTAACATCTAGCCAGTCACGAAGATTTAACCCTGTTCCATATATCAAGACAGGTTCATTATGCAAGGCTCTTTCTATAACTAAAGGAATCAGTTTTTCTGGATATTGATATGGTCCATAGTTATTTGAACATCTTGAAATGCTAACAGGTAAGTTATAAGTCCTTGCATATGCTAAAACGAGCAAATCTGCAGCCGCTTTTGAAGCGGAATAAGGACTTGAAGGGTGAAGAGAGGAATCTTCAGTGAAGGTAGAGATGTCTCCTTCTAAAGGAAGGTCTCCATAAACTTCATCCGTGGAAACTTGATGGAATCTTTTGATGCCGTATTTTCTCGCTGCATTTAGCAAAACCTCTACACCTAAAAGATTGCTTCGAAGGAAAACATCAGGGTCATCGATGGATCGATCCACATGGCTTTCCGCAGCGAAATTAATCACATAATCGAATTTTTCTTCTTCAAAAAGAGCATTAACCACTTCTTTATCACAGATATTTCCTTTTACAAAACGGAAATTATCTAAGCCCATAATCGGCTCCAATTTCTTTGTATCTCCAGCGTATGTTAAAGCGTCTAGACATACCCATCTATCCAAAGGATATTTCTTCACCATCGTAAGAAGGAAATTTCCTCCAATAAAGCCTGCTCCACCTGTGATTAAGAAATTCGACATATGTATCTCCAATACTCATTATATAGGCAAAGAGGAATTTTAATCCCCTTGAAATACCCTTAAGAATAAAAAAATGACCATAAGCAAAAATGCAAATGGCCAAAGATTTCTTTTAAAGAAACTCAATAATCGTTTGAATCGGAGTCGTCATCATCCCCATAAAAGAAATCGAAATTACGTGGGTCTGTAGGATCGCATGGATCGTAATTATATTGTTTGTCGGGCGCATCTTCGGAATAGTCTTTTCCAAAAAGGATAGAAACAAGAAGAGAAGAAGTCGTGTCATCTTTTTTAGGATCAGGGCCTAAGAAATCAAATTTGTTTTCTTTTTTCATATTTGTTGCTCCTCCTTTATTTTAGCAAACCATTATTGAAAAATCTTTTCGAAACCTCATCGGATTGGAAAACGCATACATGGGTGAGCTCTTTTTATCCTATAAGGCATTCATCAGTGTAGATTGTCTCTAAAAGATGGTTAGCATCTCAACGTTTTATAAGCTTGCCATCTTGAAGTCTGCTTTCTTCGGCTGCAATGGCCATCAAGTGAGATTCAAGGGAGTTTTCTAGCGCCGTGCTCGCTTCTTTTTTGCCTGTGACGACATCATATAAGGCATTTACTAATCCAGCGTCTCCTCCTCCATGTCCTCCACTGACATCAGGAAGAGCATTAAAAGGTATGGTTTCGGTTGGTTTGTCATAGACTTTTAAAACCAAGCATTGTTTTTCTTCGTTCAAGTTCAATTCACCATATGTGCAATGGAAACGGTAGATACGTCCCGCATCCCCCGTAAAAGCAGTCATGCATAAGTTAGCAGTAACACCATTTTCAAAGAGAATGTTCGTTTCTTGATGATCAACCACATCGTTATCGCAAGCGAATACGCAACGACCATAAGGGCCATTTTCATAAGCTTTTCGAATTCCTTCTTCGGTAAGCACTTCATCCGTGCAAATAACGTTCATTGGCCACATTGTCTTAGGACGTCCCCATCTTATCCACCAATCAACATAGATCTTTTCGGCGCTATATGGGCAAGTATGTAAATAAGGACAATCTTTACAATGGTCAGCCGCGTCTTTTGGTTGATTTTCTTTCTTAAAGAAACTAAGGCTTCCTATCGAGGAAACAGTCTTGAACTTTGATTTGGCATAGAACTGAAGCAAATCCATATCATGGCAGCATTTAGCCATAATCATTGGCGAAGTGTCTTCGCTTCTTCTCCAGTTCCCACGTACATAGCTATGGGCTTGATGCCAGAAAGCGACTTGTTCAATCGCTTGAATATCTATTAATTTTCCAATCTTGCCTTCATCGATGATCTTAGAAGCAGCCAAAAAAGCTTGTGCATAACGAAGAACATGGCAAACAACGACCTTTCCTCCGTATTGTTTTTGCGTCGCGAGGAGCTTTTCGCATTCTTCCTTAGAATCCGTAATCGGTTTTTCTAAAAGAACATCATAGCCAGCCTTTAAAGCGGCGATACAATGACGCACGTGGTCTTTATCTTGCGTTGCAACAATGCAAATATCCGCACGTTTTTTAGCAAAAAAATCCTTTTCATCAAGAAAAAGGTTATCATCGCTAATCTTAAAACGTTCTTTAACCGCATCGAGTTTTACTTGTCTTTTATCACAGACGGAAACAATTTTGAAACGAGGGTCCTCATTCATTATTTTTCCATAAGAATCAGCTCCGCGTGAGCCTGCCCCGATAATCGCTACAGTTAACACTCTTTCGTTTTTATCCATGCTTATTCATTTCCTCCACCCGCAATCAATGTGGGTTTGAATACAGCACTATGCTATCTTTGTTTTTCTTAAAAACACATCTCTTTCCATCTTTATTTTTAATGTTATTAGATAAAAGAACTAGGATGTCTTGTTGAAGAGAAGATTGAATAACTTCTTGTTGCTATTCTTTAACGGTTGACGTTGAACTCGCGTTTTGCATCTTTCTAAACGTCGCTCTCCACATAGCATTCCGATTTCTTTCACAAATAAAGTTCCTTTTCTCAAAAAGTAGAATGAGTTCGCTTTCAAAAAAGTTTTATTATCTGAAGAGTAATAAAACCAAAATCGACATCAATTTTTTATCGACGAAGAAGATATAGCAACTCAAGCCTGTTATTCAATGAATGAAATCAATGCCTTAGAAAGAGAAGTCGGGCAACTGAAAAAATTAGATGGGACAGCTCCTGAAAAATATAAGTTGTTCATAATCACCATGGATGATTCAAAAACTATTCCACTAGAAAACAACAAAATCCAAATAATTAGACTTCAAGATTTCTTGCTCCAATAAAAGCGTTCTTCTTGAATGACGTAAAAACTTACATTTTCATTATTGCCTTCATTCATTCGAAAAACATATAAGACGCAGAGTCTTGGAACATACGATTGTCATGTAAATTGTCCATTTCTAATCAAAGGAGTGGGAACAGAAACCTAACCTATTATAGTTCTCACAAAAATTCTATCGCATTTGATTTGTTTTTCATGGGCTTCCCACTTCTTTTCAAATTACAAATCAACGCAATTTATCGTGCAAGTTCCTTCGGGATCTGGCCCATAGAAATCGGCAAATCATTTTTTGAGCTCATCGACTTCTTTGAAGGCATCATAGCTTCTATAAATAGAGAAGCTTTCGCAGAAATCATCTTTGGTCAGGTTGCCAAAGCCAGGCTTGGCCACATGAAAGCGACATCCGGATTGTCGTTCTCATGTCGTATTCATGTCGCACTGGATTGAAAACGACATACATTTCAGCTATAGTTTTCCTGAGGAAAGCATTAATGAAATTTGGGAAAGAAAGTGAGAACGTAGAATTCAAGAAATCGACCGCCCAACTTAGCAAATCCATGGACGATATCGCTAGCATCCTCAACAAGGACGGCGAGGGGGTGCTCTATTTCGGAATCAAGCCGGATGGCGAGGTCTGTGGCCAGGAAGTGACTGAGAAGACACTCAACGACGTCGCTGAGAACATCAAGGCGAGCATCAAACCGATGATTTACCCAAAAATTGAGGAGATAGACCTTGACGGCAAGAGCGTGATTCGCGTTAGTTTCTCAGGAAACGAAAAACCATACTCTAGCTACGGCCGTTACTTCAAACGGATATTTGATCGAGCTGAGGAGATGAGCACGGAGGAATTGAAAGAGACTTTCGCATCTTTGGACTACACATCATCCTGGGAGAACCACAAAACGGATTTCGAATTAGAGGCTATTGATCACAATGCATTGAAACGTTTCTACGACCAGTCCGTATCCTGCGGAAGATTGGACCCGTTGCCAGTTTACGACGAGCAAGAGCTTCTTACTGGGTTAGGCCTTCTTGCAGAGGGGAAACTGACCAATGCAGGATTTTATCTTTTCTCATCCAAGGAACCAATCGTCTTGAAGGCAGCGATTTATTCGACCGATGCCCGTATTAGTTTCAATGACATTCAGAGATGGAAGGGAAACATCTTCAACCTAATTGATAAAGGAATCCTCTATATTAAGAACAACATGAGGTGGAGTGTCGAGAGCAGCGGCAAGGCCGAGAGAATCGAGGTTCCGGAGATTCCAATCGACGCGATAAGAGAAATCGTCGTCAACAGTTTCGCTCACGCAAACTACAGAGGCGAGACGGAGCACGAAATCGACATAACTCCCACCGAGATAGAAATCTACAACCCAGGCTCATTCCCAATGAATTTGACTCCGGAATCCTTTGTCTCAAAGAGACACAAATCGCTCCCTAGGAACAAAGTCATCCTCGAGACGCTCTACAAATGTAAGAACGTCGAAATGTTCGGCTCTGGCTTCAAGAAGGTTTATAGCCTTTGTAATGCCGAGAGAATCAAAGTCAAATACGACCTTGACCCCTATGGTTTCTCATTCTTTTTCTTACGCAACACAGGCAGCATTTCTTCCGATTCTATGTTAAACAAAAGGGACGATTGGATGAGTGATATTGAAAGATCCGTTTTGTCACTTATCAAAGAAAAACCAACTATATCATCTAAAGAGATATCCGAAAAGCTAAAACGTACACCGCGCACCATCCAGCGAAGTCTTGTCACTCTCAAAGAAGGTGGAAAAATCAAGCGAATCGGAACGCAACGTAGAGGCTACTGGGAAATCGTTATGTAGCGTTCTTGAGCACATACTCTAATAGGGCTTCTTTCTTTTTGTTTTTGAACGTTTCCTGTTTTAATTAACGGAACCAAGATGACCTTTAAGCAAAACTCGATAGGTATAAAGACGTAAAACTCACGTCGATTATTATTGTTTAGCCCCAAATTGTTCTTTGCAATTTGGTAAAGGCAAGTCTATAAATTCTCATTTTGTTACTTATAGCCTTCGTATCGGGAATCGGCTGAGTCTTCAAGACATGGTTTCCCAATCTCGCCTATAAGGTCGATTACTGACAGAGGCTGTTAAGAAATGAAAAATTGAGCTGTATCCGAAGCCCTAAGCCAAATAGGAGGATGGGTATTTTAGTGAGATGCATGCTTAAATTCAAACTTGATTACGTAGTCAAAAATAAAACACTCAAGAATTTTTGCAAGATCTTTCGTTTCTTTACTAAAATTTTTTTCGATTCAACCTGCACATTTTTATGCTTTTATTTATTATATTATGATATACTTAATGCATAAATCTGTGCGGAAGCACAAAATTATGCACTACGAAGAGGAAAACTATGTATATTGCGAGGGATTCCTATTTAGACAAATTGAAAAACTCTATTGGCAACGGGATGATCAAGATCGTCACTGGGCCAAGGAGATGTGGGAAATCATTTCTTTTGTTCCATATCTTCAAGGATTATCTCCTTTCCACCGGCGTAAAGGGCGACCACATTATCGAGTTGTCCCTAGACGACGTGAAGAACGTCAAATACCGAAACCCGATTGGTTTGGCCTCTTATTTCAAGGACAGAGTCAAAGACAACGCCCAATACTATTTTCTCATTGACGAAATTCAGTTCTGTGAGAGCGTGGACAACCCCGCTTTCGCCGGTTATAAAACTGATGATGGGAAAACCCCTAAGATTACCTTTTATGATGTCCTAAACGGCTTTTTAGGAATCGAAAACGTCGAGGTTTTCGTGACTGGGAGTAATTCCCATATGCTCTCAAGTGATATTGCTACTGAATTCCGCGGAAGGGGTTGGCAGATAAGGATACATCCTCTCACCTTCAAGGAATTCAAGGAAGCAAACATTCAAAGAAATCTGGACAATTTGACTTTATGGAAACAGTACTATCTCTACGGCGGTCTTCCGCAAGTCTCTTTGCTTCCGGAGGAACCTTCGAAGAGGGAATACCTACGACAAGTATTTGAGAATACCTACATCAACGACATCATCGAGCGCTATTCGCTTAGAAACGATTCCGCAATCAGGGACCTGGTCAAGGTGATAGCCACAAACGTAGGTTCTCTCGTCAACCCGACCAAAATCGCCAATACCTTCAAGTCGGAGATGAAATCATCGATTCAGCCTGTGACCGTCTCAAAATACATCGAGCACATGGAGGATTCCTTCTTACTGAATTCAGCTTGTAAGTATGACTTGACGGGCCGTAAGTTCATCGGGGCATCCTACAAATACTATTTCGAGGACATGGGTCTTAGATACGCTGCATCCTCTTTTGTTGGGAAGGATCAAGAGCCCCATTATATGGAGAACGTCATCTACAACGAGCTGATTTGCCGTGGCTACAACGTCTCCGTTGGCACCGTCGCTACCTTTGACCATTCCGATGGGAAGACTCAAAGAGTCAATCTCGAAGTGGATTTTATCGCAGAGAAATTTGACAAAACAATATACATACAATCCGCCCTATATATTCCAGACGGCGAGAAGATGAAACAAGAATTAAGACCGCTCAAAAAAATAAACAATTCCTTCAAAAAAGTGCTAATCACAAAATATGAAGGGGACGGTTCTTATGACGAGGACGGCATCCTCCACTTGAATCTCTTTGATTTCCTATTGGATGAGAAGCTTTTGGATTAGTCTTGCTTAAATTCACATTCCCAGGTTTCTTCACCTGGGTTTTTCACATAGAAGCATTCTCATTTCCTTAAAACATATAGTTAGTGCATAAATCTGTGCATTAGCACATTTTTTTGCAGTAAGTTCCCTATTCCAGTTCAAAAGGATTTCTTCGTTTTTTGTAAATCCATTCCAATCTACGCTTTGTCGGCGGATTGGTGAGGATGTATTTTTCTTGATGTTATTTTGCGTTTGCAACGCATTTTATATTCATTGCATTGCTTTTGAATGGCATTGCATATATATTAGATACATAAAGAAGGTGATATCATGGCAACTACAAATTTCAGCGTTAGATTAGACAGCGATTTGAAGAGGAAATCCGAGGCGGTGTATGGCGAGCTTGGGATCAATCTCACCACCGCCATAAACGTTTTCTTGCGCAAATCATTGACCGTCGGCGGGTTCCCATTCGACGTCAGAATGGAAGAACCAAACCTAGAAACCACGCTTGCTTTGCTTGAGGCGGATAAATTGTCCAAAGACCCCAATGTCAAGGGCCTAGACGTTGAGGACGCCTTGAGGGAGCTTAAGAAATGAGCAGCCTTAAAGTTGTTTGGACATCTCAGTTCAAAAAAGACTACAAGATGGCCATGAAAAGTCATCTTGACATGGATTTGCTTGACGGAATTATCAAAAGTCTGTCCGACCAAGCAGAGTTGGATCCCAAATACAAAGATCACCCTCTGTCCGGGGATTGGAAGTCATTCAGAGAATGCCACATTAAGCCGGATTGGCTCCTCATCTACAAGATTGAGGGCAATAGACTTATCTTGACGCTGGTTAGAACCGGCTCTCATAGCAATTTGTTCGGAAAATAAGGCATTTGTTTTGGCAAGTGCCCGGAGAATTGTGGTTCTATGTTTTCCGTTCTTTTCCGAAAGCCCTTCAACGGTAATGGCCTTGTCTTCGGATATCAAACTAAGAATAGCCTTCTCCGTATTAGTCAGCTTTACAGTAGCGTTTTCCTGATTTTTCCTATAATCCGCGCCATTTCGTCCATTGTGACATGGCTATTCATTTTTATGGCCTCGACGATTTTGTCTTCGTTCGTCTGCTTTACAGGGACATTTACAGGGGCATCCTCTTTTTCGAATCCGCTTCTGTCAAACGGAATCGTAACGGTTATCGTGGACGTTCTAAAATCATATGCTTTAGCTCCGTATTTTCTGACGACTTCGGTACCCCGTGTCCCGTCTGCTCGACGACGTGGCACTGGAGGAAAATCTTCATGAGCTCCTCGTTTACCGGATGGGTTTTGCCGGAAAGGAAATCCTCTTTTGTCATCCGCTTGGTATCGTGCCATAGGAAACGATTTCAAGCCTGTCATCATACCAATAGGCTGCGGGTGGATGGCCTTTGATAAAGTAAATATATTTTTTACCATTTTGGATGAAATAACTTTTACCAATTTTGGTGAAAACTATCCAATCCATTATGGCGAATATTATTTAATCCCTAACAACAGGTTCCTCCTTGAAATGATTCAGGTAATGGCAGTAGAGTTTCAAATGCTTTTTTCTCTTAATAAACGGCATTTTGTGATCTATCGTCATTTCTTAATCTCCCAATGGCCTGTTTTGTCAGAGCCGATTCTTTCGATAATGCCAACATCTTGAAGTTTCTTGAGATATCGATAAACAGTGGTCGTCCCTATACCGATTGCTTTGGATAATTCTGTCCTCGTAATTGATGGATTCGTTTTTAGAGCGGACAATATCTTTCTTTCAGTTTCGTTTACTGCACCGTTTACCGCACCATTTACTGCACCATCATCTTTTAAAAGATGCTTTGTGTGGCTCTCCATCACTTCCTTGTCGAAAGGAATGGTGACGTTGATATAGCTGTCGTTGATTTCAAAGGCCTTCTTCCACTCCTCGTGCTTCGATGACACCGATACGATGTGGCTTCCCGACTTTTTTGCGTTCGTCTTTGATCGAAAGGGCGAAAATGCAAGTCTCTTGAAACGGCGATGAAAACTTCTAAGATGCGCCATTTCAAAGTAAAAAGAGTGGAAAATTCTGCCTAAAACCGCATTTCCATTCGACTTTTGCTTTCGAAACGAACTAAACGAATTTCTTGGTACACGAAAGAAAAAAGCCCCATGTCATCAAGACCGTGAGGCAAATGTTAAGATTGTGGTGCCTGGCGCGAGAGTCGAACTCGCATGGATTTCTCCGAACGATTTTGAGTCGTTTGCGTCTACCATTCCGCCAGCTAGGCACGGGAAGTATTATATATAATCATGACGCCCTTTTCAAAACAAATATCATAGCTAATACGCTTCATGAGAAAGATTTATGAAAATTGGCATCCTTTTGATGGCTTTTCACTCTTTAAGAGATAAAGCCCGACGCATTTTTGATACGCCGGGCTTTCTTATATTAAGCAGCAAGAAAAACCTTATAAGCTAGATACGCTTCAAAGACATCGGCCTTGGAGACAATTTCCATTGGAGAATGCATCGAGAGAACAGGAACGCCTGCATCAAGAACGTACATGTTATAGTTTCCTAAGATATAAGCGATAGTTCCTCCACCACCTTGATCGACTTTGCCAATTTCAGAGGTTTGATAATGGATATTGTTCTTATCCATGGCGTTTCTAACGAAAGAAAGGAATTCTGGCATAGCATCGTTGCAACCACTCTTTCCTCTAGCCCCCGTGTATTTATTGAAAACCACACCTTTAGAGAAATAGCAGGAGTTATTAGGCTCGTTAGCACCAGAATATAAAGGATCCACCGCACCAGAGACATCACTTGATAACATCTTGCTAGCACTCATGGCATGGCGAAGAGCCAAATAGGAATCCTTGCCCTCTTTTGCAAGCATTTCCATAACGACATCTTCAAACCATAAAGATTGGGCGCCTGTGGCACCAATTGAGCCCACTTCTTCTTTATCGACTAAAACAACAACGGAAGTATATTCTTCTTTCTTGGAATCGAGCACAGCACGAAGAGAAGTATAAGCACATACCTTATCATCATGCCCATATCCGGCAATCATGCTACGATCAAGGCCATAATCTCTTGCTTTTCCAGCTGGAACAGCGTGAAGTTCGCTCGAAAGGAAATCCTCTTCTTCCATGCCATATTTTTCCTTTAAGAGATGGAGAATGTAGTCCTTGACCTTTCCGTTTTCATCTTTTTCAAGCGGGATATTTCCAATCGTGATGTCTAATTTTTCTCCTTCAATGACCTCGGAAGCTTTTTTCGACATTTGATCTGCAGAAAGATGGATAAGCAAATCCGTTATTCCTAAAACAGGGTCGGAAGGATCTTCACCAATGGACACTTCAAAAGAAGTTCCGTCTTTCTTGTAGACTATTCCGTGCAAAGCAAGAGGGATGGTGACGTATTGATATTTCTTTATCCCACCATAGTAATGCGTCTCAAAGAAAGCGAATCCGCCTTTTTCATAGAGAGGATTTTGCTTGATATCTAGGCGTGGGGAATCAATATGCGCGCCTAAAATTCTCATTCCTTCTTCAAGAGATTTCTCGCCGATTATGGCTGCTAAGAAATTCTTGTTCTTATTGGTCGTATAGACCTTATCACCAGGATGAAGTTCCTTACACTCTTCTAATGGGCGGAAACCTTTTTCTTTCGCAAGACGAACAGCTTGTTTTGTAGCCATTCTCTCTGTTTTTGCTTCATCAAGGAAATTCATATAATCCTTAGAGAAAGAAAAGATTTCTGCTTTTTTCTCTTCCTTAGCGTCTACCCATATATTTTTAGCGTACATACGTATCGTATTATTCAGTTGAGCCTAGTTTGATGACTGAATAACTTCTCCTTTCTAGGC
>OGRD01000635.1_pt1 | contig 17182 bp, 13 predicted proteins | sample 1553441 | NCBI WGS metagenome assembly OGRD01 (sample SAMEA2580106, study PRJEB22360) | human gut metagenome | biome: human gut; feature: human-associated habitat; material: faeces | place: Denmark | collected 2008/2010
TGAAGATTACGCTTATAATTAAATTTTTTTGGGACATTTTGCAAAGTTATTGACATTCATTTATTAAATTTGTTTTTGTACACAAACAAACACAATTCAATAAAATTGAAAAATATCATCGTCTAGTATTGGCGTTGTTACAATGGATATATTATAATTTATTTAGTATTGTAACTGGTTATACTTGCAAAAAATCCCTATCCATTTCAAAGCTGATAGGGATTTTACTAAATATTTTACAAATTTTGTTACGCGGAATATTTTTATCATGTTTTTTAGAAACTGTTTTTTATAATTAGTTAATTAAAGCTTCGTCTACTAGCATTATTTTTGTTCTTTTTTTACAGTGTTTAGATTTATTTTATTTATTAGTTCTTTATCGTCACCTATTTTTGAAACATATTCTAATTCTTCTTCAAATAATTTTAAAATGTATTCAAAACTTGTACTATTAATTTTATAATATCTATAAATTGCTATATATTCTTGATCTAATAAATTATAATCTTTTTCTCCGTAATAACCATTGTATTCATTATAAAGTTTGGCTTCTTTTTTTACTATTGGATAATTATATTTACTGTTTTTTTCTTCTATGTCAAAATAAATTCCTTTCAATTTTTCATATAACAAATCTCTATCTTTTTTATTTTTGCTTATACCTAAAGTCTTATTTGTAACATGAATCGTTCTTCGAAAATTATCTTCTTCAAGTTGTGGTCCTAAAAGAATATAACCATTTTCATCCGTATTTATTATTTTTCTAATTGAAATTGTTATTTTTTTGTGATTAAATCCACATGCATAACAGTATCTTTCTTCTGGATAACGTTCAATTAAATTCTCCCTTAAAAAATTAAACAGTATTCTTGCGTTTATTTTTTTTACTATATCAGCTAAACCCAATTGATCTATTTCTTTGACATCTTCACTTGTAATTATATTATTTGAAATGTTTTCTTTTTGACTTTTAATAATTTCAATAACATTTCTAGTCATATCAACATATTCGCAAATTAAATCAAAATAAAATTTTCTATTTGTGTCAACGTTATCTAACAATTTTTGCTTATTTTTAATAGTAATTCTTTCTATTCCATTTAAAATTTCATCATAAGTAATGAATGACCAATTCTCAAGTATTATATTATCACCAAAATTATATGGATATACACATACGCCAAAATAAAATTTTTTATCAATACTTTCTTCATACTTCTTTAATTGATTCTTGTCTGGCAAAGACTTAATCTTATTTTCTATAACAATAGCTTGTTTACCATAATTAATCAATATATCGGTGTGTTTTTTTTCTCTCTCAGTATTTTTTATATTATTAAAATCTATCATTCTATCTTTAACAAACGCCAACGCATACTCATTATCAATTTCATTAATTAACCAACTCCAGAAATTGGAATGAAATAATTCCATTGATCCCTTCGACATAGCAAACAAAGGTGATTTATTTAATTTGTCGACTATATTTCCCATTTTTTCACCTCTTTCAAATATTATTTATTGCTTACAAAAAACTTTCTTAATATGTTTAGCAGCTATTTGCTATATAATTGGGTGATTAAGTTTGTTTATTGTATTTTTAATTTGCAATTATAGTTTTCAAAAATGTAACATTATTTATTTGTTTTTAATTCTTTATTTGTTTGATGTTTTGTATAAAATTTTTGAAGAACATCTTTAAAATAGTTTTGATCACTATTTAAATAATCCGATGGAGCTATAACTTTTCCATCACTACTTGCTTTTGTTTAGCTAATTTAAGGCTTAAGATTCATTTTCCGATTAAATGTTTTTTAACTTAATAGCAAATGATATAGAAGCAACAATAAATGTTTTGTCATTATTAATAACAAGAATTGTTCCATCAATATAAAAAATTAACCCTATTTTAATATATTTCTCTAGTAATAATCAATAATATTTATATTTTATGGTCAATAATCTAGGCAAACTCTATTGCCTTTACATTTGGAAATATTACTGCTCATTCTACAATTATCTATTCTTCACCTGAAAGCTTAAACTATCATTCAAATGAATATTTTCAACAATTGTTATCCTTTTAAACCATACCAAACGATATGATCAAATTCTTCTAGACTCAAATGAATACCATCTAAACTGAGTTTACTAAGAATTTTTGATATTGTATTTCCGTATTTTTCATATACATCAAGCCTATATTGATATTTACCATCATCATCTAGTTTTCTTGTTTGACATTCACAAATCTTATATTCACAAGTTTTCTTAGTTTCATTCAAATATACCTTTTGATAACTTGGTAAAGCATTAGAAACAATATTATCATATTTAGAATACTTTATTTTTGAATTAAGAAATATAGCTGCATATGCGCAAAACTTTGTAGCAAATGAAATATTGTATCTTGATCCACCATCTTTTTTAGCTGTAGTCTTAGCTGTTAACAACGAAATAATATGTTTGTGATTTTTTGGATCAAATGGCACATTAAGCATTTCAACTAATTCTTGCCACCCGTTACAATTTTTACAAATAACATCTCTCATCAATTTTCTTCCTGATTCTGAGGATTCTAAGTGTGTAGAATTTGTACTATCTATTGCTATTACTGCACCAAGAACGCATTTTCTAAAATTACAGTTCGTTTTTTTCATTTCATTAAACCAATATGCTGTTGAACCACAATATTTACCTTTTGATGATTCTGCATTTAATTCTGGGTCATACCCATCTGATGGTGGATTAATTTCTAAGTCTTTTGCGTAATTCGAATCCAAATGTACTACAGCCTCTATGAAGTCTGCATTTTTTCTCGTTAAAGCTGGCAATTTATCTGTTATACCAGCAATATAGTCTAAAACATATGGACTTATATTTTTAATAATTTCAACTGACATTCAAATAACCTCCTTTATACTTCCGATATTGATGATACAAATTACTCGTAATATTATAAATATTTTGTCAAAAAATTGTCATTTGTCCATCCATAAGCAATAAATAACTATCCTATAACAGATTAGCAAAATTGCTCATTTAACGTTATCCTTTTTTTAAGTTCAAAACATTTCATCTTTCTTTTATTATTTATCAATATATTTAATCGCAAGATTAATTAATGCCATACATCTGTTAAATAAGTATTGTCTAAATTCATCACTAATAATATTTATTTTGTTGGTCTCAGAATGGCGAATTCTAAAATCGTTGCCCAATTTCGTTAGATTATTAAATTCTTCATTAAGGACATTTATATGATTTTCATCATTATTTGATATTTTTTCTATTAATTTTTGCGAAGAACTTTTTTTATTTCCATCGAACATTGTTTTTATTCTTTCAAAAGCATCCCATATTTTTTCTAATGCAGTTTGTATATCACTAACATAATATCTGTTTGCGCTTTCAATAATTTCACGCAACCCCTCCTCAGACAATTGTTGTGTATCAATTGACGACAAAAAAGAACTATACTTCGCTACTATTTTTTTACATTTTTCAATAGCTTTAGCTCTGGATTCTTGATTTTGAAAATTTGGATTACGATTTATATCGTCCTTATGAATATAGATGTACGACTTATACCTATCTATAAGATCAGTTAATAATTTCACTCTTATTCGCATATCAATAGATGAATCCTCAAAAAATTTCATTAAGGATACACATTTTGAGCCACCATATTTTTTTTGGATATCAATATTTACAGATTTCATATTAAAAGCAGCAAAAGTTTCATCGCTAAAATTAAGAACATACCCATTAACATTAAAGGCCTTTCTTATATCTACTATTTCAATAGGACTAAAATTCATATTTATCACCTCATTTATGTTATTTTTATCAAAAATATATTTTTATTTCTTGTCTTATAGTAGATTGACAGCCAATTAAAAAACATGGCAAGATCAAAACTACAAAAATTGGAAATAACTCTACTATTTTTTCATATTTATATCCTTTCTATTAAAGTTTGAAATAAATTTTTCGTTTTGCTTGTGATATTAATTTTTAAAAATTAATCTAAAATTCGTGTGAATAACCAAGTTTTGCAAATCCAATATTCACTTCTGCAGAAAATTTTCTTTTACATTTTCCTTTTTTAAATATTAAAACGCCATCAATTAATATATTATAGTATTCTGCCAAGTACTCTGTTCCCTCAACTCTGACTATAATTTTTCCATTCTCTAATTGATTGTAATAATCCACATATTTTGCTTTTGATACCTTTAGTAATTCCGGTGACACATGAAATTGCTCATTTATGGCTCTAATAATACATAGCATTCTATGATAATCGTCCTGAATACGATTCATTTTTCTTTTATTAATTTCGTACATTTCGAATCTCCTTTTTCTAATTATTGTTTTTTAATATGTATATTAATTGCGTTAAGTACTATAAATTCAGATTATTTAATAATTCACTAAAATTGGTAGTTTTACTTTTATATGGTAGTTTTCATATATGTGCGATAAATGGAATTGCAATAGCTTTAAGTTATTGTTATGTATTTATAAATATAATAGAAAGATTATATTCTTATTAAATATATTGCATTTGTTTCAAAAACTATCGTTGTTACCAAAAATTCAAAATTTTGTTAAATCCTGTTATATCCGTTAATTAAGATCATCACTTTGTTTTATGAAACAATTCATATCTGACAATATTTTATTTTCGTCAATGGATTTAAATACATCACTATCTCTAGTAAATTTCATACATTTACTATATTCTTCACCTACTAAAATTAGATACGCATGTGTGATACTATTTTTGTGATCAAAATATTTTTTTACAAAAGCAATATTTTGTAATTTTTGAGTTGGATTATGATCTCGAGAAATAATTAATATTGAATACTCTTTACTTTCTTTATCTGAAATTGTAAAAGCTATTGGCAATCGTATATTTTTTCTATTATTAATTGCATATTTAGCTTCCAATTTTTCCAATTTTTCGTTTGGTACATTTAATAATCCAAATAAGCCATCAAACAAATCTTCATCTAAATCTAAATAATTTTCCATTGTAAGTATACGAATTAACAATTTACTAATATTCAATTTTGCTTTTGGTATATTTTCATAAAAGCATTTTTCTATTTCATCATTAAAAGTAAAATATTTTTTAACATTTGTATCAGTTATAAGTTTATTGTTATTAAAAATATAACTTAATTGTACATTTTGACTAAACAAATCAAGATAAACCATTTCATCGTTTATGAATATATTTTCATTGTTTATTATTTCACTTCTTTCTAGCAAGTATTTTGTAATTAAAAAGGGGTTATTTAAATAATTAAAAATTATTACTAAATCGTAAAATGATACATGAAGTACTTTTTCACAATTGCTTGGCAAACCTGAAAGTAAAGTACCAATATCCTCAAAATAAACGCAGATTCCTATTACTTTTGTTTGTCGAGAATTAAATAATTTTTCTACAGTTTTTCCTTTACAATCTAAAATATTAAAAGCAATTTGTTTATTTATTTGTTCTTTGATTCTTATAACTTGATTTTGCACTTTTTCAATAACTAAATCATATGATTCCTTTACTTTTTTATAGTTCTTAGCTATTGGGTCTGGATTAAATTTGCTTCCCTTAATTTCAATACAGAACACGAAATTATAAAATTTAAACAAAACATCATTTTCACATAATCTTCCGTTTGCATCTCTATAGAATAAATTTTTGTAATTTTTTCCTCCTGGCAAATATTGGTCAAACATTTCGCCAACGAGAGTTTCAGTTCCTTCTTTGTAATTTATTGCCCATTGATTATTTTCACAAGTAGTATTAAAAAGTGACTCAATTGATCTAATTAATCTCGAACAAATAAGATCATCACAAATATTATATATAATACCATCATTTTTTATAAAAATTTTCCTTGTTAAATTAACCGTTGATAATGGATTAGAAATATCAAATTGTGTCTCCGACAAAGCACCAAATTCAATAGATAAATCAAGGCATATTTTATAACTTTTACTATTATCTTTTAAAATAAAATTATTAACGTCAATATATAAATTGAAGTTATTAATAAAATCTTCAATTGTATGTTGTTTTTGGTCGATTGGTGAGTATATTTTTTGCGGAAAAATTTCAATAAGTTCTTTCAATAGTGTTTCGTTATCAACATTGTACTTGTTTTCAAGTAAATCATTTTCAAATTTTAGAAGATCTCCAACAGGTATTTTTTTGCAACCAGCGATTAAATCAGTTAAATTATTTTGCACATAATCTATTTTAGTAAAATAATCTTCATCGTTTAGTTGATTACTAAACTTATTATCTAGACTAATTTCAAATATTTTTTCGCAAATATTATTTAGTTCATCATAATTTATCTTTTTACTTCCCTGTTCAACTTTATAGCACAAAAGAAATGGAAATAGAAAACAAAATGCTTTATCAAATAATGTTCTGTATTTTCTTCTTTCTTCTTCTATACATTTGATAGAATTAGTCAAAATAAGAAATCGTAAACAACTTAACTTTTCCAATAAATCTATTAAATCGTATTCTTTTAATTCAATTTTTAGCTGTTCACATAAACTAAATGCTTTTTCCATATATATCACCCTAAGATTTTTTATTTTAACATTTATAGTTTTTCAAACTTTTTTTGAATAAATATTCACAATAATAACTATATCAATGTCATTTTAAATTTTTATAAAATTACAACTATATTAATCTGATACCTTTGTAAAGCTAAAGTTATCGAAATTTACTTCTACCTTAAATGTTTCTATACCGCTAATTATTTCTATATTTTTTTTATTATTTTCATCATCAGGTGAACATTTAAAATTAATTTCTAATGCATAAAAATTGTCTAGCATATCGACAAGTAAGAGGTACATATTATTAATTTCTTTATTGTAACTAAATTCAAAATCACAGATACATGCATAGGTTTGGCCCTTATCAAATACTTGAGCAACATTTGTAAGCATAATGTCATTATTTATGCAAATACCTTTCAAGTATGAAAAAGAATAATCTGCATTTTTCAAAAAGAATGGGCAAATATGATATTTTGAGTCACCTGTAAAAATTGTTTCATTATTAAAAGAATTTTCGAATGTAAAGTTTAAATAGCTTATTGTTTGTTCTCGTCTCTTATTAACAATGAAAATTAATGGTTTTGCTTTTTTAACTTCTTCGTCATTTTTGTCAATATCAGATTTGCGAATAGTCCAAGCAACACCTACTAGTGTAATTAACCCACCATAAATAGCTGCTATAATTGGTATTACTATTTCTTTAACTTCGGTATTGGGAATGATATAAATCAAATAGATTGATAATCCCACTCCGACAATAAAATCTTGTAATAATCCCCATCTCAAAAAGCCTGTTTTGGCTTTTGGATAAGTAAACGTTCTAGCCAAATTCATAAAAATGTCAAGCATAATTAATCCACCAAATATATACTTACAAATTAAATTATTGATAAAGCAAGACATATAAAATAAATTGCATAGCCAGTAGAAAACAATATATCCAACAATTCTTCTATTGATTGCTGCATTCATTTCAGGTGTTATTTCGACCTTAATGCTTTGTTTTGCTAATATTTTAAAACCAAAGCATCCAAATAATATTAAAGGGAAAAACAAACCAAACGATATCCAATAACCTATCATACAATTACCTCCTTTTTTTGTTATATATTAATAAACTAAATCATTCTTTAATGTTATTATGCTTTATAACTTTCTACTTTCTAAATCTAATATTGATAAAATTATTAATAAATTGCTTTTAATTTCATCATCTGTTAAGTTTTCTAATCTTTCTGTATAAAGATTTAATGGTGAATTGAGTTCTGCAACTTTTTTATTACTTGAATTATGCTTTACAATAATATTTTCTGCTTTCTTTCTATCAAATTGTGGTTTATTTAGCAATTCAATAATTTCATTAATGTCATTTATCAATTTTGTTTTTTTAACTAATTTTACGTTCACTTAATTAACTTTTCCTTTCATATGCATTTTTCAACATTTTTATTCAAAAGTTATGCTTTTCATATAGTAAAAAATCTCCCCATATATAGGGAGATTCTAGCAGCATTATGTTATTTTTTAAGAGTGTTCCCCACTACAAGCTTAAGAAATATTTGTTTATATTCATATTGTACCAAATTTTTACAATTATTGCAAGAATTTAATGAATTTTTAAACATATTTTACGTTTTACAACAATTATATTATAGTAGTAGCTTACTCATTTTTTCTATGCATCTTTTCTTCTGCTCATAATTTGGATGAACATATAAATTTAATGTTGTAGATATATTTGAATGACCTAATATAACACTTAATGTTTTATAATCAACATTTGCTTCTATGCATCTTGTCGCAAATGTATGTCTCAAACAATGAAATTTCAACCTACGAATATTTAAATCATCTAATAATTCGCAATAATAATTTCTATATGTTTTTGGCTCTGTATATTTTGCTGAATTTGTCAAAATATAATATTCTTTATTCACAATCTTATATAAAGGTTTTATAATTTTGTATAGTATATCAGCCAATGGAATTTCTCTATTAGAATTAATTGTCTTTGCTGAATCTATTATTATTTTAGTTTTTTTATCTTTATTATAAATTCTTTGTAATGTTTTCGATATATTGATAACTTTTTTTTCAATATCTATATCTTCCCATTTTAATGCACAGATTTCTCCTATCCTTACTCCTGAATACAAACAGATCAATATTCCTAAATTCCTAAATGTAAAATTTGAAATTATGTGTTTTATCATTATATTTTCTTCTTCTCTAGAGAAAACATTTATTTTTTCGCTTTTTCTCTTAGTAGGAAAAATTATGTCAAATATTATTGGCGTACAATATTCTTTTTTCACAGAATAATTTAAAATCATTTTTATTACTACCAATATATCACGACAAGTTTTTTCAGATAATCCATTTGCAATTTTTTTATCAATAAACATTTGAATATCAGAATTTTTCATATTTACTATGCTTTTTTCACCGAATTCTTTCAAAATATGATTATCAACTATTAAATTATATGTAGACATTGTTGATTCTTTTACATACCTACATTTTTCACTTTTCCATTCTACTGCAATTTCAGCTAATATTTTTTTCATTATAAATTTCCTCCTTATCTAATTATTCTATCATATTAAGGATTAAATTTATTTAATGTTCCAACTTTGAGATTTAAGCAATTCCAAGATAACTGGTCATCAAAACGTTTATCAGATATCGCAGAAGTTGTTGGCGGCGGAACACCAGACACAACTGACTCTACTCTTTGGAATGGTGGTATTCAATGGTTTACGCCTACAGAAATCGGACATTCAAAATACGTTTCTATGAGCGCGCGGACAATTTCACAACTTGGCTTACAAAAATCAAGTGCAAAAATATTGCCAGCAGGGAGTATTTTGTTGAGCAGCAGAGCCACTGTCGGAGAATGCTCCATTACACAAAAAGATTGCACTACAAATCAAGGATTTCAAAATTTAACACCTAAAAAAGGCATAAATAATGAATTTCTTTATTATTTAGCACAGACACAAAAAAGGCACTTTATCAAATATGCGTCAGGCTCAACATTCCTTGAAATTTCTAATAGTGAAATCAAAAAAACGAAATGTGCTGTTCCCGGTATCGAAGAACAAACGGAAATTGCTACATTTTTGTCAACGATTGACAAGAAGATAGAAGTCCAAAACAAAATCATTAGCAAGTATGAATCCCTAATTAAAGGACTTTGCGATAAAATTTTTAGACACGATAAATCGGTTTGTTTGTTCAATTTAGTAAAGTGTAAGACTTCTATATTGCAAGAAAATGAAATCGCAACATATTATAACGGCGAATATAACGTTTTTGGTGCGAGTGGAATAATAGCAAACATTAACAAATATCAATTTGAAAAAGACGGTATCTTGGTATTGAAAGACGGTTCAAAAGCAGGAAAAATCCAATATGCTGGTGGTAAATATTCTGTTGTTGGAACGTCTGTTGTTTTAATCCCTAACAATGCCGATGATGCAAGGTATTTGTATTTTGCAATGCTGTCGATTGATTTTGATAAATATAAAGTCGGTTCTGGCATTCCGCATATATATTTCAAAGATTATTCTTGTGAACGAATTTATTATCCAAATTTAGCGTTGAGAATAAGGATTGCAAAAGAGCTTGATGCCTATGAAAAAAAGGTTGAAATAGAAAAAGAAATGCTTTCGGTTTTGCAAAAGCAAAAAGCATTTCTCTTACACTCAATGTTTATATAAACATTTTTGAGAGCAGATATTTTTTCTGCTCTTTTAATTTCTGTAATATCATCTTTTCACAAGCGATTTTTTCATCTAAAACAGTTAAAAGAACAATTCTCTTTTTTTGATGATTTATATCTGGAATATGACAGATAATGCTGTTCAAATCTTTCAAATATGCACAATCCATAGTTCCCTTTACAATGATACGTCTAACTTGCCTATTAAAATAGGTTGTCTTCATATAGTAATAGAGATATTCCGTCATAACAATAGACGAGGGGACGATACCTAAAACACCTTGTTTTGTTGCAATGGGATATGTGTTTATAGAAATTCGTCCGATTGTAGCGCCATTAGAAAAAATCACAGAGTTAGTCGGAATAAGCCAAGCCGCCGATTTTTCTAGTCCCAAATACGTTATGTAATCTGAATTTCTTTTTATATATTTTTGAGATAAGTCATCTATTTTGATAAATGGTATTGTTCCATTTTCGTAGTAACTATCATTATCTGTCGTAGGCGTTCCGCCTTCACCTGCTTTCAGATATAAATCCTTAAACGTGTAACAATTGTCTTCTTTTTTATTGAGTAAGCAATCTGCAAGTCCTTTAATTAGCGATTTTTGCTCGCTATTGAAAGAACTTTGTAACAGATATTTCAAATCGGCTCACAATGACACTTCGTTGGAATACGTAACACTTAAAGATATTTTGACCGAACGAAAGGAATATTGTAGTAAAGACGGCACATATACTCACGGAACTTTATCAAAGGAAGGAGTTTCCAAAAAAACAGAGCGATACGACAGGGATTTTCTCGTCAAAAACGAAGATAAGCAGTATAAAGTAACACACTTTAACGATATTTGTTATAATCCCGCGAATTTGAAATTTGGCGTGATATGTCGCAACACTTACGGCGATTTAATATTCTCGCCGATATATGTAACATTTGAGATTGCCGACACAGTGTATCCTGCTTATATCGAACTGTTTTTAACAAATGCAAATTTTATAGACAGAATAAGACGTTTCGAGCAAGGCACTGTTTATGAGAGAATGGCTGTATCTCCGGAAGATTTCTTGTCTTATGAAACACGTATACCAACATACGAAGAACAAGTAAAATTTGCCGATAAAATACAGCGAATTCAAGACAAAATAGAATTAGAAACGTTATTCTTAAATTCTCTACAAAAGCAACGTAAATACCTTCTCAACGCTATGTTTATATAAACATGGCGTTGAGAAAATAAGATTTTTGCTTTTGCAATGATTTTAAGTATTTTTCTTCGGTTGCAATCAATGTCGCGAATTTGTTTAATGTCGCGGCGATTGCCTTTTGTTCCTCAATGCCTACATACGGAATAAGAATTTCACTCATATTTTCGTATGTAAGGCATTGCCGAACGCTACCTTCTAATTTTTTCTGCAATTCTTTGTAAAAGAAACCAGACTGATAGTAAAAGTTCAAATACTCCGAATCAAGGTTGCTTTTAGTCTTAAAACACACGTACATAGGACTTATTATGCCGATTTTGTATGTTGATAATAAGGCAATCGAGCCGACGTTAATTCTTGCGGGGTTATATGCAAAGCAACCTTCTGTAACAACTTTGTAATTGCTTTTATTTTCGCTCGCGACCGTTCTATCTTCAAATTGCTCGTATTGTTTGATAAACCCCATTTTATTGCTGACAGATAAGACATTTTCACAACTGTTCAACTTATTTCGAGTGGTTACTTCTTCGATAAAATCCCCAAGCCTGACAACAGAACCCTTACCGAAAACTTTATTACAAAGTTCTTTCTTTAAGACCTTCAAATCACTAATGATTTTGTTTTGGACTTCTATGCGCTCGTCAATTTTATCAATGAATCCCGATATTTTTTGTTGTTCATCAATGGTTGGGTATGCAATAGAAATCTTTTTCAATTCGTCTGCTTGCAAATGAACGATTGATTTACCTTGTGCTATTCGTGCAATATCATATTTTCTAACCGAATTTATTTGATTGCTTAAAAATGCACCATCTAAATCGCAGCGAATAACGGTTAAATCGCCACCAAGTAAGATATCATCATAAGGAATACAAACTGATGTAGCAATATCTTCAGATGTTTCACCAGAACAAGGAATAATTACGTCATTCTTTCTGCTGTGAAATAATGTTGTTGGATCTAAACTCGTTTTGCTTTTTATGCATCTTGCAATTGCGGTTTTATACGTCGTATAAAGTTCTCCATATAGAATGCATGGAGTTCCGTCATTTGATAAATTATCTTTTGAAATACCATATCCTTTATGAAAAGTACAAACCTTTCCCATAGGCGAAACTTGCCACTCGCCACTATAATTAGGAAATCTCAAAGTTGGAACATTAAGGATTTTATTTTTATTTTCTTCCATAAGTACCACCTACAAGCCTAATTCTTTTAGGTATTTTTCAATTTCTTTGTCTAGTTCAGCTCGTTCTTGTTCAAGTTGTTTAATTTCTGCCATTACTTGATGAATATCTATAGGTTCTTCTTCCTCAAATGTATCAACATATCTAGGAATGTTTAAATTATATTCATTATCTTCAATTTCTTTTAATTTAGCAATGTGACAATATTTATCTATATCTTTTCTATTTTTATACGCATTTAAAATTTTATTTATATCATCTTCTCTTAAAAAATTTTGATTTTTGCCATTCTCACAATATTTGGAAGCATCAATAAATACAACATCATCGTTACTTCTGCATTTTTTAATTACCAAGATACAAGTGGGAATTCCTGTTCCAAAAAATAAATTTGCTGGAAGACCTATCACCGCATCTAAATAATTATAATCTTTAATTATCTTAGTTCTGATAGTTGCTTCAGACGAGCCTCTAAATAGTACACCATGTGGTAAAACAACTGCTAATGTGCCACTATCACTAAGGTGATAAATCATATGTTCAAGAAAAGCAAAATCAGCTTTTGATGCAGGTGCATATTTACCATCATACCCATTAAACCTAGGATCTTCATCTTTTCCTATCGGATCCCATTTTGCTGAATAAGGAGGATTAGCAACAACAGCATCAAATTTCAAGCCTTTATGTTTTTCTGAAGGTTTTTCAAGTGTATCATCATTAGCTATATTAAATTTTTCATAATCAACGCTATGCAAAAGCATATTCATTCTAGCTAGATTGTATGTAGTTGATACCATTTCTTGACCATATAGTTTGACAGATTTAGGATTATTAACATTATTTCTAACTCTCAACAATAAAGAACCAGAGCCACAAGTTGGATCATATACAGATTTAATATTTTTATTATCTAATGTAACAATCCTTGCTAGAAGTTCTGATACCTGTGCAGGAGTATAAAACTCTCCAGCTTTTTTCCCAGCACTTGCTGCAAATTTTCCAATCAAGTATTCATAAGCATGTCCTAAAATATCGAAGTTCGTTTCAGAAATATCTAATTTTAAATCTTCTATGTTTAAAATAATTTTTCCAATTAGCTTACTTCTCTCTGCTTCTCCTTTTCCTAATTTATTAGAATCGAGATCCATATCATCAAACAAATCTTCAAAATCATCTTGGGAAGAAATACCAACTGTTGAAGAAATTAGAGTTTTAATGCCTTCTTTCAAATCTTCAACTGTAAATTCACTATACCCTTCTTTCCTGTTAATTTGATTAACAAATTCACAGAATAAATATTTTGGGTTCAAAAAATAACCAATTGTCCTTGTTGAAAGTTCTATTATACTTTCTTGTAATTCTGTTTTTAAATTGTTTTGTTTATCTGACGCACTTGTTTTTTCTTCTTTTTTCCAAGCTTCAATAAACGTTAAACCATCATCTCTTAATTCATCATCAACAATCTTAGTTATTTTATCAGAAAGAAACTTATAAAATATTAAACCTAAAATATAATTTTTGAATTCACTTGCATCCATATTTCCGCGAAGGTTATTCGCCATAGCCCATAATTTATTATCAACTTCTGCTTGTTGTTTTGCAAGTAATTCATCTTTATCAACTGCCATATTAGCCTCCTAATTGTATATTGTATACTGTGTTGCGATATCTATAATTTTATCTTTAATTTCATTCATTAATATATTAGTTATTTTAATATATAACAAATTAGAATGATTTTTTTTATACTTTTCCTTAACCTCTTTTGTAATTAATTGTTTAATATCTGAATTATCTATTTCCCCAAAATAATCATATCTTATAATTATCTTGTTTAATTCCTCGTATGGTATACTATATTCTTCTGACATATTATCAAGCTTTTTTTTGCGTTGCTTTTCAATAAATTTCGACAATTCATCATCTACTGACGCATCTTTTTGCAAAGTAGGTAATACAGTTGTTATAAATATTTCTAATAACTCTCTTTTACTAACCAAAATTGGATCTGATGATTTTCTCAATATTTTTATTAATGTTTCTATGCTAATCGTTCTTGAGCCATCTTCATTTGCAATTTTTCTCAATAAATTCAATATGTAGTCTACATCAATTTTATCTGTTTGAACAAGTTCTATATCGAAATATACATCTGCTATTACGGAAATTTTTTCTGGATGTTTTTTAAACTCGTTATAAATCGCCGAATACTTTGATTTAAATGAACTATACTCATCTGCACTAATGTCATTTTTTAAAGTAATTGGAAAAGAAAATTCACAAAAGTTTTGCAAACATATTAAATATTTTGCTAATTTTCTAAATTTATTTACAAATTCTATTTTTGCGGTATCACCCTCAAGTAAATCTACATCATCTGGGGTTGCAGTATATTCTCTTAAATCCTGTAACGCTTTTCTAAAGCTTTCAAGATACTCATCAAAAGATTTAACTAAAACCGCATTATGATTTTCTTTTGAATATAATGTAATGGCTTTATTTACATCATTTGGTGTAGTTCTATAACAAATAATATTCCCAAATTGCTTAGTAGAATCGTGCAATCGATTAGTGCGAGAAAAAGCCTGAATTAAGTTGTGATAACATAGTGTCTTATCTAGAAAAAGTGTATTAATTCTCCATGAATCAAATCCTGTAAGCATCATATTTACAACTAAAATTAAATCAATTTTACCATCCCTAAAATTTTCTCTAACGTCTTCAAAGTATTCAGCACAATTTGAAATTGAATATTTTTTTCCAACTTCTTTTGAATATTCATCCATTACCATTTGAAGTTGCTGTGATGCTATTTTATCATTTATGCCTGTTTCTTCAGTATCTATATCATTTGGATTATATGTGAAAATTGCAGCAATTTTTATTTTTTTATCATCTGAAACTTTTTGCAATTGTTTTTGAAATTCAACATAATATTTCATTAAAAGTGGAATGCTTGATATTGCAAAAATAGCATTATATTTTTTATTCAATGTGACCTTAGAGTAATTTTCCAATACATGCGTTGTTATGTTAGAAATTCTTGCAGGACTATTAATTAATTCTTCAGAATCAATTGCCTCAACTTTTTCATCCTTTCCTGCTCGTTCTACAATATTAATAGTTTTGAAATATTGAACATTAAAACCTAAAACCATATGTGCATTAATTGCATCTTTGATTTTATAAGAATGGACTGGTTTACCTCCAAATATTGATTCAGTTGTTTGACCACTAGCATTCATATTTTCAGCAAATATAGGAGTCCCAGTAAATCCCAACATTTGTGCTCCGGGAAATGCCCTTAGTATATGTTTACGCATGTCTCCAAAATTACTTCTGTGACATTCATCTACTATAAAAATAACTTTGCCTTTATTTGATTCAATGACATCAGTATATTTTTTGTTAGTACAAAGATTTGACATTTTCTGAATGGTAGTAGTAATCATTTTTATTGAAGAGTCGAAAAAATTATCTGATAATTTTTTTGTATCATCAATATTAACAACAGCTCCTTTTTCAAATGAATTGAAATTTCTAACTGTTTGCCTATCAAGGTCACGTCTATCTACTAAGAATATTACTTTATTAAACTTACCAGTATCACGCAAACATTGAGCAAGTTTAAAACTGGTTAATGTTTTACCACTACCCGTAGTGTGCCATACAAAACCATTATTAGTAGTGTTTAAAGCTCTGTCTAATAAATTTTCAACTGCCCATATTTGATATGGTCTAAGTATCATCAAGTCTTTTTCCGATTCATTTATGACAATATAATTTGAAATAGTCTTACAAATATTACATTTCGTAAGTCTATCATCAACAAAATCGCTTAATTTATTGATAAATACATTATTAGGATCAGACCATGTAAATAAATTTTCTTTTTTCAATGGTTTATCAGAGTTTGCAAAATACTTAGTAACTGAGCCATTTGAAATTATATAATATTGAATATATTTAAATAATCCTTTATATACGGTTCTTCTATACCTTTCTATTTGACCAAATGCTTTGTCTAATGATTCGCCATTTTTCTTTAATTCTATTTGCACCAATGGTAAACCATTTACTAAAATAGTAACATCAAATCTACCAGCAAATTCTGAAAACTGTTTAATTTGATGTGCAACTTGAACAATATTTTTACACCAATCTATTTTTTCATAGATTTTGATATTTTTCTTTTCACCATTATCCATGGTAATTGTCTGCATTTGACGAAGATTTTTAGAACATTTATATACGGTATTATATTTTTCAAGTTCATTTATTAATCTTCTAAATTCATTATCTGATAGTTTTATATTATTAAATTTTTCTACCTGAACACGCAAATTGGCATATAATGTTTTATCATCATAAACCTTTACAAATGCGTCTTTTTCCTCCATTGAATGAAACTGTGAACGCAATTGATTGATCAATTGGTTTTCTAATTCTAATTCTGTTTGTTCTCCTGCAA
>OGRD01000636.1_pt1 | contig 17131 bp, 20 predicted proteins | sample 1553441 | NCBI WGS metagenome assembly OGRD01 (sample SAMEA2580106, study PRJEB22360) | human gut metagenome | biome: human gut; feature: human-associated habitat; material: faeces | place: Denmark | collected 2008/2010
AACGCCTGCGAAGCGCTGCTGGCCGAGCTGAGCGGCGCGAAGGAGGAGACGCACGCGGCGCAGAACCTGCGCGCGATCCGCGAGAAGCTGCATCCCCAAAAGCGCGCGCCCAAGCGGAGCGCGGCGGTCGCGGCGCTGCTGGCGGCGGTGCTCGTATTCGGCGGCACAGCGACGGTCTTGGGGCTTTCGGGCAACGACCACACCAAGCGGCTTGAGGAATTGCAGGAGAGCCGGACGGTTCAGGTCGCGCAGATCACCCCGGAGGACGAAACGCGCGTGACGCTGCCCATCGGCGCGCAGACGCTGACCCTTGAGCAGGCGGCGCAGCGGGATATCCTCGACGAGACGGGGAAGCTCCGCGTTCTGGCGCAGACGCTGACCGACGTGGACGAGGCGGGCGGCGTTCGGATGCTGCTGGTGCTGGCGGAAAGCGCGGAGGAAATGCACGTGGACGGCGCGTATCTCGTCGGCTTTGACGCGGACGGGAAGCGGCTGGAAACCGCCGTGGATATGAGCGTCAGCCCGGCGCTGCTGGCGGGCGGAAAATCGCTCCTGAGCGCGGAGATCGAGCCGGGGGCGATGGACGGGGCGGAACGGTTTGAAATCTGGCTGAACATCGAGCGGGCGCCGACGCGAACCGCCGAAGAACAGGACGCGGACGCGGAGCTGCGCGACCACTATTTCGTGGCAACGCTGACAAAGGACGCGGACGACGGCGGGGAGACCGACGGATACGTGAGCATCTGGGCGGCGGACGCGCAGGGGATGCTGCTCGACGGATTCAATGCGTCGCTGGACGAGGGCGAGCAGCTGCTCGCGGGCGAAACATGGACGTTTGAAAAGCGCATCGGAAGCTGGGTGACGCTTGAGCAGGAGGATAACGCGGAGACGGGCTCGGTGGGGTATAGGATGGTTCAGACAAGGTAAATCCAGACGGAAACCACCGCGTTTTTGCCCGGTGGAGAAGCAGCGTCAAAAAAGAGACGGAAACCCTCGATTTTTCGCTTAAAATCGTTGACAATCCCGGATAAATATGATATGATAACACCCGTGAATTGAAAAGTTCTGTGCCTAAGACAGTTGGTCACGCGCTTGCGCGTCATAAAGGGTTTTCCGCCAGCCGAGGTGCGAGTGCGATTTTTCCGTGAAAACGGTTTTCTGCCCTTGCGCCCAGCGCAGGGGCTTTTCTTTTCCGAAACCTTTCGGGAAGGAGGAAAATGACATGTCCAAGAATTTTGAAGCGAAGAAAGTCGTTGTTTCCGAAATCGAGGAGAAGATCGAGAAGGCCGAGTCCATCGTCATCGTCGAGTATAAGGCGCTGACCGTGGAGGCCATCACCGCCCTGCGCGCCAAGTGCCGCGCGGCGAACGTTGATTACTGCGTTCTCAAGAACACGCTGATGAAGCGCGCGCTGGAGAACAAGGGCATCAAGATCGACGACGCGATTCTCGAAGGCCCGAACGCTTTCGTTTTCGGCAACGGCGATCCGGTGTCCGCTCCGAAGCTCATCAAGGAGTTCATCACCGCCGCTGAGAAGGACAAGAAGACGTCCCCGCTGACCATCAAGGCCGGCATCATGGACGGCGCTGTGCAGAGCGTGGAAGAGGTCAAGGCTCTGGCCGATATCCTGCCGCGCGAGCAGCTCATCGCCAAGATCATGGGTTGCCTCAATTCTCAGGCGACCGCTCTGGCTTACGTCATTCAGGCGATTGCCGACAAGAAGGCCGAAGCCGGCGAGCAGTAATCTGCAAAAGACAGCCGGATAGACGGCATCTTCAAACCAAACAAATCTACAATAACGGAGGTAACTTACCATGGAAATCAATGAGATCGTTTCCGCTATCGAAAGCCTGACCCTGATCCAGGCTTCTGAGCTCGTGAAGGCCCTCGAAGAGAAGTTCGGCGTTTCCGCCGCCGCTCCGGTTGCCGCTGCTGGCGTCGCTGGCGCTCCGGCCGCTGCCGCTGAGGAGAAGACCGAGTTTGACGTCGTTCTGGCTGGCTTCGACGCTGCCAAGAAGGTCGCCATCATCAAGGCCGTCCGTGAGGTCGTGCCGGGCCTGGGCCTGAAGGAAGCCAAGGACATCGTCGAAGGCGCTCCGAAGACCCTGAAGGAAGGCGCTTCCAAGGAAGAGGCCGAGACCATGAAGAAGAAGCTCGAAGAAGCGGGCGCGAAGGTCGAAGTCAAGTAATTTCCCTTTCCCGGAAATTCAGCCCCCTGCCGTTGGCAGGGGGTTTTTCTTTTTGGCACGACCGCGCAAAGAAAATTGCCCAAAAGGCTTGACTTGAGGCCGAGGTCAGGTTGTATGATAGAGGGGAATTTGCACAACGAAACAGGGCTTTGAAAGGGTGTACAGGATGGACAACGTCAAGAAGAATTTCGGCTTTGGCTGCATGCGCCTGCCGATGAACGGGGAAAGCGTGAACCTTGAGGAAACCGGACGGATGGTCGATGCGTTTTTGGAGGCGGGCTTCAACTACTTCGATACGGCGCACGGCTATCTTCAGGGCGAAAGCGAAAAGGCGCTCAAGGCCTGCCTGACGAGCCGCTATCCGCGCGAAAGCTACGTGCTGACGGACAAGCTGACGGGGAGCTTTTTTAAGACCGAGGCGGACATTCGGCCGCTGTTTGAAAGTCAGCTCGAAGCCTGTGGCGTGACGTATTTCGATTTTTACCTGATGCACGCGCAGAGCGCGAAGAACTACGGCCACTTCAAGGCCTGCCGCGCATATGAGACGGCGTTCGCGCTGAAGGCGGAGGGCAGGGTTCGCCACGTCGGCCTCTCCTTCCACGACAGCGCGGAGGTGCTGGAGCAGATTCTGACGGAGTATCCGGCGATCGAGGCGGTGCAGCTCCAGTTCAACTACGCGGATTACGACGACCCGAAGGTGCAGAGCCGCAAATGCTACGAGGTCTGCGTGAAGCACGGCAAGCCGGTGATCGTCATGGAGCCGGTCAAGGGCGGCAATCTGGTCAACCTGCCGGAGAGCGCGAAGGCCGTGCTGGATGCGCTGCACGGCGGAAGCGCGGCGAGCTACGCGATTCGCTTTGCGGCGGGCTTCCCCGGCGTGATGATGGTGCTCTCCGGCATGAGCAACATGGAGCAGATGCAGGACAACATCTCGTTCATGCGGGACTTCAAGCCCCTCGACGAGACCGAGCGCGCCGCGGTGGAAAAGGTGCAGGATATCTTCCACAGCAAGGACCTCATCCCCTGCACGGCCTGCCGCTACTGCACGGACGGCTGCCCCAAGCACATCTCTATCCCTGACCTCTTCGCCATTATGAACACCAAGCAGATTCACCACGACTGGAACGCGGACTGCTACTATGAAGATGTCCACACCGCGCCGGGCCGCAAGGCGTCCGACTGCTTAAAGTGCGGCAAGTGCGAAAAGGTCTGCCCGCAGCACCTCCCCATCCGCAAACTGCTCGAGCAGGTCGCGGCAGAATTTGAAAAGGCCCCCGCAGCGAATTAAGCTCAAAATGTAAAATGTAGCACCGGCGAGAGAAAGATGGAAAACTCTCGCCGGTGCTGTTTGCTTGCACTGATCCTTGATCTTTATCATAACACCGCGCCGCGGTGGTTTTCTTGGTCTGCCGCTTTGGCCGTTCGGCGAGGCGGACAGTGGACCCCAGAATTTTTTGTTTGTCGCCCTTTGTTTTAGGCTATGGCTGAAGTATAACGCGGATTCTTTAAGCGAACCTAAATTTGGTGTAAATAAAGTATGAACAATTCTCGTATCGCGCGGGAAAAATATAGGTAAAAAAGCGGCGCATTTTGCGTAAATTTCCGTTTCTTCCCCGCAATAACTGCTCCTTCGGCGTATAAGAAAGTAAATTTTGTCGATTTCTTAACAAATTTGCGGCGAAATTCATACCTGCGGCTCACCTCGCACGCGATCTTGCCGCGCGCTGCTCCTCCACATTCCGAAAGAGAGCGGCGGCACCATCGGATCAAGGGAGAAAATCATGCAGAAAAAACGAGTGCTCAGCCTGATTTTAGCGTTGAGCTGCACGGCGGCGCTGCTTGGCGGCTGTGCCGGCAACAACACGAGTGATGACAATGCCGCCTCCGGCGAGCATGAGGTCATCACCATGAACGCGCCTTACCGCAATATGTCTCAGTTCTACGATCTGGTGCATGAAAAGTATCCGGAGATCAATCTCGAGATCATCCCCTACAACGGGGAAAACACCTCTTTCTAATACTGCGCGTTTGCCTTCACCTTGTCGGTCAGGCGCGCATAGGACTTTTTCCCCCTGATTGAACGCCTTGATGACCTCAATGCCGTTGATATACTCGATCATCGCGCCGCTCATCATCATTTCCTCGGTCGCCGTCTATCAGGGCGAAGCCTTCACCGCCATTGAGACGGCGCGGCTGCTGCAAAACTGCATGCTCATCGCCGGTATCGGCACGCTTTTGCAGCTCTACCCCATCTGGAAGATCGGCTCAGGTCTGCCGGTCGTCATGGGCATCAGCTTCACGTTCCTCGCCGCCTGTCTTGCGACGGCCTCGCAGGATTACGGCATCATGTTCGGCGCGCTGGCGATGATCCTCGGCGGTCTGTTCCCGCCCATCGGCGCGTTCTTCACGACGCTGCCCGACTGTGTGCTCGGCGGCTGCACGGTCATCATGTTCGGCTCTATTATGATGTCCGGCGTGCGCATGATGCACGACGCAGGCATGGACCAGCGCAACACGCTCATCGCCGCAACCTCCATCTGCCTCGGCGTCGGCGTCACGCAGGTCGACGGCTTTTTCAACGAGCTGCCGAGCTTTATCGGCGACATTTTCGCGGGCAATATGGTCGCGGGCGTGTTCGTCGTGGGCCTGATCCTCGATCTGTGTCTGCCGCGCCCCCCCAGCCACTATACCAGCATGTGACCCAAATTTTTGGCATGCAAAAAGGCTCCTGAGGAAATTCCTCAGGAGCCTTTTTTATATACAACTCAGTGCACCGGCGTCAGCACGCCGAAGCGGTCCTTGATGACATGGCGCGGGCAGACCACCGCGCACGCCCCGCAGCTCAGGCAGCGCGCCGCGTCGATCACAGCGTGGAACTGCTCAATATGAATGGCGTCTGCGGAACAATTCTTCACGCACAGGCCACAGCCGATGCAGCCATACGCGCACAGGAGCGCGCCGTCCTCATCCTTTTTTGCGCGGCAGCCGCCGCTGCAATAGACCGTCGCCACGCGGGGCGGGAATTTGCGTTTGATTGCCATTGCGTCTCCTCCCCTGTTCCATTCTGATATTGCCGCCCTCCGCGGCACAAAATTCCTCTGCTTACGCCCGATAGCCGAGCGCCGTTGAGATCTGCGCCGCCGCGGCGCAGGTCAAGTCAATATCGCGCTGGAAATCCGGCGAACGCACACTGTCGAACATGCCGACAACGCCGACGGCGTAGCGCACCGCGCCGGAGTTGTCGCGCACGGGCGCGGAGGGCGAGCACAGGCCGAAGCGGTACTCGCCCTCCTCCACGGCATAGCCGTTTTCACGCGCGGCCTGCATCACACGGAAGAGCTCCTCCCACGTGACGAGGGTCTTGGGCGTATAGGGCTCCAATGTGCGGCGCGACAGGACGCGCTTCGCCTCGTGGTCGTCCATCGCGGATAGAAACACCTTGCCCTGCGAGGTGCAGTGCAGCGGCAGACGCGTCCCGACCTCCGACACGACGCGCAGTCCCGCGCGGGACTGCACCTGTTCGATGGTGATGACCTCTGACCGATTCAACATCGAGAGGAACACCGACTGCCCTGTCACGCTTGCCAAATGCTGCAAATGCGGCTTTGCCAGGTCTGAAACGCTCCAGCTTGCGCCCACGGCGCAGCCGTACTCAAAAAGCCGCACGCCGAGGCAGTAGCGCCCGTCGCTCTGCTGGTCCACGACCGCGCTCTCGCGCATCGTGCTCAAAAGGCCGTGGATCGTGCTCCTCGGCCAGCCGGTCTGCTCGCTCAGCGCGGCCAGCGTGAGCGGCTGGTGCGCCTCCATCAGCAGGCCGAGCAGCCGCAGCGCCTTGGCAACGGACTGTACGGGACCGTTTTCATGGGACATCGCCTTCCCTCCTCTCGATTCGTCATTGCCGGATGAGCCGCCGTCATTTTCTTGATGACAGTATCGCGCAGGTTCAAACAAAAGAAAAGGGCAATTTCCGCAAATCGCACAAATTCCATCAGCTATACTATCGATTTTCCGTCAAAAAAGCCCGCCGTCGCATCTGCGACGGCGGCCTTGCATTTTCAGTTACTTCTCTTCGCCGTGGATGATATCGCCGAAGTAGGTGCCGCGGACGATCTCCTCCACGTCCTCTCCCTCGTGTCCCCTGAGGATCTCAAGGAGCTTGCTGTGCGCGGCGACGAGCTCGTCGCCTCTGCCGCTCGTGATCATCGTGCTGACGGTCTCGTAGCGGACGGCGTGCGTCAGCGTGCGCACGACGCGGCTGATCTTGTCGGCCAGCGGATTTTTGCCCATCTGCGAGATCAGGTCGTGGAACTCGTTGTCCACGGCGAAGAAGCGGTCGACCTCGTTGTCACCGCTGTGGACGATCTCTTTCATCTGTTCGAGCATCGCCTCGAGCACATGGCCATCCTCCTCGTCATACTTCTGGCTGGCAAGGCGCATGATGCCGGCCTCGACCATCTCACGCAGCTCCATCAGATTGTCGAAGGAATCCTGATTCAGGATGATGCCGTAGATCATCGGATCGATCATGCTCTCCTGGAAGCCGCTGCAAACAAAGGTCCCCTCTGAACGCTTGCTCTCCAGCACGCCGAGGTAGGAGAGGATTTTGATGGCCTCACGTACGGAACTGCGGGCAACGCCCATCGACGCGGCCAGCTCCGGCTCGGGCGGGATGCGGTCGCCGGGCTTGAGCTCTTTATTGCGCATGGCGTCTGTCAGGCAGTTGATGACACTCTGCACCACAGACTCTTTTTTCAAATTTTTCACATATCCGGGCGTATCGTTCATAATTTTCTCCTTTTATGCCTGACAATATGATTCCTATGTATAACATAATACAAAGTTGAGGTTTCGTCAATGAAAACAGTCTTTCATAAAAGCGGCGGGCGGGGGAGGTACCCCGACCCCCCCCCCCCCATCACCGGCGTACCAGTCCGCCGCCCGCTCATTCAGGAAGGAATCAACGGCAAGCTGCCGTTTTTTGCAGGAATTCATATGGGCGCAGGCTGCGCGAGCCGCTTTGCGTCGTTTGCCGCGGCACAGCGCCGCACGGCTTTTTTTACCGGCCGAGGTAGATAGACTGCTTGGCCAGCACGAGCTGGAGCATCAGGTCGTTGCAGGGCGTGGGAATGCCGTGCTCACGGCCGAGGCGGCAGACAGCGCCGGTGATGATACGGATCTCGGTCTCGCGGTGATGCGTGACGTCCTGCACCATGGAGCTGATGGTCTCATCAGTCATGCGAGAGACCTCATAGGCGTGCTCCAGCTCGGCGTCATGGTCGAGCGTGCAGCCGCAGGCGTTCGCCACGACGATGGCCTCTTCTACCAGCATGCGGGCCGCCTCGTGGGCGTACTGGTTGCCGTCGACAAAGCCGTTCTTGGTCTCGAGCAGGGCGCTCATGCCGTTGATGGCGACGTTCGCCAGCAGCTTGTGCCAGATGGCGTTCATCACGTTCTCGTGGACCTGGACCTCAAGACCGGCGGTGCGCAGGCCCTCGGCCATTTCCTCGACCTTGGCCATGGGGGCCTTCAGCGAGCCAAGGTTCGTCACACCGGTACCGGTGTGCTTAACGTGGCCGGGGCCGACGGGCGTGGAGCCGAACGCCGTGTTGCCGATGATGATCTGCTCTTCGGGCACGACCTTGGCGATCTCATCGTAGTTGCCAAGGCCGTTCTGCAGGCAGAGGACCATGGTGTGCTTGTCGATCATCGGCAGCGCATTGCGCACAGCCGCTTCAAGATACTGATAGTGGACGAACACGATCAGAAGATCCACAACGCCGATCTCCTTGGGGTCGGTCGTCGCCATGGCGGGATGGAAGACGACGGTCTCGCCGGTGCCCGTGCCGGGCACGCACTCGTCGACGAGAATGCCGTTTTTCTTGATGGACTCAATGACCGGAGCATAGGTATCCAGCACGCAGACCTCATGCTCGCGGGACAGATAGCTTGCATAGCAGCTGCCGATCGCGCCGCAGCCGACAAATCCGATTTTCATGGTAAATAACCTCCTGTATCAGATAATTCTATGATGAATGTTATTTAACTGGTTTTTCTCAGCCCTTGACGAGCGTCTCGGCGATCTCGGTGATGTTCTCGACCGTCACGCCGTTCATGGCGAGCAGGCGCTCATAGGGCGCGGACTGGCCGAACTGGTCCTGAATGCCGACTCTCTTAACGATGCCCTTGCCCATCTCGGCGGCGACCTCGCACACGGCGGAGCCGAGACCGTTGAGGATGTTGTGGTCCTCGACCGTGATGATCTTGCCGACCTCGTTGATCGCGGCAGTCACAGCCTCCACGTCGAGTGGCTTGATGGTGTGCATGTCGAGCACGCGGGCGGAAATGCCCTTGCCCTCGAGCACCTTGGCGGCCTCGATCGCGAGACGGACGGTATCGCCGTTGGCGATGATAACGACGTCCTTGCCGTCCTGGATCTGGTGGGCCTTGCCGATGGTGAACTCCACATCCTCGTCGTAGATCTGGGGGATGGCGTCACGGGTGAAGCGCAGATACACGGGGCCGTAGACCTCAGCGGCCTGACGGACGAGCTTGCGGGCAGAGTTGTAGTCCGCGGGCATGATGACGGTCATGTTGGGGATGGTGCGCAGAACGCCCATATCCTCAATGGCCTGATGGGAAGCGCCGTCGTTGGCGGGGGTCACGCCGCCGTGGGAACAGGCGATCTTTACGTTCAGGTTGGGGTAGCAGATCTCCTGGCGGATCATTTCGCACATACGGAGGGAACCGAACACGGCATAGGTAACGACAAAGGGGATCTTGCCGCAGGTGGCAAGGCCCGCGGCAACGCCCGCGCCGTTCTGCTCGGCGATGCCGACGTTGATGTACTGGTCCGGCAGCTCCTTGCGGAATTCGCCGGTCTTGCAGCTCTTGCCGATATCAATATCAACGACCAGAATGTCGGGATTCTCCTTGCCGAGCGCGACGATCTCCTTGCCGAAGCCCTCGCGAGTGGCGATCATTTTTTTCTCACTCATTGCTCTTCCCTCCTCGCTTAATCAATCAGCTGGGCCTTGAGCTCAGCCATGGCCTGCGCGTACTGCTCATCATTCGGGGCAACGCCGTGCCAGCCGCACTGGTTTTCCATGAAGGAAACACCCTTGCCCTTGACGGTGTGGGCATACAGGCACTTGGGCTTGCCGTTCTTGGAGGCGTAGCACTTGTCGATGCACGCGACGATCTCTTCCATGCTATGGCCGTCGAGCTCGAGCGTCTCCCAGCCGAAGGCCTTGAACTTTTCGCCCAGGTCACCGTTGGGCATGATTTCGTCGCAGGTGCCGTCGAGCTGCAGGTTGTTGTAGTCGACAAAGACGATCAGGTTGTCGAGGCCGTACTTGTGCGCCGTGTTGGCAGCCTCCCAGATCTCGCCCTCCTGCGCTTCGCCGTCGCCGACGACGCAGAAGACCTTGTAGTCCTTGTGGTCCATCTTGCCCGCCATAGCCATGCCGACCGCGCAGGCGAGGCCCTGACCGAGAGAGCCGGTGGAGATATCAATGCCGGGGCAGCGGTTCATCGAGGGGTGCCCCTGAAGCATCGAGCCCTCCTTGCGCAGGGTGTCGAGCTCCGACTCTGGGAAGAAACCGACGCTTGCCAGGCACGCATACTGAATGGGGCACACATGGCCCTTGGAGAGCACCATGCGGTCGCGGTCCGGCCAGCGGGGATCCTTCGGGTCGATGTTCATGTACTTGAAGTAGCAGGCAGTGACAAAGTCCGCCGCGGAAAGCGAGCCGCCCGGATGACCGGACTGCGCCTTGTAGATCATGTCAATGACCTTCATGCGCATCTGCGTGGCGGTGTTTTTCAGTTCCTTGATGGAAATATCCTTCACAAAAATCACCTCATGAATAAGTTTGGTTCTGTGTTTTCTTTATACTATGTCGGACAAATGACAATTACAGTATAGCGCTTTGTCTGACAAAGTCAAGTCCTTTTTAAAATTTTCTTTTTTATGATTTTTTCTCCCGTTTTTCTGCCGTTTTGTACAAAAAAGCTCCGGACATAGCGGTCCGAAGCTTTTTTGCATAGAGAGGTCAACCCACGAACATCAAAGAGAGATCGGGAATATATGTGACGAGGAGGAGCACCGCAAGTTCTGCAAGCAGGCATGGGATGATGCCCTTTGTGATCTCTTCGATCTTGATATCGCCAATGCCGCACGCGACATACAGGTTGACACCGACAGGCGGGGTGAACAGGCCGATGGCCAGGTTCACGATCATTACGGTGCCGAGGTGGATGGGGTCAATGCCCAGCTGCAGCGCGACCGGCGCAAACAGCGGCGTGAAGATGTAGAGCGCGGAGGTGGAATCGAGGAAGCAGCCCGCGATCAGCAGCACGATGTTGACGATGATGAAGAAAATGACGGTGCTGCCGCCGGTGATGTTCAGCATGAAGTCCTTGATGGCAAGGTCAAGTCTTGCGCGGGTCAGAACATAGCCGAACAGCGTCGCGCCCATGGTGATGAACATGACGGTGGCGGTAGTGGAGCAGGAATCGACGAGGATGTCCTTCATCTTCTTGAAGTCGATCTCATGGTAGATGAACACACCCACGATCAGGCCGTAGAACACGGAGACCGCGGCGGCTTCCGTCGGGGTGAACACGCTGCCGTAGATACCGCCGAGGATGATGACGGGCATCAGAAGGCCCCAGAAGGCGTCCTTGAACGCCTGCAGGCGCTCCTTGCCGCTGGCCTTGGGCAGGACCTTAAGGTCCATCTTGCGGCCCATGAGCATGGCGGCCACGATCAGGCCGAGTCCCATCAGAAGGCCGGGTACAACACCGGCGACGAACAGATCCGTGATGGAGGCGTCCGCGATGGAGCCGTACACAACGAAGGTGATGGACGGCGGGATGACGACGCCGATTGCGCCGCCCGCGGCCATCAGCGCGCAGGAAAACGAAGCGGGATAGCCGGCCTTGACGAGCGCCGGGATCATGATGAGGCCCAGAGCCGCGACCGTTGCCGGACCCGAACCGGAAATAGCAGCGAAGAAGCAGGAGACGACCACGCAGACCATCGCCATGCCGCCGCGGATGTGACCGAGACACTTTTCCGCCAGATTGATGAGGCGGCCGGAGATACCGGCCTTCTCCATCACGTTGCCGGACAGGATGAAAAATGGGATGGCCAGCAGGACAAACTTACTGCTCGCCGAAGAGCACAGACGGGGCAGAACACTCATGATGGCCTCGAGCGGCTTGCCTGCACCCTGCACAAGGATCGCGCTCACGCTGGACATACCGAGGCAGACCGCGATAGGTGCGCCGAGCGCCAGCAGCAATACAAAAACACCCAGTAAAACGATACCTACCATTTATTTGTCCTCCTCTGCCTTGAATTCCTTATACATCTGCACCATCGTTTGCAAAAAAGCGATCATGGCAAACGCTGCGCCGACGGGGACAAACGAGCCGTAGATCCACTCGGGCCACTGCATCGTAGCGGTCTCTTGCCCGAGCCGGTATTGGCTGATGACCATCTGAATGCCGAAAATGACGATCAGCAGGCAAAACAGCGCGGAGACCGCATACATCAGCAGCCCGATGATGAGCCGCGCACGAGGGCTGACGTGATCGGTGACAATAGACAGGCCCAGATGCGCCTTGCGGCGGGCGGCAATGGCCGTGCCCATAAAGCTCATCAGAACGAACAGATAGGTGGACATCTCATCCGAGACTGCCATAGAGTGCTTAAACGCAAAACGGGAGACTACATTGACAAAAACCAATATTGCCATAACGGAAACGCAGACGCAGGAAACGAATTTCTCAATTTTCTCAAACATACTCGTCCCTCCTTAGTTGATCCCGAAAGCGGCGCAGGCATCCTCGCCGTAATCAGCCTTTAACTCCGCCGTAAGCTCTGCCACCGCGTCCTTGAATGCCTGAAGCTGTTCCTCGGTCAGAATATCTACCTGCATTCCTTCATCAATGAAGCCCTGGATCAGGGAATCCTCCTCTGCCTCCAGACGGTCACGGCCCCACTCGCAGGACTCCGTGGCGCACTGCTGGAGAAGCTCTTTCGTGTTGTCCTCCAGGTTCTCCCAGACCTTTGTGTTGGCGACGAAGAGGTCGTTTTCGTAGCTGTAGTTCCAGATGGTCATGTACTTCTGGATCTCATCCATCTTGGCGGACTTTGTCACGGAGCAGCCATTCTCCTGTCCGTCAATGGTTCTCTGCTGGATTGCGGTAAACACCTCGCTCCAGCTCATGGCGACCGGGCTGGCCCCCAGCGCGTTGAATACACCCATATACACCGCCGAACCGGGAACACGGATCTTGAGATCCTTCAGATCCTCCGGTTTGGTGACCGGATGCTTACTGTTGGTAAGCTGACGGAAGCCATTGTGGAACGAGCCAAGGTACGTGATGCCCTTGTTCGCCAGCATCTCAGCGTAATACTCGCCGCCGGTGGTATCGATGACCTCGCGTGCCTGCTGATAGGACGTAAACGACCACGGCAGCGTCGCGACCGAGAGCTTCGGCTCCAGATTCGCGAGCACGCACGTTGCGTAAGCACCCAGATCCGAGCCGCCCACGGCGATGTACTCAACACCCTTGGTGCTGTTGCCACCCGCCAGTGTATCGTTTGAGAACACGTCGATCACGATGTTCCCGCCCGAGCGCTCAGACACAAGGTCGGCAAAGTGATGCGCTACCAGCGAGTCGATCTGCGTATCCGTTCCGTTGACTGCCATGGAGAGGTTGATCTTTTGATATTCGCCGCTCTCCCCATCGTTTGTTCCTTTACTGCCACAGCCGGCCAGGCTTGTGATCAGCATGGCCCCTACCAGCGCAGCTATGATTAGTCTCCCATGTTTCATACACAGTTACCTCCAGCGATCGTTAAGTCTTTGTCATTTGTCCTATGTCTGATAAAGATTGAGGTCATTATATCTATCAAAACTACTAAAGTCAAGGTTCAATCTTATTTCTGGCATTTCTGACAAAAAGAACCAATTATTTTATTGATTTGGTCAATTCTGTGTTAAAATTGTGTCAATCCGTCATTTTTTTTAACGATTTGGCGGAAAGATGTCTTTTTGTTGCAAATACCATAAAAGCCCCTCCACCTGTGCGGTGAAGAGGCTTTTTTCCTTTTATGAAAATGGCGGCGCGGCCGGTTCGTCTTGCTTTTTCAGCGGAGGGCACGCCCTCCCCTGCCGCAGCTTTAGCTCTTCGCTTCTGCCGGAACGGCATCTGGATATTTGATGAGATCGTACATTTTTCCGAATTCACCGAGGTCGCGCGTTCCGGCGAGCTCCATGCCGAGATGCACATACTTGTCGCATTTGGACCTGGCGTCCGTCTCTAAGATCACCGGCACACGGAGGCGGTCGCCCTCGGCAAAGGCGATGTCCATGACCTTTCGCATATAGCCCTGCCCCTGATACTTTTCGCACACGCAGACCATGCCGACGAAGATATAGGGCTTCTTTTCCTTGTCCATGCGCTCCTGGAGCGACTTTCCGCCCTTTTTGATGGCCATGGCGAAACGCATCAGGCGCTTCATGCTCGAATTGTGCAGCATTCCCGTCGCGATCGGCCAAAGGGTCTTGAAGCCGAGCTTTTCCTTGGGCCGCTTGTAGGCGATGTAACCCTCGCCGCGCTCGCTCGTCGTGTGCAGGAAGCCGCCGCGCAGCATCCCGCGCACGTAGGCACAGATGTATTGCGCCGTCGGCTCCTGACCGGAAAAGGCGTAGACCATGCCCGTCTCCTCCCCGTAGTCGTAGTAGCCGAAGGCGTGGCTGATCGCATAGATGGCGCTCTCACTCATGGATTTGACGATCATGCTGTCCGTTCCTTTCTTTTTCCGCGCTTCCCGCTTCAGTTAGATGAGACTAACTCAATGACTTTGAAAAAGCTGCCTTGGCAGCCTTGGCGCGAAATGATCTTAATTTGACCCAAACGGTTTTTCGGTCACAGTATAGCATCCATATCTTTCATTTGCAAGGCAGTTTTCTGTTTTCGGCATTTTTCATGCATGTCTGCCGCCTTTTTCTTCCCTGCTGTGCGCTGTTTCTTCGTCCGATGCATAGGATAAAGCACCGATATCATGTCTCTATAAATTACTACACGGGGTCCTGCCGCGGGAACGGCTGCTGCCCGTCCGATCCGTATAGCTATGTCACGATCCAGGGGCCGACCGGTCCCGTCGGCCCAAAGGGCGATCCCGGCCCGCAGGGGCCCATTGGTCCCCGAGGCGAGCGCGGAGAAAAAGGCGAACAGGGCATCCAAGGCGAGAAAGGCGACACCGGCGAAACGCCGGTCGTCACCGTCGCGTAGGACACCCCACTGAGCTACAAGCTGCACTTCCACACCAGCGAGCAGGAGTTGACGACGCCTAATCTATTCGCGCCGTTCACCGAGTACCATGTCGACCTCTCCGCGGCAGACAGCACGCTGAATATTCCGCTCAAGGACCTGATTTTGACCTATCAGCGCGCGTCGGCCAGCGCGCTGCGCATCAGCATCGTGCCGAAGAACACCGCCGCGCCCGTTTTGGTCGACCTGCGCAGAACGACCATCTACGACGGCAGCACGATCGAGACACAGACGCTCAACGGCAGCAGCATTTCCGCAAGCATTGCGATCGACGGCACCGTGTACACAAACTCGCAGGAGACGCACAACATGCGCATCCGCCAGCAGAATCCCGTCACGAAGCTCTGGTCGATGTGTGAGATCAATTCGTTCCTTTCCGCGGGCGGCGCACGCTGCTCCATCCGCATCCAGTGGAGCGAGTACGACGTGGCCTATGCCGCGCCGACGGTGTAACCACACCGATACCATATAAAGACACCGTCCGCGTTCCGGAAAGATATCCGGAATGCGGGCGGTGTTCACTATTTGATCTGAATTGTTTCTCCGTCATACACGCCTTGCAGGCATTCGCCGTTTCCGATGTGGTAGGCATAAAAGTCCTTCTTCGGACGCGCATAGGCCTCCATGATCGCCATGATGACGCCGCCGTGGACGACAAATCCCGCGCGAGAGCCGTCCGGCACATTTTTGATCGTCTCCGCAAACGCCTCGCAGCAACGCGTTTTGAAGTCCGTCACGCTCTCACCCTCGGGGATGGGCGTCAGGCACATCGCGTCGACCCACGCCCGATAGGTGGGGTCGCCCGAAAGCTTGTCGGCGGACTTCCCCTCAAAGCGGCCAAAATCCGTCTCAATCAAGCCGTCCACGACGGTATAGTGCATCTTCGGAAAAAGAATGTCCGCCGTCTGCCGCGTGCGCAGCATGGGGCTGACAAAAAGCCGATCGACTGAAAGTCCCCGCTTTTGCAGCGCTTTGACCTGTGCGATGCCCGCCTCGCACAGCGGCTCGTCCGTGCGGCCGATGTAGCGGCGGCGGAGGTTGCCCTCTGTCGCGCCGTGGCGGATGAAGAAAATGTCGATCACAGCAGCCCTCCGATCCAGACGCCGATCAGGCCGCAGAGCTCGCAGAGCTGCAAAAAGAAGCCCGACGTGTCCCCTGTCACGCCGCCAAACTGTGCCAGCGCGAATCTGCGATACTTGAGCGCGGAAACCACCACAAACGCCGCCGCCATCCCGCCAGCCGTGGGAGACATCCAGACCATCCCCGCCGCGGCGGCGAGGCCGGCGAGCGTGAGCGCGACTGTCGCCGTGCGGCGCTGGACGCCGCTTGTGAAGGCGCAGAGCATGCCGGACTTTCGCGCATTCGGCAGATTCACCGCGCACAGGCCCGACAGCGCGCGAGAGAGCACGAACAGCGGGCAAATCAGCAAAATATGCCCCGCGGCGAACACCTCGTAGGCAAAGCCCGCGTAGGCGAGCAGGTACACGCCGCCGTAAATGACCGCGAACGCGCCGCAGTTGGCATCCTTCATGATCGCGAGCTTTTTCTCGCGCGTCTGGTGCGACGAGAGTGCGTCCACCGTGTCGAGATAACCGTCCATGTGGATGCCGCCGGTGACGAGAATCGGCAGCAGCGCCCCGACCGCGCCGCGCAGCAAGGCTCTCATGCCCGTCGCCTGCGCAAGTACAGCCCACAGCCAGAGCGCCGCGCCGCAGAGAACACCCACCGCGGGGAAAAAGCAGATCGCGTAGCGCATATTTTTTTCGTTCCAATCAAACTGCGGAACGGGCACCGCGCTGTACGTCGACAGCGCGATCAAAAGCGATTTAATAAATCTCATCGAGGTCTCCCTTTTCGGCAAACGGCGCGCCGTCTTTCATTGCGCCCGCCGCCGCGGCTCGGTCGTACAGTCTTTGATTCAGGCCGTTCAGCGCGCGGATGTAAGCCGCCGTCTCGCCGTCGTAGCCGTCGGCGCGCAGGCCTGTGATCGTCACGGCGACGAGCAGGCGACAGCGCGAGCACAGCGCTTCGATGTCCGCGTACACGCTTGCTTCATCCCCGCCGCGCTCGAACATCGCGTTTGCCAGCAGATTCGACACATCCTCAAGCAGCACGACGCCGTCCCTTTCGACCGCCGCCGCGCCGACCTGATATGGGCATTCGAGCGTCGTAAATTGCAGGTCCTTTCGCTGCTCGCGGTGCTTTTCGATGCGCTGCAAATTTTCCTCCGAGCAGGGGCGCATCGTGGCGATGTAATAGCGCTCGCCTGCCGTGCGCGCGACGATGCGCTCGGCATAACGGCTCTTGCCGCTGCCGTTTGCACCGGAGATCATGATCAGCGTTCCCATGCGCGTTCCCTTCTCTCAGGGCGTGAACTGGCCGCCCCGGCGAATTTCGTCCAGATAGTCGTCGTTGATGCCCGCCTCGTCAAAGGTCGCCATGTCGTTGACGACAGCGCACGCAGCGTCGAGCACCTGAAAGGCGAGCGGACAGCCGCTCCCCTCGCCCAATCGCATGCCGAGGTCAAACAGCGGGCGCAGGTCCATCGCCTCCATCGCGAGGCGGTAGCCGATCTCAAACGAGGCGTGGCTCCG
>OGRD01000637.1_pt1 | contig 17112 bp, 16 predicted proteins | sample 1553441 | NCBI WGS metagenome assembly OGRD01 (sample SAMEA2580106, study PRJEB22360) | human gut metagenome | biome: human gut; feature: human-associated habitat; material: faeces | place: Denmark | collected 2008/2010
CCGCCATAAGCACGGTAGGCGAAGCGGCGATTTCACGTCCGACGAGCACCTTTTGCACGTTGCCGCCCGACAAACGTCTGACGGGAGTTTTGACGGACGGAGTTGAAACTTCCAAATCGTGCACGATCGTTTCCGCCAAGTCCTTCGGAGCGTGCCTGTCAACAAACATCGAATGTCCTTTTCTATACGAGCGGAGCATCATGTTGTCAACAAGGTTCATGCTTCCCACAAGTCCCATGCCGAGTCTGTCCTCGGGGACGAAAGAAAGTCTGACGCCGAGATCTCTGATTTGGACGGGCGTTTTAGATCTCAAATCCACTTCTTGTTCGTTTTGTTTGGGATCGAAGTATCTTATATCGCCGTTTTCAAGTTTGACAAGTCCTGCGATGGATTCGAGCATTTCTTTTTGACCGCTACCCGCGATACCCGCAACGCCGAGGATTTCACCCGAATAGAGATCGACACGTTTTGAAGCGCGTACATACCCTCTCTGTTTTTGCAAGTGAGGTTTTCGACGGAGATACGTTTTTTCGTATCGTGAGGAAGCGTTCTGTTGATTTCGAGCTCCACTTTTTGACCGACCATCATTTCGGTGAGTTGTTGCTCGTTCGTTTCTGAAGTATTGACGGTTGCGATATGTTCGCCCTTGCGCAAAACCGCAACTCGGTCGCTTATTTCCATAACTTCGTTGAGTTTGTGCGTGATGATGATAATCGACTTTCCGTCCTCTCTCATCTTGCGCAAAACGTCGAACAACTTTTCGATTTCCTGCGGAGTCAAAACTGCCGTAGGCTCGTCGAGAATAAGAATATCCGCACCTCTATACAGCACTTTGATGATTTCGACGGTTTGTTTTTCGGAAACGGACAAATCGTAGACTTTTCTCGACAAATCGAGGTTAAATCCGTATTTATCCACGACTTCTTGAAGTTTTTTCGCTCTGTTTCTCTTCAAATAGTCGAATTTGACATATGCGCCGAACGCCCTAAACGGCAGCGCGATATATTTCAAACCCGCCAAAAATTTCGATTTGGCGTCGTCGTTGGTTTCGTTTTTAATTTTATCGGCTTCGCCCTTGAAGTCGAACTCGAATTTTTCGCCCAAGATGATATTGTCGCACGCCGTAAACAAATCCACGAGCTTGAAATGCTGGTGAATCATACCTATTTTGTATTTAAAGGCGTCGATAGGCGATTTTATGACCACTTCTTCACCGTTTACGAAGATTTGACCTTCGTCCGGGAAGTAAATGCCTGCAAGCATATTCATCAGCGTGGTCTTGCCGCTGCCGTTTTCGCCGAGAACGGAAAGTATTTCGCCTTTGCGCACGTCGAAATTGACGTTTGCGTTTGCGACGACGCTTCCGAATCTCTTCGTAACGTTTTTCATTTCAACAATGATTTCGCTCATTGTATGTCCTCCGAAAAAAGAGTTAAAGCACCCGTGGGTGCCAAATCAAGAAAATTAATCGGATAAGCGGGCGACGCCCGCTTATCCGAAATTCCGATACGCTATTAGTTGTTGAAGTCGTCGTCGGTGACGTCGTCAGGACTGAAAACTCTGTTGAGGAGGTTGATTTTGTCGATCAAGAGATCGAAGTAAGGAGCGGAACGGAATTCAGACTCATGGAAGTAACCGTCTGCAATAACGTTTTCGCTTACACCTGCAACAGCATAGGAGGTCTTTTGTTTTCCGTCAACCGTGAAATTGTTGATGTCGAACACGTGGAGAGTGCCGTTCATAAGTTTGTTGCGCACTTCGACGAGTTTTTCAACCGTGCCTGCTGCCATTGCTTTTCCGCCGAGGTCGGTGAGCTCAACCGAACCGTTTTTGAGAGTACCCGTCCAGTTGGTATCCACTTTTTCACCGTTTACGGTTTGAGCGATGATGTATTTGTAGTAAGGTGCCCAGTTGATTCTGGAAGAGATGATAAACGTTTCGGGGCAAGCGTTGACGGTTGAACCGTTGTAGGATACGTTGGGAACGCCCTTTTCTTCGCAAGCATTAGGAGCGCCCATGGAGTCTGCGTGTTGGCTGATGAGCACGCAACCTTTGTTGATGAGGCTGAGAGCCGCGTTCTTTTCTCTTGTTTCATGATACCAGCTGCCCGTGAAGGTTACGTCCATAGTGACGGAGGGGCAAACGGATTTTGCACCGAGATAGAAAGAGGTGTAACCGGAGATAACTTCTGCGTAGGTGAATGCGCCGACGTAGCCCATTTTTGCTTGATCTGCGGTGATTTTTCCGCTCTCGATCATTTCGTTGAGCTTCAAGCCTGCGGTGACGCCTGCGAGGTATCTGCCTTCATAGATGGAAGCAAACGCGTTGACGAAGTTGGGAAGTTTTGCAGCTGCTGCTTGCGTGCCGGTTGCGTGTGCAAAGAGAGTGTTCGGAAATTCTTTTGCGGCTTTGAGCATATAATCTTCATGGCCGAAAGAGTCTGCAAAGACGATGTTGCAGCCGTCGTTTGCAAGTTTCTTTGCTTGAGTGTAGCAGGTTTCGTCTTCGGGAATACCGGTGACGATGATAACTTGTTCGTTGGAGAGGTTGAACTCTTCTTGGACTTCCTTCATCGCGTTGATGAAGTTTTTGTCGTAAGTGGAGTTTTCATCGTGCAAACAAATCATACCGATTTTGAAGTTTGCAGGGATTTGAAGGTTGGAGTAGTCGGGAGCCTCAATATCGTATGAAGGCAATTTGACGATTACGACGTCGTCATCCCTATTGTTGTTGCAAGCAACCAAACCGATAACCAAAGCGGTTACGAGAGCCAAGCAAAGCACAAGTGCCAATACTTTCTTTTTCATGCGTTTCTCCTTTAATTTTGCCATTTTGGCATTGTTGTTTAAATTTTATATTTACGCAAAGCGCAAATTTCAGTGTCTGAACGCGATATGACCGTCGTCGTCCATGCTGTCGATAAGAGCAAGGCTTTGAACGTTGATACCCTGCGCTCTCAAAGCGTCGCCGCCGCCCTGAAAACCTTTTTCGATTGCCACGGCGCATCCGACGAGCGTTGCTCCTGCTTGCTCCACAATGCTCATAAGTCCGTTTATTGCGGCACCGTTTGCAAGAAAGTCGTCAACGATAAGCACTCTGTCGTCTGCGGAGATAAAATCTTTCTCGACCATAATCACCTTTGTCACTTGGTGCGTAAAAGAATAAACCTCGGCGCAATAGCAGTCCGAGGATATGTTTATGGTCTTGCTTTTTTTAGCAAAAAGCACCGGAGCTTGCACATAGTGCGCCGCTGCGCATGCTATGGCTATCCCCGATGCCTCGATTGTCAGAATTTTGGTTATATTTTGTCCGCAAAAGAGCGCAGAAATTTCCTTGCCAATCTCGTCCAACAGTTGTTGATCAATAAGATGATTGAGAAATCCGCCGACCTTGAGGACGTTTCCGGGCTTAACCTTGCCGTCCCTCAGGATGCGCTCCTCCAAAATCTTCATAGCGCGCTCCTTTACCACAATATCTAGTGGTGTTTGCGAAATCCGTATTCCGCAGGTTGTGCGTTGCGATTTGGTTTGCTCTTGATGATACGGGCATTATATCCAAAACGCTTCGTCAATGTCAAACGAAAATCGACACTATTTTGCATTTTCATTAAAAAATTTTTAAGCAATACACGAAGGGTATTTTTTTTGCAAAATAACCGACAAAATGCCGTTTTTGTCGATTGAAAAAATTTCGCGCACGCACGTATATACACACGCGCACGCTCCCAAATAATATGCCTCCGAAACGCTCGTTGTGTCGTTGCCCCGATTGCTTTTGCTTCGATTTGCAAAAAATTTACAATCGCTGCTTTCAAAAATGCTTGACAGTGAGCATCAAGATAAATATAATGCAATTTCCGTTGATACATCTCATTATCGCGAGGCGCAAAACACAACTTATGACAACCGAAAACTTACATAATAAAACGTTCTCTCAAAGGATCAAAGACCTGTTCGGGCAAATCGACCTGACGCAAGGCTCGATAGTCAAAGTCTTGATCAAATTCACTCTGCCCATAATCGTGTCCTACCTGTTGCAGCAGCTCTACATTCTCTCGGACGCGGCGATATGCGGACAGACTTTAAGTGCGGACGAGGTCGCGGGCGTCAACGACACTTCACCCCTCGTGTTCATATTCATGCAATTCGCGTTCGGTTGCACGGCAGGCTTTTGCGTTGTGCTTTCAAGCAAACTCGGAGCGCACGACGAGGACGGAGTGCGCAAGTCCTTTGCAACGCAGTTTATTCTTTGCTCGATTATCACCGTGGTTTTGACCATAGTATCCGTATTCTGCATAAAACCCATGCTTGCGTGGGTGAACGTCACCGAGCAAAATCCCGTAGTTTTTCAAGCGGCGTACACCTACTGTCTTGTGATTTTTCTAGGTATGGCGGCGCAACTGTTTTACAACTTTATCATCAGCATATTGCGAAGCATAGGCGACTCGTTCACGCCGCTTTTGTTTCTGGTCATATCGACGGTGATGAACATCGCTCTCGACCTTCTTTTCATCAAAGTTTTCGGCTGGGGCGTTGCGGGAGCGGCAGGTGCAACCATTCTCACGCAAGTGCTTTGCACGGTTGCATGCTTTATCTACACCTTTGCAAAATACAAGTTTTTGCGCCTTAAAAAGCAAAATTTCAAGATTGCCTGGAAGGATATCTGGGCGCACGTAAAGCAAGGCATTCCTCTCGGACTTCAATTTTCCGTACTTTCGATAGGGCTTATCGTCATGCTTTCGGAAACCATCAAATTCGACCTTTTGCCCGACGGACTTATGGTTGCGGGCAATCCGGCTCAAAACGGCGTTGGCGCGGCAAACAAACTCATCAACTTCGCAATGGCGCCTTTGTCCGCTCTCGGCACTGCAATGGTGAGTTTCAACGCACAAAACCTCGGCGCAGGCGACACCGAGCGTGTGAAAAAAGGCACGAATCAAGCAATTTTGCTTGGATTTGCCCTCACCGTAATTTGTGCAGGCATAGGACTTTTGCTCACTATAAACGCCGCCTATCAACACGTCTTTTTGTCGGCGGACAAAATCAGCGAAAAATCGATATACTTCGGCAACACGTTCCTTTATATCGACTTGTCGTTGTTCTTCTTCCTTTCCACGCTTTTCGTACTTCGCAACGCCGTACAAGGCATAGGCAAATCGGGCTGGACGCTTGCCGCAGGCGCAGGCGAACTCATCGCGCGTGTACTTATATGCACCTTCCTTCCTCCTCTCGTCAACGGCGGGGCTACGAACGCGCTTGCAAGCAACGCCTCGTACGTCGCGCTCTGCTTCGGCGATCCGGGCGCATGGGTATTTGCCGTGGCGGGGCTTCTATATCCGTATATAAAGCACATAATCAAAAAGGATTATCGCTATGCGTTCGGCGACAATGCCAAGACGCAAGAATACGCAATCGAACGCACAACCGATTTACAAAACACAAACGACGCGCAAGGCACAAACGACGTACTAGATACAACCGATTTGCAAGACGTCCACTCTTCCGACGGCAAAGCGAATTGAGGTTTCAACGCTGCATTTTGACAAAACGGCGGTTTTTACACTCAAAACGACTTAATAAACCCCCTTATATCGTTGAAAACCGCAATAGAAAAGCAGGCGTAACGCCTGCTTTTATTTTTAAATCGTTTCGTATTTTTACGCTTGAACCGCTTGATTTCAAATTCTTCTCGTAGCTTTTTCGAGGAATTTTAAATCTTTTCCGTCAAGGTGCTTTCCTATGACTTTGCGCACTCTCGCGTGATATGAGTTGAGCCACTCTTTTTCGCCGTCGTCAAGCATATTCACATCGATTGCGTCGAGGTCGAAAGGCACGAGAGTGATTGTTTCGAACTCGCAGAAAGTGCCGTATTCCGTCTTTTCTTTTTCAACGCAAAGAATAAGATTTTCGTGTCTTATGCCAAACTTACCTTCCTCGTAAAATCCGGGTTCGTTTGACGCTATCATACCCGGCAAAACCGCATATTTGAGAGATGACGCTCTCGGCGAAATATTTTGCGGTCCTTCGTGGACGTTTAGCAAATATCCTACGCCGTGTCCCGTTCCGTGTTTGAAATCCATGCCGCATTTGTACATCGGAGCTCTTGCAATCATATCGAGATTTGCGCCCGTTGCGCCTTTGCGGAATACCGCTCTTGCAAGAGCGATATGCGATTTCAGCACGATTGTAAACGCTTCTTTTTCTTGTCTGCTCACCTTGCCCGTCGCAAAAGTACGGGTGATATCTGTTGTGCCGTAGCGATATTGCGCACCGCTGTCCACAAGCAACAGCCCCTTGTTTTCGACCTTTTTATCCGTTTCGGGAGTTGCCGAATAGTGCACGATTGCGCCGTTGGAGGCATATCCGCAAATGGTGTCGAAGCTCAAATCGAGGAAGTTTTTACTCTCTCGTCTGAGCGCTTCGAGCTTGTCCGCAATCGAGATTTCGCTCATCTCCTCCTTGCCGACTCCCTCTTTGAGATAGCGCATAAATCTTACCATTGCCACGCCGTCCTCGACGTGCGCTTTTTTCATATTTCTTATCTCGACGGCGTTTTTGATAGCTTTGCGAACGGTCGTGGGGAAAACGTCGGTTTCTTTTGCATCGGCAATACGCGAAAAGAGTGCGTAATTTGTTTTTTCCTTGTCAATGAGCACCTTGTCCGAAATCTGCTCGACAACGCCGTAAACGTCTTGATAGGGCATCAAATTCACGCCGTTTTCTTCAAGGATTTTCTTGCCTTTTTCGTCGAGTTTTCTCTTGTCCATAAACAGCGTTGCGCCGTCCTTTGACACGATTGCGTACGCATAATTCACGGGGTTGTATTCTATGTCGCTTCCGCGCATGTTGAAAAGCCACGCAATGTCGTCGAGAGAGGACACAAGCGCGTATTCGCAACCTTGTTTTTCAACGTCTTTTTGCAAGTTTTCAATCTTGCTCTTTACGCTCTCGCCTGCCGCTTTATCCGACAAAAACCATGCTTTTGTGGGTTCGACTTCGGGACGATTTGTCCAAATCTCGTCGATGATTTCGCCACAATCAACGATTTCGACACCCTTCACCGCCTTTTTCAACGCCTCTACGAATTCAACCGTTGCCGTTGCGAAATCGAAAGCTATTTTGGGACTGTCCGACAGTTTTTTGACAAATTCGAAAATTGTCGGCACGCCCTCTTCTCCCGATTTCATAAGCGTCGTATCCGTGGTTTTAAGCTCTCTTGCCGCTTGAATGAAGTATCTTCCGTCCGTCCAGAGATACGCGCCGTCTTTCGTCACCAAAAGCGTGCCTGCGCTGCCGGTGAAACCGCTCAAAAACTCACGCGTTTTGAAGTGATCGACGATATATTCGCTGCCGTGATCGTCGCTTGTAAACACCAAGTAGGCGTCTATTCCGCTTTCCTGAACGTACTTTTGCAATTTGATGATGTCTTGTTTCATATTCAACCCATATCTCGATTGCCGCAACAATCGTGCCTTTAAAGTGCGACGTTTTTATGCTCGCACTTCGCTTAAATCAATTGTTTTTTTGAAGCAACCCAGCCTTATTTAAGCAATCTCGCTTCCTTTTAAGCAATCTTGCTTTATTTTCAGATAATTATAACACCATACTCGAAGTATGGCAATATTTTATGTCAAACAAAAATCCGTCTGTAATCCCGTCGTTTTGTCCCTTTCACTTTTTCAAAAAGGAAAACAACCCCTTCTTCACGTACGGTTTTTCCACGACTTCCGAGACGTTGTAGCCGTCTTTTTGAATTGCGTTTTTGACGATTTGAGCGTCAATGCTCTCGTCGCAGACAACCACCGTCTTGCCCTCGACGTGCGATGACGTCACTTTTTTGACGTTTGCCACCTTGCGCACAGCGTCGTTTACGTGGCTTTCGCACATACCGCATTGCATGCCTTCCACTTTGAGAATAATTTCTTTCATATATGCCTCCGAAAACTTGATCTTTTAAGTTTTTTACGTCTCGCAAAGTTGATTGTAAGTCCTTTGTCGATTTTTCAAACTCACATCACGAAAAGTATATCACCGAGCGGCGAATTGTCAAGAAAATATGAAATATATTTCATATTGAATCGTTTTGTTTAATTTAAAAACTTATAAAAACGCTCGATTGCAATAGAAATCTCTGTCTTGATGCAATCGAGCAAAATATTTTTCCGGTTCACGCTCAAAGTTCTATACGAGAAGACAAGGCGCGCGACAATGTGCTTTCGTCGGCGTATTCGATGACGCTACCCTCGGGCAATCCTCTTGCTATACGCGTAACTTTTATGCCCATAGGCTTGATGAGGCGCGCGATATACATTGCCGTCGCTTCGCCCTCGACGTCGGGATTGGTTGCCAAAATCACCTCTTCCACGCCGTCCAAACGGGCAAGCAATTCCTTGATGCGAATGTCGTTCGGGCCGATATGCTCCATAGGCGAAATAACGCCGCCCAAAACGTGATATACGCCCTTGAAATCCTTGACTTTTTCAAGTGCAACGATGTCTTTCGGCTCTTTGACGACACAAATCACGCTTGGTTTGCGAGTTTGGCAAATATCACAAATCTCGTTTTCGGTGTAATTGCCGCAAATTTTGCAAAAATGCACGTTTTGCTTCACGTCGCGTATTGCGTCGACAAGCTCGTTGACTTCCTCTTCGGGAGAGTTGAGAATTGCGTACGCATAACGCGCCGCGGTTTTTTCACCCACGGACGGAAGTTTTGAAAGTTGCGCGATAAGCCTTGCGAGCGGTTCGATATATTTCATTTCAAATCACACTTTTCAATTTCGCTTGCTCTCGTTTATGCATGCATAAACGCTTACGCTTGCGATTGCGGCTTAAAACAAGCCGCCTGCGTTGCCCAAAGGTCCGAGCAAGTCTTTTGAGAGTTTGTCCGCTTGCGCAACAGCGTCGTTGAGTGCCGCAAGAACCATATCTTCGAGCATTTCGACGTCGTCGGGATCCACCGCTTCGGGTTTTATGGACACCGAAACGGGAGTTTTGTCGCCGGTGATCGTCACTTCGACCATACCGCCTGCCGCACTGCCGGTGATTTCGGTTTCCGAAATTTCTTGTTGAGCCTCTTGCAATTTTCTTTGCATTGCTTGGGCTTGTTTCATAAGTTGTTGCATGTTACCGCCGCCAAATCCGCCGTATCCCATGTTGTTCCTCCGAGTTGTTATAAAAATTGTTGCGTGCCTAGCACGATTATTTGCTTTGTTTGCGCCCGATTTCGTTTGCTTATTTTATTTCCAAAAGCGAGCCGAACATCTCCTTGACAAAAGGCAAAGCCTTGTCCTCGTCGAGATGTCTTTCCGTTTCGATGACAAGCCTACGGTGCGACTCCACGCTCTTGAAAGCGGCGTTTATCGCGTCCCTGTTTCTTTTGTCGTCAAGCAAGTTTAGCGTTGCAGCGTCTGCGACTTTGACGTGATACTCGTCGTCCGACATATCGAACCGCGCGTCTTGAGTGGACAGCGCAAGCAACGTGTATCCGCTTTGTCGAAGTTCGGATGCTACTCTGAGCCACACCTGCCTCGCATCCGTCACGACAGGTGCCGACTCAAAATCCGATTTCCTCGCGTTTGCAAGCATTTTTTCAAGCCGAGCAACCCTCATCTGAAGCTCCTCGACTTTGACGTCTTTATCTCCGCCGCTCGACGCAAGAACGACTGCCGCCTCGAACAAAATGCGGTGTTGTGCGCTATATCTGAACTCTCCTTCGAGCGACGACATAATTTTCATTATGCCCATACACTTTTCCGTCGAATATTTTTTTGCCATTTCGGCGAGCGCGGAATATATAGCCTCGGGCAAGGCGAGCAACGTCTTTGCCGTCGAGCAATTTTTGATGTATAGCACGTTTCTGAAAAGCGTGGCAAGGTCTTGCGCAAGGATAGGCACGCTCTTGCCGAGGTCGCAAAGGTTTGCAACTTCTTGAAGAGCCTTGTCCGTATCTCCGTCCGCAATAGCGGTTGCGAGCGATTGAAGTTTTTTTGGGTCGGCAGCACCCAAAACTTCCAAAACGCCGTTGTAGGTTACGTTTGAGTCGCAATAGCTCACGCACATATCCGCAACGGACAATGCGTCGCGCACGCTTCCCGCGCCTGCCGACGCGATGAGATCTACCGCCTCGTTTTCGTATTTGACGCCGATGTCGTCAAAGATGCAACGTATGCGTTTTGCAATCACGCCGTTTGGAACAAGACGAAAATCGAAACGCAAGCATCTTGACAAAATGGTTGCCGGGATTTGATGAATCTCGGTTGTCGCAAGAATGAAAATTGCATGCGACGGCGGCTCTTCGAGAGTTTTGAGAAGAGCGTTGAACGCCGCCTTTGAAAGCATATGAACTTCGTCTACGATGTAAACTTTGTACTTGCCGACGGTGGGCGGAAAACCGATTTTGTCGGTAAGCTCTCTTATTTGGTCGACAGAGTTGTTGGAAGCGGCGTCGATTTCAAGAATATCGAAGTTTGAATTGGACGCAAGTTCCACGCAATTTTCGCACTTTCCGCAAGGCGAACCGTCAGCAAGAGGAGAAAGGCAGTTGACCGCCCTTGCAAAAATCTTCGCAACGGAAGTTTTGCCCGTGCCTCTCGTGCCGGTGAAAATGTACGCATGCCCGACGTTGCCGTGAGCAATCTGATTTTTGAGCGTACGCACGATATGATCCTGCCCTATAACTTTGTCAAAAGTGTCGGGACGATATTTGCGATATAAAGAAGTATATGCCATAGCAGATATTATAAACTAATTTATTCGATATGGCAAGAATAAAAAATACTCTCAAATACAATTCATCAACGCTTGTCTGCACAGCACAAGTTGAACGAGCTGATACCTTATCGACGACGTGACTAACGCAACGTTTTTTGAAAAATCGATATTGTCCAAAAGCGCAAGCGTAGTCACCAGAGCAAGCTTGATTTGTGTGATTTGTTCCTCACTGCGATTTGCCGTATTTTGATAAAAAACCGACTTTATGTCCTCGATTTGTGCGCGTAAAACCTTGATTTTGGTTTTTGCGTCCTCAATACCTATGGTTGAATCGTTGAGAAGATTCGAGCATTCGTACATGCTGTCAAACGCCACGTCAAAATAATTCAAAGCGTTTTGAACGGTGTTTTTCAAATCGCCGTCACACCACTTGAAACTGCCTTTGGATATGTCGAATCTCTTTATATAAAGGCTTTTGTCCGCCAATTTTGCAAGCACGTCGTTTGCCTCGTCCTCGCTTTTATATACGGCGTATATTATCTCGATACCGTCTAGGTTTAGGACATATCCTGCTCCACCCTTTGATTTGATCATATCTGCGCTTTGTCTTGCCATTGTCATGTCGGAATAGCCGTTGCATGCAATTGCCCACACGCTCTGCGCATTGCTCTCAACCTTGTTCCATACGCTCACAAGTCCGCCCTCGGAAAACGATACGCAAAGCGCAAGCGTAAGCATGATACAAAGCACGATGGTGCACACCACGATTATATTGTCTTTGGCGATTTTCCGCATACTAAACCATATGCAAACGCTTTGAAAAATATGGACTTAAATTGCAAAAAGCGGAACGCAATTTGCGTTCCGCCCTTGTTTTATCGACAACGATGATTATTTTTCGTCTTTGTCGCAGTCCTCTTTCTTGTCGCAATTCTCGCAATTTTCATCGCAAGTCTTTTGTTCGATTGCAACCGCCTGATTGTCTTCGTTGGGGAAGATCGTTTGTGCAGCGCCCTCTTCTTCGATGACGTTTTCGCTTGCTTCGCGTGCGATTTCATCGGTGAGTTCTTCAATGCTTTGTTCTGCTTTTGCGTGCTTTCTCGCTTCGATTTCGGCTTTTGCTTCTTGTTGTTGTTTTTCGTTGAACTTGTAGAAGAAGAGCGGAATAACCGTCAGGAAGAAGCTGATTGCCGCAATACCTACAAGCATAAACCACATTGTGTCTTTGCCTTCCGGAGTGACGGAGCTTGCGTCGTTTGCCGCAACGCCTGCCATGTAGTAAGCAAGAACGCCGACGAATGCGCCGACCGCCATACCGATCTTGTTGATGAGGGTTTGCATTGCAAAGCAGATGCCTTCCGCTCTCTCACCGGTTTTGAGTTCGAGATACTCGACGGTGTCGCCGATCATAGCGTAAGTGACGATGTTGCCAAAGCCCGACGGAATACCTGCGATAACGAGTGCGATAAGCAACACGACCGTCGTTGCGGTGCTTGTGTATGCGCCTCTGTCGCAAGCGATACCCACGATAAACGCAATGAGCATCGCAACGCCTCCGACGATATGCGACCAGATGTAAGTGTTTCTCTTGCCGAACTTTTTGGTGCACCAAGGCACGAGCAAGGACGCAATAAGTCCGCCCGGCACGATTGCCATGGTAAAGAGCGAATACATGGATTCCTTATCCATAATGTATTTTGCAAAATACAAACCGCCGGTGTAGGTGAACAGCATTCTCGCCGCGCCGCCGATACCCGACAAAACGATGAGCATCAAAGGCTTGTTTTTGAACAAAAGTTTGAGATTGTGTCCGAGCGAAGGCGGATTTTCGGTGGAGATGTTTCTTTCCGTCGTATTCTTAAATCCAAGGAAGAAAAGCGGAACTGCGATCACACAGCAAACAATCGCAATTACGAAATAGATCCATTTGAGCATTTCGCCTTTTGCCACGGGATCCAGACCTTTGGTCATATTGTCAGTGATGATAGGAGTGATGACGGTGACGATACCTGCGCCTGCCGTGCAGAACAAACGCGCGATTGTAAGCAAATTGCCTCTGCGATAGGTGTCGTTGCTCATTGCGGTGGAAAGTCCCCAATAAGGAACGTCGGCAACCGTATATATCATGCCCCAAACGACGTACATAACAGAGATTGCGGCAAAACCGCCGTCGCTTTGGGGATACCACGGCAAGAAACAGATTGCCGTCATGATTGCAATCGGGAACGCCATCCACTTCATATACGGACGGCATTTGCCCCACTTCGTACGAGTGCGGTCAACGATAGAACCCATGATAGGATCGTTGAGAGCGTCAAAAATACGCGCGCCGAGCATAAGGAATGCGACGGCAAGTGCGTTGAATCCGATTGCGTCCGTCATAAAGACGGTCAAATACGAACCGATGATCGTGCAAATGAGGTTTTGTCCGAAACCGCAAAGAGAATAACTGAAACCTTCCTTGGGTTGCATCTCGCCGTCACCGGGAGTGGAACCGAAAAGTTTGTGAGCAAGCGCGTTGATTTTCTCTTTTGCGCTCACCTTTTGAGTTGCTTGAGAATTTTCACTCATAATTTCACCCTGTAGCGATAAATTTTGTTAAAAAAACAATACTACTTGCATTAGTATAACAGCAAGTTTTGCAACAATCAACCCATAAAACCAACAAAATGCCATTTTAATTAATACTTTTTTAATGTTTCGAGCAAAGAACACCCTAAAAATTAAAAAATAGCCGTTGCGGTATATGCCGTTTCGATATATAATATTTGCGGAGGAAAAATTTTATGTGTATTTTTGATTTTCTAGATATATTGTTTGGAAAAGACGCGAAAAAGGACAAACAAAACGCAATTCCTTTCACCGACGGCGAGGAAGAGTGCGACAATTGCGGCGACTATATCGAAGATTGCGAGTGCGATTGCGACGACAAGGAATGCGACTGACAATCGCGAATGTTGCGCACTTTTGCAAAAAAAGCATGGCAACGGGTTATTCTTGCCGTTTTTAAGTTAAAACGGAATTGCGATTATTTCGCCTTTTAAGATAATTTAAAATACAAAATAAGCGCGCATAAAGCGCGCAAATTTGTCGATTGATTGCGTTATTTCTTTTCGGCGTTCTTTGCTTCTCTTACGGCTTTTGCGAGTTGTCCTGCGCAAGAAGTATCTTTGTATCCGCATTTGACGTCTTTGAGTTTGCTCTCGATTTCATCGACAGTCATACCTTCAACCAAAATGGGAATTGCCGTCAGATTGCCGGGGCATCCGCCCACAAAGTGTACGTTTGTGATGATGTCGCCGTCGATGTCGAAAGATATTTCTCTTGAACAAGTTCCCTTCGTTTTGTAAGTGTAATGCATAGTTTCACCTCGTTTTATCGGTTTTATTTTATATCCATTTTCAAATCAGGTCAATAAATTTTTGCCGTACAACTTATTTTCGTTGCAGTTTTAAAATATTTTCGAAAAAGCAACGGATAGTTGCAAAATCGCAACCAACCGAAAACTTGACAAATCGACGATGACGATTATAGAATAAAAATAAATAAAATAAAAATATGTTTAAGATTCAATATCGTAAAGACGACGAACTACCGCATAAAATGCGACGTAAATTCTTTGCGACGTTGAAAATCCAAAAAGGAGACGGAATATGTTTGAAAAACTTGATCAAATCAAACCCGCGCTCAAAGATCTTGTGAAAGAACTCCGCAAGAAGTACGCTTATGCTTCCGTGCTTGCCGTCGAGGACGACAACCGCGGTTGGAGAATAAGCCGCACGGGCAAGAGAATAAACAGCCAAGGTTTTGGCGGCGGATCGGGCTATGTCGTGCGTGTATTCGACAATATCGGTTGTGCGGAATATTCATTCAACGAGTTTTCCGAGGAAAAAATACCTCAAATCGTCAAAACAATCGAAGAGCGCATTGCGCAAGAGGCAAAGTGCATTCCGCAAGGGATAGAGCCTCTTCACACCCCCATTCCGAGCGATAAACCCGCAACACTCAAAAAGGTGAGCGCATTCGAGGTTCATCCGAAGGAACTCGGAGATGAAAAAATCCTTGCAAGGCTTGACGAAATACGCAACAAGGCGTTGACGGTTGACGGCGTTCTGGACGCAATCGCAACCATTTCGTACAGAGCGTTCAGAAAGATTTTCATCTCCGAAAATCGCGACCTCGATCAAACGATTATGTGGACAAACGGCGCAATCATGGCTATGGCGGCAAGAGGCGAGGAAGTCAAGGATGCGTACAAAGGCTTCTCCACCCTCGGCGGTGCGGAACTTTTGAACAGAATGGACGATTACGCAATCAAAGTTGCGTCCGAGGCAGTCGAACTTTTGAAGAGCGAACCTATGATTCCCGGCGAATACGATTGCATTTGCGATCCCGACACAACGGGCATGATAGTGCACGAAGCGTTCGGTCACGGCGTGGAAATGGATATGTTTGTCAAAGACAGAGCCCTTGCTTCGAGTTTTATCGACCAAAGAGTCGCAAGCGACCTCGTCACAATGCACGACGGCAACGCGGTTGACGATACGGCAACTTGCTGGTTTGACGACGAAGGCACTCTCACGGGCGATACCGTCGTGATAAACAACGGCATTTTGAAACGCGGCATGTGCGACGCACTCTCTGCGGCAAGACTCGGCGTAGAGCCCACCGGCAACGGCAGACGCGAAAGCTACGAGCGCAAGGTCTACACCCGTATGACAAACACCTATTTCGAAGGCGCAAAGGAAGGCGTAACTCCCGAAGATATGATTGCGTCCGTCAAATACGGTTTCTTGCTCGAATCTCCCTCCAGCGGTATGGAAGACCCGAAAAACTGGGGTATTCAATGCATGGTTACGCGCGCAAGAGAAATCAAAGACGGCAAACTCACGGGCAAAGTGTTCTCCCCCATCGTGCTCACGGGCTACGTTCCCGACCTTCTCAAATCGGTGAGCATGATGAGTTCCTCCCTCGTAACTTGCGGCAGCGGTTTCTGCGGAAAAGGTTACAAAGAGTGGGTTAAAGTGTCCGACGGCGGCCCGTATATGAAGGCTCGCATCAGACTTGGCTGAGAGGGGATACTATGTTGGAAAAAATCGAAAAAGCATTGTCCGAGCTCAATATCGAGCGTTGGAGAATAAACGAAGTCAAAGAAGAATCGGCGGAATTGTTTTTCGTCAAGCACGCTCTTGACACAAGACGTATCAAGGACACGCACAAATGCACCGTCACCGTGTACAGACAAGGCGAAAAGGACAAAAAGAAGCTCGTGGGCAATATGAGTGCGCAAGTCATTTCCTCGATGTCTTACGATGAAATAAAGAGCGCGATCGAAAGCGCGTATTATGCGGCGCAATTTGCAATGAATCCCTATTTCGACGCTCCCGAAAAAGTCACGTCGGACACAATAGTAAAACAGGGCGAACTTGCGAGTGCGCCTCTTGCCGAAAGCGCAGGCAAAATGGCGGCGGCAGTGTTTAAGGCAGACACGAACGAGCACGCCTACGTCAACTCTACGGAAGTGTTTTGCCATAGAACTTACACTCGCATTTTGTCGTCGGAAGGCACTGACGTATCCTTCACCGACGCCGTTTGCAAAGGCGACTACGTCGTGCAATGCAAATCTCCCGAGGACGTCGAGCTTATCAATCAATTCGAATACGACGACGTATGCGCCGACGCTCTTACGCAAGGCGTGAAAGAATACCTTGACTTCGTGTATGACAGAGCGTGCGCGCAAAGAGTGCTCAAAAGCGGCAAATACAACGTAATTTTGAGCGGTCAAAACCTTGCGGAAGTGCTTTCATACTACAATGAAAAATCGGCGGCGGATATGATTTATCCCGGTTATTCCACCTGGAAAATCGGCGACGGCGTGCAAGGCGACGTAATAGGCGACGCGCTCGGACTCTCCCTTGTCGCAACAAGACCTTTCAGCGGCGACGGCATAAAAATGCAAGACCTTAAAGTTGTCGGCGACGGCAAACTTGCCGCAATGCACGGCAGCACTCCCTTCTGCCGCTACCTCGGCATAAAACCCACCGGCGCGTATGAAAAAGTGAGATGCGAAAACAAAGGCAGCGTGTCATTTGCGGATATGAAAAAGAAACCTTGCCTTTGGGCGGTTGCGTTCTCGGATTTCCAAATGGATTCATTCTCGGGACACTTCGGCGGCGAAATCCGTCTTGCCTACCTCATCGACGGCGACAAAGTCACTCCCGTAACGGGCGGCTCGATAAACGGAAGTCTGATTGAGGCGCAACAAAATATGCGCTTTTCCAAGGAGAGATTTGTATCGGCACACTATGAAGGACCTTACGCCGTCGAGTTTGGCAACATCTCCGTTGCGGGCACTGCCGAATAAATCGTAAAATAACAATTATCAAACAAAAATTAAAGAT